>Ga0209013_10001651_pt1 | contig 20475 bp, 20 predicted proteins | sample Cruoilmetagenom2_FD_187291 | JGI IMG/M metagenome (GOLD analysis project Ga0209013, IMG submission 187291) | Oil polluted marine microbial communities from Coal Oil Point, Santa Barbara, California, USA - Sample 2 (SPAdes) (version 2) | ecosystem: Environmental > Aquatic > Marine > Oil seeps ...
CCGTGATTGGTGTTCAACAAGTACCTGACAACGAGACGAATCGTTATGGTATTATTGCACCGCTTGAAAGAGATGGAAGATTATATAAAGTAGATAATTTTGTGGAGAAACCGGCACTTGGAACAGCACCTTCGAATCTTGCGATTATGGGTCGTTATATTTTAACACCTGAGATTTTCAATTTTCTTGAGAAGCAAGGAGCGGGAGCTGGTGGGGAAATTCAGTTGACGGATGCCATTGAGCAACTAAATCAAATTCAGCGAGTGTTTGCTTATGATTTTGAAGGTAAGCGGTTTGATGTTGGGGAAAAGATTGGGTTTGTTAAGACTACTGTGGAGTTTGCTTTGAAACATGAGGAAATGAGAGAAGAGTTGTTGGAGTATCTTGAAGATTTATTGGCGAGAAAATTGGTTAAATAGAGAATGGTAAGTTGAGCTCCTGTTTAAATGGTTGTTATTTAGACGGGAGCAATGTAATTAGTAGGTTAGTAGTTGGTTGGAAAGAAAATGGTTTGGAATTCCAGCTAAGTGCTAAGCTACTAGAGTATTCGAGGAGTGTACCGAAATGTATATGAAAACCAAAAGATTGTTAGATGTCGTTCTTTCTATACTAGGACTTACTTTATTATCACCTATTTTTTTAATTCTTATTATAGCAATTAAACTTGATTCAAAAGGTCCAGTCTTATTCAAACAGAAAAGAATTGGGATTATGAAGACGCATTTTAATATATTGAAATTCCGAACAATGAGAATAGATACGCCTAAGGACACTCCGACACATATGTTAGAGAATCCGGATCAATATATCACAAAGATGGGTAAATTCCTGAGAAAAACATCGCTTGATGAGCTTCCTCAGATTTGGAATATCTTTGTTGGGCAGATGAGTATTATTGGTCCGAGACCAGCGCTTTGGAATCAATATGATTTGATAGAAGAAAGGGATATCTATGGTGCGAATAATGTGCCACCTGGTTTAACTGGTTGGGCACAAATTAATGGTAGAGATGAGCTTCCTATTGAGGTGAAGGCTAAACTAGATGGGGAGTATGTTGAGAAGATTAGTTTTTGGATGGACGTTAAGTGTTTTTTTGGGACTATTGTTAGTGTTATTAAGAGTGATGGGGTTATTGAGGGTGGCATACGTAATGAAAATAAAGTTACCGTTAATAATAAAACTTCGTCTACCGGAAAGTAAAAAGAAAATTGAGGTGTAAAAATGTTGTTAGTAACAGGAATTACAGGTCATACAGGTTCATATTTCTTGCAAGAACTGATAAATAATAGTTTTAAAGGGCCAATAAGGTGTATTGTAAGAGAAAGTTCAGACACCTCACTGATAGATAGCAGTGGGTTAAATATTGAAAAGGTTGTTGGGAATTTATCTGACAAACAGTTTATGTTAAAAATAACGAAAGATGTAGATACAGTGCTTCATATAGCAGGTATCCAAAAAACGCTAAATGTAATTGAAGCTGCAGTAACGAATGGAGTAAGAAGAGGAATACTAGTACACACAACGGGTATTTATTCTCAATTTAAATCAGCATCTGAGGAGTATAAGCATGTTGAAGATGAAATGCATAGATTAATTAATAGTGATAGCGCTAACCTTAATATTACTATCTTAAGACCCACAATGATTTACGGTGATATGAGTGATCTTAATATGAGTAAGTTTGTTAAAATGGTTGATAAGTTAAGAATATTCCCTGTTATAGACAATGGAAGTAGTTTAATCCAACCAGTAAATGCGAGAGACCTAGGGAGAGCGTACTTTCAAATATTAACTAAGTCTGGAGAAATAAAAAGTGAATACGTTTTATCAGGTGAGAAACCAATTTCAATGTTAGAAGCATTTAGAATTATAGGTAACTGTCTTGGTAAAAAAACGTTTTTCATTAACTGCCCTTTACCTGTAGGTGTCATATTGGCTAGAATATTAAAGACTTTAACATTAGGGGAAATAGATTTTGTTGAGCGAGTACAAAGAATGGGAGAAAATAGAAGTTTCTCGCATGAAGATGCACAACAAGATTTTGAATTTAATCCAATTCCTTTTAGTCAAGGTATAAGTATCGAGATTGAACAGTATAAAAAAAATAGATTTTGAAAAAGAAGTGTAAAGTCCCTAGAAAGTATTGGAATTTCACCCAATTTTCAGTACTTCATTAATTAACTATTGTATAAAAAGGAAGGTAATCTAAAATGACAAATGTGTTAATTACAGGTGGAGCAGGATTTATTGGAAGTAATTTAGCATTAAAACTAAAAAAAAGAGGATATGGAGTAACAATACTTGATAACTTAAGTCCGCAAATTCATGGGGAAGACCCAAATAATTCATATACTTATAATCTTATCAAAGGAAAAGTAAAGTTTATTAATGGATGTGTTACAAATACACTTGATTGGAGAAAAGCACTAACTAATATTGATGTAGTTGTTCATTTAGCTGCTGAGACCGGTACGGGACAGTCAATGTATGAGATTAATAAGTATATTGAAACAAATGTTGGGGGTACAGCTAAGCTGCTAGAAATTCTTACCAATGAAGACCATAATGTAAAAAAAGTTGTTGTAGCAGCTTCACGAGCAGTTTACGGTGAAGGAAAATTCGAATGTAAGCAACACGGAATTGTTTATCCAAAATCTCGAAATGATGAAGACATGTCAAAAGGTGATTTTGAAGTGAAGTGTCCTGTTTGTAATGAACTTGTAACAATGCTACCAACGGATGAACTATCTAAACTTCATCCATCATCAATCTATGGTTATTCTAAACTCGCTCAAGAAGAACTTAGTATGATTGTTGGTGAATCAATTAGTATCCCGATTGTCGCATTTCGTTTTCAAAATGTTTACGGACCGGGACAATCACTAAAAAATCCGTATACAGGTATCTTGTCTATTTTTTCAACAAGAATTAAAAACGGTAATGACATCAATATTTTTGAAGATGGTCAAGAGACAAGAGATTTTGTTTATATAGATGATATTACTGATTCCATAATCTTAGGGATTGAAAAAGAAGAGGCTAATAATAATACATTTAATGTTGGTTCTGGAGAAAAAATTGATGTTTTCACAGTAGCCAAAACTCTAAAAGAAAAATATGATGTGGATGTACAAATAATAATCTCTGGTAATTATCGATTGGGTGATATTAGACATAATCTTGGAGATTTAACTAAGATTCAAACAATGCTTGGTTATAAACCGAAAGTGAAGTTTAATGAGGGAATATCCCGTTTCGTTGATTGGGTAAAGAAGCAGGAAGTGGAAGCAGATAATTATGAGATCTCTATAAAAGAGATGAAGAAAAAGGGATTGTATAAATAATGGAAAAAGAACACTCGATAAAAGGAAAAAAAATATTATTTTTTTCACCTGCATTTTTTGACTATGAGAGTAAAATTAAAAGCAAAATGCAAGAAATGGGAGCTATTGTAGATTTGTATGATGGAAGATCTGTAACTAAAGCCAGGGATAGGGCTTTAATGAAAATATTTCCTAATATTTTTAATAATAGGACTATTGAATATTTCAATAATATTCTAAAAGAAAATAAAGATAAAAATTATGATTATATTTTCATTGTGAAATGTGACATGATGTCCAAGGAAATATTAGAGGAGTACCATAAAACCTTTCCAAATGCGATTTTCTGCTTATATCTTTGGGATTCTATTAAAAATATCAAGGGAATTTCAGAAAAGTTCGGATATTTTCACAGAGTTTTTTCGTTCGACAAAAAAGATGTGGAAAAAACTCAAAATTTGCAATTTAGACCTTTATTTTATTTAGATATCTATAAAAAAGAAGTGAAAACGGACAATAATTATAAATATGATTTTTGTTTTTGTGGAACTATTCATGCGGATCGATTTAAAATTATTAAAAAAATTTTTGGCATATGCAACGAAAAAAAATATAGATTTTATACTTATTGTTATCTTCAAAGTAATTTTATCTACTATTTTTATAAAATTACTAAAAGTGAATTTAGGTTAATACCGAAGGAGGTCTTTTCTTTTACAAAATTAAGTAGCCAAATCATTTCAGATTTGGTTGATGATTCTAGGGTTATTTTAGATATACAGCATCCCAAACAATCAGGTTTAACAATGAGAACAATTGAAATGGTAGGTATGAATAAGAAACTTGTAACTACTAATCAAGAGATTAAGAAATATGACTTTTACAACCCTGAAAATATATTAGTCATTGATAGAGAGAATATAGTCATACCAGATGCGTTCTTATTAACTGAATATCAAAGCATTGATCCAGAAATCTATAAGAATTATTCACTTGAAAATTGGATAAATGATATTTTCATCTAAGCATTTTATAACATTACAACATTAGGAGAAATATATGCGCAATCATTATTCAATTACAGAATTCCTAACTACTGCTTATTCATTGGTTCTTACAAAATTATTTTATAAAAAAGCAAGACTGATTAGACGTCCTTTTTATATTCGTGGTAAATCAGGACTTCAATTTGATGAGGGTCTAACAACGGGTCATGGTTGTAGGTATGATCTTATTGGAAATAAGTCAAAAACACTCTATATAGGAAAAAATTGTGAAATGGGTGATAATGTACACATTGTGGCTTATGAAAAAGTTCAGATAGGCGACAATTGTTTAATGGCTTCTAAAATATTTATTAGCGATACAAATCATGGTGATTATTCCAATAGGAGTGAAGATTCATCACCAACTTCGGTACCTAAAGATAGACCACTTATTACTAAACCTGTTTCTATTGGAAGTAATGTATGGATTGGTGAAAATGTATGTGTTCTTCTTGGTGTTACCATTGGTCATGGTAGCATAATTGGAGCTAATTCAGTTGTTAATAGAGATATACCTGATAATTGTATTGCTGTGGGAAGTCCAGCGAAAGTAATAAAAAGTTATAATTTTGTTTCAAAAAGATGGGAGAAAATTAGTAGTGAAAATATTACAAATAAACAGCCACTATGATCAAAGTGGGGCAGGCAAAATAGTAGCTTGTATTCATAGAGAGCTAAAAAAAATGGGACATGATTCTATGGTAGCTTACGGGAGAGGAAAAGAAACAAGTGATGAAGATGTTATTAAAATTGGTTCAAAGATTGAAGTAGCCTTTGAAGGGTTAGTAACAAGATATGCAGGTATAAATGGCTTTACTTCTTGGAATGCAACAAGAGATCTAGTGAAAAGAATAAAGGATTTTAGACCAGATATAATACATTTACATGGATTACATGGATATTATCTGAATTCTGAAATCTTATTTGATTATATTAATAAAAGCAATATTCCTTGTGTTTGGACTTTTCATGATTGTCATGCTTTTTCTGGAAATTGTGGTTATCACTATGAATGTGATAAATGGATAAATGGTTGTTTTAAATGCGAGCACTTGAAAGAGTATCCTACAAGTCATTTTTTTGATTTTACTGAATCAATGTGGGGTAAGAAAAAGGACCTATTCACAAAAACCAAAAATAAAATTGTGGTTTCACCTTCTAACTGGATGACCAATGATGCAAAAAAATCATATTTTGGTAAATATGAATGTATTACTATTAATAATGGAATCGATACAGAAAGAGTCTTTTATCCAAGGGATAAGTCCGAATGTAGGGAAAAACATGGTTTTGCTTTTGATGATAAGATTGTATTAGGTATAGCATTCGGCTTTGCTGATCCTAGAAAAGGTGTTAAGCATATTGTTCAAATGTCTCGTGATCTAGAAAAAGAAAATATTAAATTCATACTTATTGGATGGAATAATAAGAATGATTATTTAATTAAAAACTTAACCAATGTTGTTACGATTCCAGTAACCAATAATCAAGATGAACTTGCTGAATATTATTCCTTATCCGATGTATTTGTTTTACCCTCCTTGGCTGAGAATTATGCTACGGTAGTAATAGAATCGTTGGCTTGTGGGTTACCGGTGGTGGGCTTTGATGTTGGAGGAGTTCCAGAACAACTTGCAAAAGGCCGAGGTATTACAGTCAACGTAGGGAATCAGGAAGAACTTAATGCTGCCGTCTCAAATATTCTTAATGGTACATCTCATTTAGCTTCCAAAGATGAAATAATTAATTACACACAGAATAACAATTCTATATCTACAATGGTTGAAAAATATATAGATACGTATGATAAAGTGTGTAAGAAATAGCACCTTTTTGATAAATAAACCCGAAAATAATAAAGAGTTATTCTTTATTTTCTGTATATAATATTGTTGTTATGTAATTATTTGTAAAAATAACATAAAGGTATGCAGGCAATGTTTTGACAGTAAGCATTGTAATAATGTGTCATGAATTTTAGGTATTGCTTTTCACCCATTTCTAGAAACCTACTAAGTGGATGCTACCGTATTATTAAAAAATCTATTGTAGGAGAAGTGGTTAATGAGAATCTTTTATGGATTAATTTTAGGTAGTATATTGGTTACAATTTTTCTCATTTCATATAAAAGAAATAAAGATTTATTTTCACCACTGTGTATTTATTCTTTATTTCAATTTTTAAGGTATGTTCCAAATATAATTTGGGCTGATGAAGAACATTGGTTCTTTTTAGATGATTATAATACTTTAAAATTATTGTGTATGGAATTAGTCGTTATTTTCTCGGTAGTTGTGGGTTATCTGTTTTATAATGGTCGTTTTAGTTCCACTGAAAAACAGTTTGGTGTTATTAAAACTAAAAAGTCAATATCATTAACGATAATAATGGTTATTTTTCTAATAGGTCTTTCTTCGAGATTTTATGTAATTTATCAAAGTGGTGGTATTTTATATATCTTAAACAATATTGGAACAGCCTATCTTGGACTTTCATCTTCCGGTTTAGGCTATGTAATAGCATTGTCCTCTTTGATGATTATAAGTATGTTAATGCTATTAGATAAAATAAAGACTGAAAAGCAATATAATAACGATAGGAAGAAATTGGCATATAATTTAATATTTTATAAAATAATACTACTAATAATGATAACATCTTACGCCTTGTCTTATCTTTTATTTTCCTCGAGAAGCCCTGTGATGGAAATGGTAATGATTTTGGCCTTTGGTTTTAATTATCTTTATAAAAAGTTTAAATTGAGATATTTATTAAAACCCCGCTATTTTGGTTTCGTAATCCTAATCTTTGGTATTATTGTACTTATGCCCATTATCAGGAATAGTGGTGATAATAAACTGTCTAGCGAAGCATTAGTTGAAATGCTTGGGGATAATTTTACTGAAATATTTGACGAGTTCAGTAACGTTGGAAGAGATGCCTATGTTTATGATCATTTTAATTTAAATAATTTTTGGTTTGGAAAAACATATTTAAATTTGGTGAAAGCTCCAATTCCAAGTTCATTGTACCCTAATAAGCCCCCCATGGATGATGGAATTTATTTAAATCAATTGTTGCATGGATACGATGTAAGTCCTAACCAGGGAAGAACTGAATTATTATTTAATTATTCAATTCCATTTTCAACACAAGGTGCTATGTATGCCAATTTTGGTATATTAGGTGTTATTATATCTGGTTTATTTATGGGGATGTTATATGCCAGGTTTTATAAAATTGTAAAGGATACAAAAATAGTTTTTACGATTATTATCTATCAGTTAATAATATATCAATTAGAACTAACTACTTTGAGTATTATGCAAACAATTATACCCTTAATTATAGTATTAGTAGTTTATAGAACTGTTTCAGGTGTTCGAATAATAAGATATAAAAAGATGGATGGAAGAAAGAAGGATATAGGGAGACTCGGTATAAATGAATAAAATTATAGAAGATTCTTTTAAAGTTTTTTTAATTAAAGCCGCTAACATAGTACTTAGAATTCTCTATGTTTTGCCTATAGATAAGAAGAGTATATTGTTGATGTCATATAATGGAAGTCAATTTTCCTGTAATCCTAAATATATAGCTGAATATATCAGAGTGAACTATAAAGATAAGTATAAATTAATATGGGTAGTGAATGATAAAAAAGAATTTTTATACATAAAAGAGAAAGGTTATCAAATTATCAAATACAACTCTTTTGAGTATTTAATAAAAATATTAACAGCTAAAGTTATAATAACTAATATTGTTATTTCAAACTATATACCTATTAGAAAGAAACAGTTTTTGGTAAATACTTGGCACGGAGGAGGGGCATATAAGAAAGCCCTATATAATGAAGAAAAAATATCTAAATCAATTAAAAGTGCTTATGCTGATCAAATTAATCTCTATATATCAAGTTGTAATAGATTTTCAGAATTAATTATTAGAAAAACATTTAATTATGATGGAGCAATATTAGAAAGCGGTTTGCCTAGAAATGATATTTTTTTTCTAGGAAATGAGAAAATCAAACAACATATAAAAGATTTTTATGATATTGATCACAATAAAAAGATTTTGCTTTATGCTCCAACCTATAGAGATTTAAACATTGGTGTCAAATATGATTTAGATGTTAAACGAGTTTTAGAGGCTTTAACTCAATCATTTGGTGGTGACTGGGTGTTATTCGTTAGAGCACATCATGCAACATTAGACAACCTATCTATTAATTTTGATACTAGTCTGGTAATTGATACTTCAAAGTACCCAGACATGCAAGAATTACTTTATACAGCGGATGTATTAATTACAGATTATTCTTCATCAATTTGGGATTTTTCAATTATGAAGAAACCTTGTTTTTTATATGCAACTGATTTAGATTTTTATAAAACAGAACGTGATTTTTATATCGATATAAATAAGTGGCATTTTCCTTTGAGTCAAAATAATAATGATCTAATTAAAAAAATTATGAACTTTAATGTTGTGGATTTTAATTTGAACATGGAACTACATCACAAAGAATGGGGCAGTTTTGAGGATGGAAAGGCTACTCAAAGAATCGTTGAAACAATTATTTCTCGAATTACAGATTAAGTATATATATATGGCGAGCGTGAAAAACAATTGAAAAACAATAAAGTATTAAAAGCTGGTATTGGATATACTATTGGAAACTTCCTTATAAAAGGTATTACTCTATTAACACTTCCCATTTTCACAAGATTGCTATCAACTACAGATTATGGGTTATTTAATACTTATATATCTTATGTATCAGTTGTAACCATTATTATAGGTTTAGGATTTTATGGAACAATTAAAAATGCAAAATATGATTTTAGAGATAACCTACATAAATATATGTCTTCAGTGTTTTTTATTTCTTTATTAGCATTAATATCATTACTGATAATTTTTAATCTTTTTTTTCAGCAAATTGAAAACCTTGTTCCTTTTGATCAAGCGGTAATAAATATATTAATATTGCAAAGTTTTGGTTCTGCTTTAATACAAATAGTTAGTATACGTTATACCTTGGACTTTGACTATAAAAAGTATTTAACAATAAGTTTTATTACCACTTTTGCAAATGTCGTTATATCCATTGCGCTGATTTCAATAATTTTTGACACAAATAAATTTTATGGTTTGGTACTAGGCTCTGCTATACCGGTAATACTAACAGGGTTTATTCTTTTCTTTTTGGTAATGAGGCAAGGAAAGTTCTTAGTTAGCAAAGAAATGTATTCATATGGGATTAAACTAGGTACACCTCTTATAAGTCATAGTTTATCCCAAGTTGTGTTAGCACAATTTGATAGAATTATGATTTTAAATTTAGTTAATGCTGCTGCAGCGGGTATTTACAGTTTTACTTACAATATTGCGTTAATTTTAAAAATAATTTACATGTCCTTTGATAGTGTTTGGAGTGCATGGTTTTTTGCGAAAATGGACCAAGAAGAATACAGCGAAATTCAAGAAAAGTCTAATTATTATATTTCTTTTTTTTCCATAATCACCATATTCTTGTTAATGACAAGTCAAGAATTAATTAAGTTATTAGCTCCACCATCCTATTGGGGAGGGATACAACTGGCATCCCCTTTGTTATTGTCAGTTTTTTTTCTATTTATCTATAGTTTACCTGCAGGTATAGAGTTCTATTTTAAGCAAACTAAACTAATTGCAAAGAGTACTGTGGTAGCTGCACTATTAAATATTTTACTAAATTATATTTTTATCCAGATGTTTGGGTATGTTGCAGCTGCTTACACAACATTGGTGACATATATATTATTGGCGGTATTGCATTGGCATATATCCAAAAAAATATGTAGTTTAAAAATATTTGATATCAGTCATTTTGTGATTATGAGTTTAAGTGTTATTTCGAGTGCTGTAATAACTTCACTTTTAAACAATTATATTTTATTAAAGTATGTAATCTTAATTTGTATTCTTATTGTTTTTGTTATTAAATATAAGTTTGAAATATCAAGATTAATAATGAAAAAACGTTAAAGGCTAAATTATTAAATCAATTTAAGAAGGGATTGGAAAATGTATGATATATGCAGAAATTTTAGCTGGAGGTAAAGGATCCCGTATGGGGAACATTAACATGCCTAAGCAGTTCTTGACTTTAAACAATGTTCCAATAATAATTCATACAATTGAAAAGTTTTTATTAAATGATAGGTTTGAAAAAATACTTGTTATTGCTCCAAAAGAATGGATAAATCATACTTATAATATTTTAAATAAGCATATTCAAGAAATTGATCGTGTCATAGTAATTGAAGGGGGCTACGATAGAAATGATTCAATTATGAGTGGTGTTAAATATATTGAAGATAATTTCGGATTGAACGAAGATGATATTATTGTGACTCACGATTCAGTTAGACCTTTTTTGACACATAGAATTATAGAAGAAAATATAGAAGCTGCATTGAAATTTGGAGCAGTTGATACTGTGATTGAAGCAATTGATACGATCATACAATCTGACGACAAAGATGTTATAACTGAAATTCCAATTAGGGATACGATGTTTCAAGGTCAAACACCACAAAGTTTTAATATAAAAAAATTGGTGAAACACTATTCCTCATTACTAGAAGAAGAGAAAAAGATTTTAACAGACGCTTGTAAAATTTTTACCATAAAAGGTGATAAAGTTAAATTGGTTAAGGGTGAGGTATTTAATATTAAAATTACCACACCTTATGATTTTAAAGTAGCTAAAGCTTTTATTCAAGGATGGGATTCTAATGATTAACCAGGTTTATCGGTTAGTTTCACCTAGACAGTTTGAAATCACTTATAAAGATAAGACATTATTAACTAACGAGGACTTTGTTGTAATCAGACCTTTATATTTGTCGATATGTGCAGCTGATCAAAGGTACTATACAGGGTCGCGTGGAAAAGAAGTAATGAGGAAAAAGTTGCCAATGTCACTAATACATGAAGGGGTTGGAAAGGTGGTATATGACCCTCGAAAAATGCTTCCAGTTGGAACCATGGTGGTTATGATACCAAATTCGCCCGTTGAATCTGATGACATTATTGCAGAGAATTATCTTACAACCAGTAAATTTCTTTCTAGTGGTTATGATGGTTTCATGCAAGATTATGTTTTTCTTAACAGGAATCGATTGGTAGAAGTACCAAATGGAATTAATCCTATTGTTGCAGCAATGACAGAATTATTTACAATAGCAATGCATGCTATTACAAGATTTGAATCCAAATCGCATAACAGGCGAGACACCTTTGGTGTATGGGGAGATGGAAATCTTGGTTTTATCACTTCATTAATACTAAAGAAAAAATATAAAGATAGCAAAGTCATTATATTTGGTAAAACTGAATATAAACTTAATAACTTTTCTTTTGTTGATGAAGTATATGAAATTGATAAAATTCCAGAGGATTTAATAATTAATCATGGTTTTGAATGTGTGGGTGGGAAAGGTAGTCAATATGCAATAAACCAAATTATTGATTGTATTTCTCCTGAAGGTACTATATCAATTTTAGGTGTATCCGAGTACCCAATTGAATTGAACACCAGAATGATTCTAGAAAAAGGAATTACAATGATTGGAAGTAGTCGTAGCGGCAGAGAGGATTTTGTAATGAGTATCGATTTTATGAAAGCATATCCAGAGGTTGTTGATTACTTACAAACATTAATAGGCGAGGTTCATGAAGTAAAAACAATATCGGATATTAATAAAGCTTTTGAACAAGATTTAAAAACTTCGTGGGGTAAAACTATTATGGATTGGAAGATATGAATGAATATCTAAACGACAATGAGGTTGATGTAAATATAGTAATCTGTAAGAATTGAGAAATTAATACCCTTTAGAATTTGATATTAACCGAAAGAGAGGAGAACTAAAATATGAAAGGGATAATCTTAGCTGGTGGTAGTGGTACCCGACTTTACCCTTTAACTATGGTAACTAGTAAACAATTATTACCTGTTTACGATAAACCGATGATTTATTATCCGCTATCCACTTTAATGCTGGCAGGAATACAAGACATATTAATTATCTCAACACCCGAAGATACTTTAAGGTTTGAGGCATTGTTAGGTAATGGTTCGCAATTTGGTATAAATCTCGAATATAAAGTTCAACCGAGCCCTGATGGACTAGCTCAGGCATTTTTACTAGGAGAAGAGTTCATTGGTGAAAGTTCTGTTGCAATGATATTAGGAGACAATATTTACTATGGTAGCGGAATGAGAAATATTCTTAAACGTGCTGCTGGAAAAGAACGTGGGGCTACAGTATTTGGTTATTATGTACATGATCCGCAACGTTTTGGTGTCGTAGAATTTGGTAAAGATGGCAAAGTAATTAGTGTTGAAGAAAAACCAAAAACACCAAAATCAAATTATGCAATTACCGGATTATATTTCTATGATAATAGAGTGGTGAACATAGCAAAGAATGTTAAACCATCAGAAAGAGGAGAATTGGAGATTACTTCGATTAATGCAGCTTATCTTGGGTTTAATGAACTGGAAGTTGAACTTTTGGGACGTGGTTACACGTGGTTGGATACTGGTACCCATCAAAGTTTAGTTGAAGCAACTAATTTTGTTAAGACAGTTGAAGAACACCAAGGAATAAAAATTGCTGCACCTGAAGAAATAGGATATATAAATGGTTGGATTGGAAAGGATCAATTGCTTAGATCTGCGGAATTGTTTTCAAAAACAAGATATGGTCAATATCTATATAAAGTAGCGAATGGTGAAATAAAGTACTAATTTAAGAGGTGAAACCATGAAAGTAAGTAAAACTTTTTTAGAAGAAGTAATGGTTATTGAACCGTCAGTATTTGGTGATCATCGAGGGTGGTTCATAGAGAATTATAATGAAGCAAAGTATTTAGAAATTGGAATAAATTCGAAATTTATTCAAGATAATCATTCATACTCTTCTACAATAGGTACATTAAGAGGTTTACACTATCAATTAAACCCTAAAGCGCAAACAAAATTAGTTCGTTGCACAGCAGGAGCAATTTTTGATGTTGCGGTAGATATTAGAAAAGGCAGTCTTAATTTTGGTAAATGGTTTGGTATTGAATTAAGTGCTGAAAATAAAAAGCAATTATTAGTGCCGAAAGGTTTTGCTCATGGTTTTATTACTTTGACTGAAGATGTGGAAGTTCAATATAAAGTAGACGAGCTTTATTCGCCAGTATGTGATAGAAGTATAGTTTGGAATGATTCTGCTATTGGTATTAAATGGCCAAATGAGATTAAACCGATTCTATCTGAAAAAGATGAGAAGGCATCACTATTAAAAGATGCTGAAATTAACTTTTTCTATGGGGAACAGTAGTATGAAGATTCTAGTAACGGGTTATTCTGGTCAACTTGGGTATGATGTCGTTCACCAAGGGTTGAAGCTAGGCTTGAAAATGGTAGGTGTGTGTTCAAAAGATTTTGACATAACACACAAAGATGAAGTCACAACCTATGTAAAAAAGATCAAGCCAGATGCTATTATCCATTGTGCTGCTTATACAGCAGTAGATAAAGCTGAAGATGAAAAAAACTTATGTTGGAACGTAAATGTTAATGGAACAGAATATTTAGCGCAGATTGCCAAAGAAGTTAACGCAAAATTCATGTATATTAGTACTGATTATGTCTTTAATGGAGAAGGTAGTACACCATTCTTAGAAACTGATGAGGCTATGCCAATTGGATATTATGGGATAACAAAATATGAAGGTGAAAAAATAATTAAGAACTTATTAGAAGATTGGTTTATTGTTCGTATTTCTTGGGTTTTTGGAGTCAATGGGAATAACTTCGTTAAGACAATGTTAAGATTATCCGAATCACGAAATGAACTGAATGTTGTTGGAGATCAATTTGGGTCTCCAACTTATACAGTGGATTTAGCCAGTTTATTATTAAATATGATTCAAGGAGATAAATTTGGAATCTATCATACTTCAAACGAAGGCTTTTGTAACTGGGCAGATTTTGCTGAGGAAATATTTAGAATTGTTAATAAAGATGTAAAAATAAAAAATATTACAACAGAAGAATACCCAACTCGTGCAAAACGTCCGAAAAATTCTCGTATGTCAAAACAAAAGCTAGTAGATAACGGATTTTCACCATTGCCAGATTGGCAGGATGCTCTCAATAGATACTTAAATGAATTAACAGAAGAGGTGAAATAGATGACAAGAAAGAAAATACTTGTTACTGGTGGTGCAGGGTTCATCGGAGGTAACTTTGTGCAGTATATGGTTAAAAAATATCCTCAATATGCAATTTATAACATAGATTTGTTAACGTACGCTGGAGATTTAACAAAACATCGTGAATTTGAATCAAAGATAAATTATCATTTTATTAAAGCCGATATTGCTGAACAAAAAGATATTATTACTCTTTTTGAGAAAGAAAGGTTCGATTTCGTAGTGCATTTTGCTGCAGAAAGTCATGTAGATCGTTCTATCACAGATCCTGGGGTTTTTGTTCGGACCAATATATTAGGCACACAGGTATTATTAGATGCTGCAAAACAAGTAGGTATTACTAAATTTGTTCATGTATCAACAGATGAAGTTTATGGGGAGCTGGATTCTGATCCAACAACATTCTTTACTGAAGATACTCCACTACAACCTAACAGCCCATACAGTGCAAGTAAAGCTTCTTCGGATTTATTGGTAAGAGCTTACCATGAAACATTTGGATTGCCAATTAATATTACTCGGTGTTCAAATAATTATGGACCATTCCATTTCCCTGAGAAATTAATTCCATTAACAATATCAAGGGTATTAAACGACCAAAAGATACCAGTTTACGGAGATGGAAAGAATATCCGGGATTGGTTACATGTATACGATCACTGTACAGCAATTGATTTAGTCTTGCATGAAGGTGCAAATGGTGAAGTTTATAATGTAGGTGGACATAACGAACGTACAAATTTAGAAGTTGTGAAAATCATACTAAATATATTAGGTAAATCGGATGAATTAATAGAGTTTGTAGAAGATCGTTTAGGACATGATAAGCGATATGCGATTGATCCAACTAAATTAGAACAATTAGGTTGGAAACAAACTTATACATTTGAAACTGGAATTGCCCAAACGATTCAATGGTATCTTGATAACAAAGAATGGTGGTTGCATATATTAAATGGAGAATACCAGAAATATTTTGAGAAACAGTATTCAATTTAAATTTTGTTATCGAATTCTAATTTTAGATAACTACTTTTGCAGTTAAGAAGGGAGTATATTCCCAACAATTGTTGCTATAATAAGTTCTTTTGCGATGTCTTTGGATAAATGTTTTTCATATAAAAAAGCTAATTTAACATTTATCCTACTTGAATTCCAGTAAGAGGAACAAAATCAGATCCGGTAATTGATGATACACCAACAACTGTAGATTAAGTACCAGCTGCTAAAATCCAACGATTAGCGATAGAACTGCATAAATGTTAGGGGTCAACTAATTATAATAAAGAAAGAAAAAGGCAGCCAGAATTGCATCTTTGACTGCCTTTTTAATATGGAAGAAGTTTTACAATTCATTTGTTGTCTAAAGGATTTTCCAAATAATTGTCGAATAAGGAAGTAAGGAAGTAAGGAAGTAAGGAAGTAAGGAAGTAAGGAAGTAAGATGAATTTGAATTTGTGTTGTAGGAAAGGATAAAAATCAATATTGAATAAAAAGATTCATTTAATCATGGGGTTGAACGGAGATACAATAGGTATCGCAAAATATCTGCAGTTACGCAAAGAGGTAGTATACATATTCGACGGCAAAGTAGATGGACTACGGAAGCATAAGGAATTTATCTTTTTGGATCAAGCGTTTGTAGATGCCCTTGATACCAAGCTTAAAGTATATACATATGAACCACCGTATAAAGGCCCTCAGTTTTTGAGTATTAGGGATGATTGATTGGTACATGCCGGGGGTGTGTGGTTAGATAGTTACACTTCTGATGTGAAAGTGGCAAGTCCAAAATGGAAATCAATCTGGAAACGATATTGAATTTGTTTATAAACGATCAAAACTGAAAGAGCAATTGGCAGAGTAAGTAGTTGAATCATAAGTGTAGGGGGAAAAACATGTCAATTTTAATATGTGGTGGTGCTGGTTATATTGGTAGCCATACTGTCAAAGAACTTATAGGGAAATACGATGTAGTGGTTTTGGATAATTTCACAACAGGTTTCCCTTACTTAGTAGACGAGAATGTAACATTTGTTAATGGTGATTTAGGTGATGAAAAAGTTCTTGATTTAGTATTTACTAAACACAAGATTGACGCAGTATTTCATTTTGCGGCAAATAGTTTAGTAGGGGAATCAGTTGAAAAGCCATTAATATATTATGGGAATAATGTGAGTTCATCAGTGACTTTACTAAAGAAAATGGTTGAACATAAAGTAGGGAAATTTATCTTTTCTTCTACTGCAGCAACGTATGGAATACCAAATACCGAATTAATTACCGAAGAAACAGTTACAAATCCAATAAACCCTTATGGCCGATCTAAGCTGATGGTAGAACAAATTCTAGCAGATGTTGCTCATGCACATGATTTGAAATATGTAGTCTTAAGATACTTCAACGCTGCAGGAGCGCATGAATCTGGTGAAATTGGGGAAAGTCATGAGCCAGAGTCACACTTAATCCCCATTGTACTGCAACATTTATTAGGACAAAGAGATAAAATTTCTGTTTTTGGTACGGATTATGATACAGCAGACGGTACTTGTGTAAGAGACTACATTCATGTTACTGATTTGGCTAATGCTCATGTCCTAGCTTATGAAGGATTAGTAAATGGTGATGTATCTAATGAAGTATATAACCTTGGTAATGGTGCAGGATATTCCGTACAAGAAATCATCGAAGTATGTGAGAAAGTTTCAAAAAAATCAGCTGTTGTTGAATATACCGATCGTCGTCCTGGAGACCCAGCTGTGTTGGTGGCTGCTTCTGAGAAGATTAACAAAGCTTTAGGTTGGAAACCGAAGTATCAATTGGAAGAGATTATTGAGAGTGCTTGGAGATGGCATTCGCAAAGTAATAATATTTTATTACCTAAAAAAATTTATGAATAAGGAGTAGAAGTATAATGACTAATAAAGTATTAAATTTATATCCAATTGATTATCCATTTGAAACTCTTATTATGAGAGTTCAAAAGAAGAGTCTTGTACTAAATCCTGATTTTCAAAGGAAGTATAAATGGAATAAAGATAATGAAGAAAAAACCTCGAAATTTATAGAATCTTGTTTAATGAGAATACCAATTCCGGCATGTTATTTTGCAGAAGATGAATCAAAGAATCATATTGTTATTGATGGTGTCCAAAGAATTACAACAATTCAGAGATTCATGAATAATGAGTTTGAATTAGAGGGGTTAATGCAATTTCCAGAATTAAATGGAAAGAAATTTAGTGAACTAGAAGAATATAAACAGGATTTAGAACATTATACAATTAGATGTATTATTTTAAGAAAAGATAATAATAAGGAATTAATTCAAGATATTTTTGCACGACTAAATCAAGGAGCCGTTGAGTTGACTCCTCAAGAGATAAGACATGCAATTTTCCCGGGTAATCTAAATAATTTATTGGGAGAACTAGCTCAGAATAGTATAATTGCTAATTTTGGCAACACAACGTCTAAGGATGGATTAGAAGCAGAGGAACAGGTACTACGTTTTTATGCTCTACAAAATGATTTAGAAACATACCAAGGTAAATTATCTAAATTACTAGATGATTACATGCTTAAAAAGCAAGATATTACTATGGAAGAAAAAGAGGCATTGAAGGAACTATTTAATGAAACCCTTAATAAATGTATTAGTGTGTTTGGAGAGGAAAATGTATTTGTAAATACATCGAATCAAAAACCAAAGCAAAGTTTAGTTCATTATGATTTATTAATGTGGTCGTTTAAAGATCAAGATATTGAGTATTTAAATAAAAATAAAGAAGAAATAAATTCATTATTCATTGAGTTGTGTAACATGCCAGAGTTTCAAAGAACCCTTTCTGGTGGTACCCAAAATAAAGGATCAATCATTAGAAGAAGATCATTATGGAGTGAAAAGTTGGATGGAATCTCTAATTAATACTACTATATATAATAAATACGAAATTTTATTTGGTGAATTGATAGAACTAATTAGGGAAACAAACAAGAGAGTAATTAGGGAAGATTCAGATGATTTATTTGTAGATAATTTAAACTTTTTCAACAAATCATTTATGGTTGTTACGTGCACATATTTAGAAGCATATTTGAAAGAAGTTGTCTATTTTTGTATTGAATCAATTAATTCGAATTTGAAAACTAGCCCTGTAGCTAGAAATCTAGTCTACTGGAGCGTAATGAAAAATAAAGATAAAGACAAAGATCGTTGTTTTGAAGACTTTAAATTGGAAATATACCAAGATGATATTGATAGTGAAATATCTGGTAATGTTGGCAAAACTATTGATTTATTTTCTAAATTGGGAATTAATCTAAATATTGAAGAAGAATTTCGTAACCACAAAGATTCTATCGCTGGTATTGTAACTAAAAGAAATAATATCGTTCATCATAATGATGATGCAAGTGATGTTTCATTGAATGATGTAATTAGTTATATAAATTCTATCAAATCGTACTTAGCTTATATTGATAAACAAGTGATCACTTATTTAGGTTTGTAAAAAAATAGGTACCTATGAAAAATTCAATAATAAATCGGGTACCTGTGGTTTGACCCCTTTTTTTCTGACATAGTTAAAATGGTAGTTTTAAGACATCAAGTGCGCTTCTAAAAAGGCTTTCGGTGTCTTATAACCTAACCGTTTTGACTTCTTTCCTCGTTGAAGTAGCTGCGAAAGGTAAGTAAATCGATTTTAGCTAAAATAAATCGGGTACCTGTGTAAAAAACTATTCAAATTATTCACTACAAGTCCATGAAAAATTTCTAGAAAGCTACAGGGAATGGATTTCCAATAATTGCTTCTGAATAAATTATCAAAATAATAAATTGTCATAATTTAAGTGGTGTCACCCATGATAATTTAATCGATAATTTTGATAAAAAATTCTGAAATGTATTTTTTAAATGCTGTAACGCTGACGATTTAATCAGAAATTGTAGCAATATTTTGTATGGGTGGCACCTTTTATTTTTTTTGAAATCGTCAGGCTGCTACTCAAAACTATATAGAAAATCCAACAGTGGTCGAAAGTGTTTCTTCGGTCGCTTTTTTTTGTGAAGGTTTTAAACTCTTTTATTTTCAATAAAGGTTTTATCACTAATATTTAAAATGACAGAAATTTCTTACATATATGGATAGAATAGATTAAAATGAAAAGAGAGTTGTTTGTATATATAGCACGAAGGAGAGTGAGGTTAGATGAAGATTAATATTCATATCATCATGGGGTTTAATCAAGATTCAATTGGACCGGCAACTTATCTACAACAAAGAAACGAAGTAGTTTATATTTTTGATGATTACGCCAAAGGAGTACATAAGCGCAAAGACTTCATTTTTGTCGATCAACAATTTGTCAATTCAATCGACCACACCTTATTTAAAGTATATGTCTATGAACCACCGTATAAAAAAGGACAAGTCTTCAAGGAACAAGATCGTTTATTATGGAGAAGAAGCTGCTGTAACCGTCAAGTCAAGACAGGCTACTGAACCAGACGTGCCACGTTTTAGAACCACATCGGACAAATTTCATAGAAATCGGGTACCTGTGAAAAAAACTATTCGAATTATTCACTACAATTGCATGAATAAAATCCGGAAATCTTTAGGGAATGGCTTTCAATTCATCGATGTACATAAATAATTAAACTTGTAAATTTTCATAATTTAAGTGGTGCCACCATGACAATTTAATCGGTAATTTTTGATAAACAATTTCGAAGTGTATTATTTTTATGCTGTCACGCTGACGATTTAATCTGATATTGTAACAATTTTAGCATGGGTGGCACCTTTTGCTTTTTGGGAATCGTCAAGCTGCC
>Ga0209013_10001652_pt1 | contig 20473 bp, 15 predicted proteins | sample Cruoilmetagenom2_FD_187291 | JGI IMG/M metagenome (GOLD analysis project Ga0209013, IMG submission 187291) | Oil polluted marine microbial communities from Coal Oil Point, Santa Barbara, California, USA - Sample 2 (SPAdes) (version 2) | ecosystem: Environmental > Aquatic > Marine > Oil seeps ...
AGCTCATCGCCCGGGATCATTTTGACGATGAGGGAACCCTTCCCCACGAACAACACTTCTCCCTTCAGCTGCATCTTCTCAATGGTGGGCGGCGCGTCCACTGCCACCTTTTCCTTGGTCTGAGTGGCGGGGAGTTCGGAGGGGAGTTCGGGGTCGGACCACGACAAATGCTTTTATCTCAATATCTTAACCTTATTTTAGACGCTGAAAAAGGGCTTAGAATCGATTTTAGGGCCATAAAATCAATTTTAAGGGATATGCATTAAGGCAATTCAGAGCGTAACGCCCTTAAAAGCTATTTTTGACCTGGAAAATAGATCCTAAGACCTTTTTTCAGGCCTAAATTTGGCTTATCATTTTCTAAATAAGTCATTTATCCCGGTCCGACCCCGGTCTGGGGTGCCCGGTCTGGGGTGAGAAACCTAGAACCGGAACGACATGCCGATGACCGGGCCGGTAGTGGTCACATCGTAGCGGAACGCGTCAGAGCCAGGGACCGGCTCGCCCTCATCATACCCTGTTTCGTAATTTACGTACAGGAGCCGCCAGCCTCCTCCGATCCAGCCCCAGCTCCACGCCTGAAACTGGATGGTTGGGAACACGTCAACAGCAATCTTCGAGGCGAGACCGAAGCCGCCGACGTTGGCAGCCAGGCCGAACTCCCAGCGCTTGCCCAGCGGTTGCATCCAGTGAATACCTACCACCGGATCGACCCACTGTTTGGTCTGCTCGAATACGGTTCCTTCCAATATCGGACCAAGTGTTTCGTTGAACTCCATCCGGCCCCGGATCACGTTCCAGCGCACGCCGAAGGTCAGGTCCAGGCGCGGCGTGAGCCGCCGGCTTCCCATAAAGGCAAACGCACCCTGGCTCGGATCGACCTCGACATAGTCGTTCGAACCGCCGAGGGCCATGTAGATGATATCCGTCCCGAAACCCCAATTGCCCTTCTGGACTGCGAAGTAGCCGTTGAATCCCATCTTGAGGTTTGAGAAGATGTCGGACGCACTGGCGTTGATATCGGCTTCCACGCCACGGAGTCCCATCGTGCCGGACATGCCGGGAATAATCAGGTAGGGGGCGATGGTGAAACGCCACTCGTCATCCGCCGTCTGAGCACAAACCGGGATCGTTGCAGCCATAATAACCAGGAGCGCCGCCCCTCTCAACAAAAGTTTATTTCCTCGATTCATTGAAATTTCTCCTCTGATTTTACGACCAAGTTCATTCCTGGTTCAAGTACCATATACCGACCGATCAACGCTGCTTGCCGCCGGATCCGCCCCGGCCGGACCGGGCGCCTCCGCAACCACCGTATGGACCGCAGGCAACCGTCTCCCCGGCACCGGTGCCCGTATACGTGACCTCGACGGTTATCCAACCGGGAAACACAGCGGAAATAGCGAGTAGAGTTTTGGCCTTCCTAGCTATCCCGGGTTCATTGCCGCTGGTAGTTGTAGTTCTCGATCTTGGCCGAGACCTGTTTGGACGGCACCTCGACCATGATTCGCGCGGCATACTGCGGCCCGTCCGGCACCTGCCCGAAGTCCACCTGCCCGCTCACCGCATCCTCGTCCAGGGTGGTCTCGAAGACGTAGCGGTGCGGAATTTTTGTTGCCGGATCGATCCAGTACGTGGCTTTGTCCCCCGGCTGGATGAAATCATCGGCTGTGATCTGGACCGAGCCATCGGCGGCCTCGGTGAAGTGAGCCTTGGCGTAAAAGTCCATCATGGTGCCCGGCGAGGGTGTCATGTATTCCTTCACCAGTTCGGCCAGCTTGTTCGCCCATTCCTTGAAATCCTCGATCTTGCCCTTCTTGATCCGGCCCCGGATGCCCCTCCCGGAGCCTTCTTCCTGCGGTGCGGTGAGCAGGGTTTTCTGGAGTTTGCCGTCCAGGTCATAGCGCAGTTGATAGAGCTGAGCGGGCTTGGTCTCGTCTTTGAGGGAGACCTCCACCCTCATCTCCCAGGCATACTGCTGCATGATCGTCGCATTCTGCTTGGCATTGGCTGCGTACTGACCGGCCATCGCTGCCGGATCCGGCTTCTGGGCTTTCTCCTGAGCCAGAATCTCACCGGCACCTGCGTACAGAATAACGGCAATGCCGCAGGTCCATACTAAATGCATGAATATTCGTCTGCTTGGTTTCATTCCTTCTCCTTTCGTTCTTGGTATTGTTGTCCTGTCTCAACCCCGGCCATGTCTGCACGCAATCCCCGTAAGATCTTTCCTAACTGCTACGGGCAGCACGCAGCCAGCCGACAACCAGGAAAATGAAAACCGGGTCGCCGTTCGCCAACCAGCGCATTTCCGCTATTACCATGTCTCCCGAAATGGACACCAGCCTGAACCCTATCTCATTTCACTTCTTTCACCTCAACAGTGACCTTCGGGATCCGTCCGGTGAATCGCGACCGGGCCTCTGACCCGATTGCCTCGACTACCGGGGTGGCGAGGTCTATGCCGACGTCCGCGGTCTCGTCCGCGGAGAAGATCATCGGCTGGGTGCGTTCGATGCGGCCTTCGGCGACCTTTTTGTCGTTAACGAAGAGCGTGCCCGTGCCGCCCTTGGCCAGGCCGCCGCCGTCATAGGCAAACTCGAAACGGATTGTCGCCTTGCCGGGGGTGAGTTTGTCCTTCGCAGCCACGGTGAAGCGCTGCAAGCCGAGGAAGTTGTAGTCGTAGGCAGGTACTCCGTCCTTGACATAGAGCGCCCAACCGCCGAAGCGGCCGCCCTGCACAATAATGGCACCGTTGGCGCCGCTCTTGGGCACCTCGACCTCTGCCGTTATGGTCATGGACTTGTTCTTGATGTTCAGGAAGACGTTCTCTGTCATGCCGGTCATGCCTTCGGCCAGCGTCAGCGAGGTGCGGCCCGCCATCAGGTCGGGGCGGCCCGCAATAGCGGCATTGACGCGTTCGAGGGTGCGGTCGTCGATCGGCAGCACCTGGTTCCTTGCGGCCTCTTCCATGAATATGGTCTGCAACTCCGCAAGTTTCTCCGGGTGCTTCGCAGAAAGGTCGTTCACCAGGCTGAAATCGGTGCCCGTGTCGTAGAGCTCCCAGATGTCCTCGGCAAGCCCTCGGCGTGGATGCTTTTCCCACGGCGCCTTGTGGATGGTCCGCGCGAACCAGCCGTCCTGGTAGATGGCCCGGTTGCCGAACATCTCGAAGTACTGGGTGACGTGCCGCTCTTTCGCTTTACCATCGTCAAAGCTGTAAACCATGCTCACGCCGTCCATCGGATGCTGCGGTACGCCGTTGACGTTCCTGGGCTCCGGCAGTCCGGCGGCCTCGAGGATGGTCGGAGCCACATCGATCACATGTGTGAACTGGGTGCGCAGCTCGCCTTTAGACTTGATACCCTTGGGCCAGTGGATAGCCATGCCGACCTTGGTGCCGCCGTGGTCCGACGCCACCTGCTTGGTCCACTGGTAGGGGGTGTCGAAGGCCACGGCCCAGCCCGCAGCCATGTGCGGGTAGGTCTCCGGCCCGCCCCACTTGTCCAGTTCCTTGAGCATGTCCGGGACCTTCTCCTGCACGCCGTTGAAGTAGGTCATCTCGTTGAACATGCCGTTGCGGCCGCCCTCGGCGCTGGTGCCGTTATCGCCGTAAACCAGGAAGACGAGGGTGTTGTCTAACTCCCCGGTCGCCTCGATGGAATCGATGACCCGGCCGATCTCATGGTCGACCATCTCGATATAGGCGGCAAACACCTCAACCTGGTGACTGAAGAGTTTTTTCTCATCTGCCGAGAGCGAATCCCAGTCCGGGATCGCCTCGGGTTTGGGCGCGAGCACTGTGCCCGCTGGTACGACGCCCCGCTCAATCTGGCGCGTTAGGATCTGCTCGCGCAGCTTGTCCCAGCCCTGGTCAAATTTCCCCTTCCAGCGTGCGATCCACTCCCTGGGCACGTGGTGCGGCGCATGGGTGGCGCCCGGTGCATAATAGACGAAAAACGGCTTCTCCGGCGTCAGCGCCTTCTGGTACTTGATCCATGCCATCGCCTGGTCCGTCATATCGGTCAGGAAATGGTAGTTCGGATCGTCCGGCAACTCGACCGGGTGGGTCCCGTCATAGATGTAGGGCGCCCACTGGTTGGTCTCGCCGCCGAGAAAGCCGTAGAACTTATCGAACCCCCCGATCGGTCCGGTAGGCCAGCGGTCGAGGGGACCCGCGATGCTCGCCTCCCAGGCAGCGGTCTCGTGCCACTTGCCGAAAGCCGCAGTGCTGTAGCCGTTGAGGCGCAGCATCTCGGCAACCGGGGCGACGTTGTCGGGAATCTGGCCGGTGTTGCCAGGAAATGCCGTGCCGGTCTCAATGATCCCACCCATGTTGTTGACGTGGTGGTTGCGCCCGCTCTTGATCGCCGCGCGTGTCGGAGAGCAGACGGCGGTGGTATGAAAGTTGTTGTAATATATCCCTTCGTTGGCCAGGCGGTCGAAGGTGGGCGTGCCGACGGGGCCGCCGAAGGCGCTGGTGCCCGCGAAGCCGAGGTCGTCGACCAGCACGATGATTACGTTCGGAGCGCCCTCCGGCACCTCCACCACGAAGCGCGGCGGTGGCGTCGCATCCCGCACATCCAGCTCGGTGTAGAGCGGCGGTTTGGGCTCGGGGATAGGGAGCACCGTGCGGTCGAGCGTCCCGGATGCCTGCTGCTGCGCCGCCGCCAGCGCTGGTTGCTGGTTCTCACACAACGTCATCAACAGCCCGGCAATCACGATTGCGATTACAAAGAGTAAGCGATTCATCGTCAAACCTCCTTTACCAAAAAATGAACCCCAGACTGATCCTCTGGTTTTTTTGTTGCCACCCAACCCTTGGATGGCCACCTTCATTTTCGCCCCTATTGAAATTCGAGACTTGCTTCAATGTCAACATTGAGATTGAGCCCGCTAATTCTGTAATTTTATCCCTAAGGCTTTTGAGTTTTTTCCCTTCAGACGGCAAGATAACTGAAAATCTCTGCATTTCGAACAGAACAGGATGGAGCGCCTGTTTGAGGCTTTAATCCTTATATAGCTTCTGGATTCAGGATGCCCGCCACCTTCCCTACGCCGGCGTCCGCCGAACAGAGCATGTTGTTATCCGGATCGATACTCATCTCCTCCGATGCGATCACTGCGGCTGGGCCGTGATGTAGACCAGCTGACTCCCCTGGAAGGCCGCACGGTAGTAGTTGCTACCGCATTGGTAATACTGCACGCCGCCGATGACCTTTTGGGTGCACCCTTCAGGCAGGGCATTCACTACCGTTCCAATGGGCAGGGCGCCGGCCTGGGCGGCCGCAGCCTGCTGTTTGGCAGCCTCGGCCTCCGCCTGGGCCGCGGCGGCTTCCTGTTCAGCGGTGGCCTGAGCCTGCTTGGCGGCGGCAGCCTCCTGTTCAGCGGTGGCGGCCTGCTGCTGGGCGGCAGCGGTCTGCTGTTGTGCCGCGGCCGTTGCTGCCCCGGCCGATGCAGCGGTTGCACTACCTACGACAACAGCGGTTCTGCGCGCGGTGCGGCGCCGGGTACCGTAGATAGCGTATGCGTCCGGCACCAGGTGCAGGGACAGCACGTCGAGCAGTACCACCAGGACGAAGAAAAAGCCGAGAAAAGAAATCTTAAAAATAGTCTTCATGATTTACCTCTGTATTCGAGTCATCGCATCTCCGGGCTGCCGGTATCCATGCGGATGAACTCGGTCTCCTTCGCGCCTTTGGGCGGAGTGAATTTGAACAGTGCGTCCTTCACCTCCGGCGCGACGTTCCAGTTGCTCATCAGAACGATGTATTGCGGGTGCACGGGATCATCCTTGGTGGTCAGGACGTACTTGTACGGCAGCGGTTTGTCCCCATCCGCGATCCAGATCTGCCAGTCCACGAGGGGGCTGGTGAAGGCAAGGTGGTCGCATGCGACGCCACCGACCATCGCCTTCCCGACCACCCCTCCTGACGTGACACCGGCCGTCAGCAGGTCGAACGCGTTCGTAAAAACCATATCGCCGGTGGGAGGAACGATGTCCAGCGTATCGCGGGCAAAGTGCAGCAAGCCGTCGATGTTGTCCGGGGCAGCCGCGGCAGCGTAGTAGTTGTCCTCGTGGTTAAAGATCGTGAGGGTCTTGCCGTCGTAGACGAGCAGCTGGTTAAAGAGATAACCCGTACGCTCCGCGCGCAGCTTGTTCGGCCGCTGGATCACGACGCTGGCGGAGAAGTCGTACTGGATCTTCTGCCCGGACATCAACACATCCTCGAGCATGTTCTCGGTGTCCAGACTGAACTGCTGAAGGCCGCCGATGTAGTCGGTCATCTTCTTCAGGATCTGCATGGCTTCGGGCTCCACGTCAGACGCCTGTGCCCGGACATTTGTGGGGGCGGTAACCAACAGCACGATCGTCCCGAGCACGAGCAACGCTGCAGCCAACCTGAGATTCAATGCGGTCATCTTCGTCTCCTTTCTTGCCGAACGGCTTACTGGTAATGGCACCGGCACCGTTCGATTCTTGACCGGAAGCCATGCTCCTGACCTGCCCGCGCTCCGGGAATCTCTGGCCGCAGACTCGGAGTATGGCATTAGCCACACCAGAAAACAGGAAAATCAAAAATTCCGTTTTGTATTTAATCCCCTAAAAGAGAGATTGTCAAGCACATTTTCAGCATATCCGGGGTCGTACAGGTCAAATTATGGGGGGAGGTCAAGTCTGTGGAGGAGTACACACGTAGTAATCGGATTTGATCCGGAAAAATCCGGCAAAACCAACGATCAAAAATCGGTGGTGCCGTACAGGGACAACGGGCGGAGAGCCCGGCCGGAAGCCCTCCGGCCGGGATGCTCGCCAGCTTGGCTATTTGGGCCCCACACCAGTAACGACCGCGTCTTCTTTGATCTCCGCCATCGGCTCTTCGACGATTTTGACGGCTTTGATCTTCATTCCCTTCCGCAGGTCCGTCACCGGTATCGGCTTTTCGTTGACGATGAATTTGACGTCCGGCTTGACTTCGTACTTCCTGTTCTCGCCTTTTTCGAGGGTCAAGATAACGCTCTTCGGCGAGGCCCAGAAAACGGTGCCTTTAAGCTCTGTCTTCGTTCTCTCCACGAGCGGCGTCTCGGTGATCGTCACGTCTGCCGTCAGGACAGTGCCCATCTCAAGCTCGGTCAGTGTCCTCTCCACACCGTCGACGGTGAATATCTTCCCGGGCTTGACGTTAAAAACACGTAATTCATCGCTCGGGATCATCTGGACAATCATGGACCCCTTCCCCACGAGCAACACTTTTCCCTTCAGCTGCATCTTCGTAATGGTGGGCGGCTTGTCCACTGCCACCTTCTCCTTGGTCTCAGTCGTCTGGGCCGCCACGCCAACCGCAAGGATCAGGACGCCGACGAGCAACGCCAGTGTCCGGGCTGTCTTACCGAATGAATGGTTCATTCCCATCCTCCTTTGTTTGTGCCCCCGTTCGGTTGATGCAGTCGCCGGCGATGGAGGCGGAATCCGCCGGCGACCACCTTCACCTCCATATGCACAGGTCCTCCTGTGCTTCATTCATAAACTATTGAAATATAGACAAATCAAAAATCCCGGTCTTTATTTAATCCAGCGAAGGAGAGAATGTCAAGAATATTTTGAGCTTTTACGGGTGTTTTTGGAATCATGGTCTATCTAAAGTAAAGAGGGGACGTCCCCATTGACATTGAATACTATTCAACCATCGGCATGTAGCTCAGGTCAGGCCGGAAAGCATAGATGAAACTCTTCTCCGAGATGACAATTTTGTTCCATTTCTTCATGATCGCATCTGCTTCCGGGCGCCCCAGTGCTCTCTCCAGCATGGCTTCGAATTTTTCCTCCGGCCCTTTCATTCCTGCCCAGTTATCCGCGGGTATCACCAGAGTCATAGTCGGCCCGGCACCCCCGGCGATGACCTGGCTCCACGCATAGTGTACAGGCCATTCGACCTTCAAAATCGCTTCATGGATCCGCTTTGTCAGGTAATTGAATTCATCCTCGGTGCCCACTTTGTACTGCTGTGACATCACCCATACAAGCGCCGCGGGTTCTTTTGTATCGCGCAGTATGCTGATATCGTGGCGGGAGACGGAGAGGCGGCTGGAGATTGACTCCACGTGTGCTGCCACGGTTGCCATCCACTGCTGCCGGTTCGCCATGGCCATGGCACTGTGGGCATCGAAGTCATCGAAGCTGTGGCCGAAGCTTCCGATGGCATAAACTGCCAGGTCATCTCCGATGACGCGGTTCCAAACGCCCCATTTCCAGTTTTCGTTCTGCTGGCTGAGCCACTCCACGTGTTTTTTCAAGGCTGCTTCGAACTGCAGGGCTGATCCGCTCTTCACCTTGACAAAATAGACAAGGTTGATCGGTTTCTTCTCCTGTGCGACTGCAGGCAGTGTAAGCAGTAAAAACACGACAACTAATGAGACGATAATCCTGCGCATAGCTCCTCCTTGGTTAATGAAGTGTTAATAAAACGGGCTGAATGTTGCGATGTATCCTGAGGTTCGATTCTCACATGTGTCAACGATTTTGTTTACTCGTGTCCGCCATATTGAAACTCCGGGGCAGGAAATGCCTCTCTCGGTCTGCGGTGATATTATTCGCTTTTGCTGGATTTTCGCTAACTGAACTGCCCGTTAATTTCTAGCACAGCAAGAAAGGTCTGTCAATAGAGGAAAGAATTTATAATAAAGGTGGCAAAGGTGGGGTCAGATCTTTTGAATTGAAAAATACTGCATATCCTTTTTCAATTTATCAAAACGAAAGATCTAACCCCATTTCCGTGTTAAAACCGCCCCGCTGTCACGTTAACGCCATGCGTCCATCCTGCCGTATAGGCCTGGAAAGAGAACCAGAAGTTCATGCCTGATGTGTAAACTTTAGCCAGAGCGGCGACGGATGGATCCGGCCCGGCTCCTACAATCAAATCATCCTGTCCATCCTGATCTAAATTTGATCCGGCATAAATTCTGGCGCCATACCGGGTCTGGTTTGAAGGCCAGGCAAGAAAGCTGCATCCCGGGAAGGGCGTGACCGAATCGCCGTCATAGTTCCATCCCCGAATATGCGCACTGAAAAAACCACCTGGACCCGGGGCCGTTATGATCTCATTAAAACCATCTCCATCAAAGTCCCCGCTGGTCACCACAACGCCGTACCTCCTTACTCCATAGGCTGAATAACTGACAGCCGGTATGCTCTTCACATGATCTGCATCCACATCCCATCCCCTGACATGGGGGCCGAAGATAAACCCTGGGCCGGGGCCGGTCAGGATCTCGTCAAAACCATCACTATCAATATCTCCCCCGGATACGTTGACACCCCATCTGCGGGTCCCGTAGGCGAAATAGCTTACGCCCGGCGAAGGAGAGACGGACGACTTGCCATCATAATCAAAGGCTCTCACATGAGGACCGAATACAGGGCCGGGGCCTGCCCCGGTGATGATCTCGTCAAAACCGTCACCATCCAGATCTCCCGCCGCCACATTGACACCGTAGCGGGGTGTCCCGTAAGCCATGAAATTAAGCCCCGGAACCGGTGTGCCATCTGCCTGGAAACCCCTGACATGGGGACCAAATACCTCGCCCGGGCCCGCGCCGGTGATAATTTGGGCATACCCATGGCCGATCACATCGCCCGCGGTAACATGTACTCCATACCCATGTCCGGCATAAGGCATAAACTCTGCTTGAGGGGAGGATGTATTGAGGATATCGAAGACACGAACGAGCGGGATGTTTTCCGGGCCCGGACCGGCGCCGGTGACGAGACAGGACGTACCGCTCCCACTAGTTGAAAGCCCTTTGATGCAGAAGTTAGCCGTGCCGTTCCATGACGGGTCATCAAATTCATAGTCATATAGATCGAGCCAATCAGATCCGCTGAGATAAAAACTTTCACCGGGACCGGCTGAGGATTCAACAATGGTTCGGTAAGAGGCGCCCAGAAGGACCGGCACGTCCGATGTCCTGTCATAAGGATGGCCGCCGGATGAGAGTTTAAGATAAATGTAAAAATCATCGCCAATCGAAAGCCCGACATCTGAGTTCAGCTCAACCGTGTGGAACCCCGTGAATTCGATTATACCGCCGGCAGAAGCGAGCTCGTCAAGGAGCTGACCGTTTTCGAAACGGTCAAAAATCTTCACTGTATAATCTATATTGTCCCGGGCCGTAAAAAAACTGATGGCTTGAAGCCGCTCGCTATCTTCCGCCACAAAGGCGTTAAAGGCTTCCTCTGTCTCTGCCATCGTGTCACGCCATCCGTGATAATCGTGATAATAGATCCGATCGTAGATCATAAAAGTTACATCCTGGAAGGACACGGCGCCCATCTCGGGCTGCTGGCAGCAGTGTTTGTCATAATAAGAAATCCAGAAATACCCATCAAAGCCCCACCACTCCCCCCAGCTGTTCTTGCAGAGCCACGCTCCGGGCCCTTCGGGCGCTTGCGTCGCTTTATTGTCGTCCCAGCCCACAATAGCCACTGCATGGTTCGGGTTATCTGGCGAATCCGGTGGTTGATAGTGCACGTAATCATCAGACATGAATGATCCACTGGCACACAGACAGGTGCCGATGACACCTTCCGTCATGAGTTTGATTTTGATCGTGTCGATGTTGGACAGACCGGTACCTGCTACGTACCACTCGATGTCTCTCGGGTAGTAATAATGATAGCTGGGATCGTGTCTGTCCGGTGGCGTGCTGTAAGACTGTCCGTCAATATCTCTAACCGCCCCCTCACCCCGGGTCAGATAAGCAGAGGCAACGCGGTAATCGCCGCCCATGTGTACTGTAAGGCCGCCCCCGGTCGGTGGATTCGTGTCGTCATTATTATGCCGATTGAATCCATTCCACCAGTCCAGGTGATATTCCGCCAGATTGGGCTCACCGCTCTCACCAGCCGCCGCCCAGACACCGGTCATAAGCAGGTTGCCTTCCATCGCAGCCATAGCCCCATGCGTCCAGCAGGTACCGCCCTGCTGTTCCTTCACGGACGTGACGTAATTATTTCCTTCCACGTTACGCAGATCGAACGAACCGGGCAAGTCTCTGGCTGAAATCCCGGCAACCGCAGCAGACGTGGTCCCCATGACAGAAATTGCCATTACGGTGATAATCCATAGAGATGATTTCATGAGGATATCCTCCTTCATATCGGGGAGATTTGAGGATTGCAGGGCAATAAAATCTTATCCTATATTTAACCGCATGATCGGGGTTGAAGTCAAGCGTTTCTGGTCGTCCGTATTTGATAGCCGGCTTCCCTGCGATAGAGAAAGAGGTGAGCAGGGTCCCATGATGAAAGGGGAACAGCGACCTTTTTGGGGGAGGTTTGCGAGATTTTGGATGACCCCCGTATTGCTAATCAATGCCGTGAATTTTTTTATACTCCGTCCAGTTCTTTTTCAGGTCCAGAAAATCCTCATAGCTTTTCCGCAGCATGAAGGGATTGGTCTTCCTTTCATGGCCAAGGGTTGACGTGGGCTGGACACCGTAATTGTGGCCGGGCCAGACTTCGACATGGTCGGGGAGGGTGAAAATTTTTTCATGCAGGCTGTGATATTCCTGCCTCGCATCCTCTCCGAATCCCGTGCCGCCGACTTTGCCGACAAAAAGCGTGTCCCCGGTGATGAGTTTGCCGTCCACCAGGATGCAGATGGCATCTTCTGTATGTCCCGGCGTATAGAGGATGTCTACCGTCAATCCGCCCACTTCCAATCGGCTTCCGTCCGTCACGGCAATATCTTTGTACGATGCGGCATTTTCATGCATCACGATCTTGCACCCGGTGAGCTGTTTCATTTCATCATTTCCGTTCGTATGATCATAATGATCGTGGGTGCAGAAAAGATAGACAATCTCAAGCCCCTCAGCATCTGCCATCTCTTTGAGCTTCCGGGGATTAAAGGATGGATCCACAACAGCCCCTTTTTTCGTTTTTTCACAGCCAAAAAGGTATCCGTAATTTCTGTCGCCTCCCACCATCACCTGTTGGAATATCATGTCACGCATCCTCCTTAAAACGGGGTCACCTCCATGGCAACTCCATTTTGATTTTTTCTTAACGCACCGTTGCACTTACCGGCTGACTGCGCCTGACGCTTCTTTTTCAGGAGCAGATCTTTCAGGTTCAGCCATATAGGGATTCCGCGTCAGATCATAGATCGCAGGGGCTTTTCCCGGCCTCAGGCAGACCATCCGGTAATTCCGGAGCAATGTCCATTTGTAACCGGCCAGAGGTGTAGAAGAGACGGCCCGCCAGTCTTCCTCACCCTCTGCGATCGCAAAGTAAATGGTATAATAATCGGTTTTTTCGCTTGCATAGCGCACGGCCCAGAGCGCTTCCCCGTCCGAATAGATCATATTCAATTTCCGGGGCCTGTTCTTTCTTTCCAGCTCCTTTACTAAATCCCAGACCGCCCTGTGAATTGTTGAAGTGACAGAACACCAGTCCCGGGTTTCCCCGATCTTTTGCATAACACTGATGAAGTATAGTTCCGAATCGATGTACCGGTCTTCACCTGAAAAGGCAATATAATCAGGCGAAGTGGGAGGGCAAAGGAGGCGGTCAGGGGATATAAGGTTCAGCAGAATGTCCTCGTCAATATCGCCGTTATGGGCGAACACCTGTCTCTCTTTCACAAATGGATGGGGATCAGGAAGTCCGGTGCAGCCGGAAGAGGACTTGCGAACATGCGCTACCAGAACTCTTGGCAAATCCATCGCTTTCTTCTGAGCATAATCATAATCAGATGATCCATTTGCCTGCCCGGCTCCCCGGTATGCGGTCGGTATCATAATGCGGCAGTTCTCAGTATCTCCGGGGAAGAAAACGATTCCCCAGCCATGCGGATTTTTTTCATCACCCAGTAACTGAAGCCCTTCGAGCATCTGATGTGCCGTGCTTTCAGGAATCGCCGTCCCCACGATGCCAAAAAGGCGGCATGCATGCGGCGCTTCATCTGCCCTGACAGGGGAAAAGGATAAGAGTATCAGCAGGGCAAAAAGCCGGATTATTTGTAATGTTCCTGGTTTCCAGGGAATCCGCATGAAAAAATCTCCTGTGTCCGGTTATGATATCAGAATACTGCGCAATATGGCGAACCTTATTCTATACTGTGGTTCATCGTTGTTCGGCTCTGGCAATTTATACCACAGCAAAAAAAGATGTGTCAAAGTGGATTTGGGATGAATGGCTCCGCCTTTATTGTTCCGGTTAAATTATGATATAGTCACGCCCGGATATTCTTTCAAGGATGAAAATCAGATGTCCGGGAAAAAACTGGTCCTTGCCATACTGTTCCTCCTCATAGCCGTGGGTCTCTTTCTTCAACCCGCCCATTTCCTGGAACCGGACGAGTGGGCGTATTATTTCAGCGCAAAACATTTCCAGAAAGGCAAATTTCAGATCACCGAGGAGGAATACCAGCGCATCCAGGATGAAACCAGAGAAAGGGCCCGGGAAATCGGGGGAAGCCATTTTACCCAGTACCGGAAAATGTCCGGCGGAATCCGGGTCACTGAAAAACCTCCCGGATATATATTTCTCCTGGCTTTTTTTGACTTCCTGAACGTCCCGCTTCTGCTGAATATCCTGGCCGCAGGCCTGACCGTCCTGGTCCTTTACTACTGCGGCACCATTTTATTCGATGAAAAAACAGGCTTTCTCGCAGCCCTGTTTTATCTCTTCACGCCCCTTTCCCTGATTTCCTGCTATCGCGCATACCTGGCCGACTTTGCCGCTTCTTCTTTTCTGGCATGCGGGATATTCCTCTGCCTGGCGGCATACCACCATGCCACCGGTGATGAAGGGAAAAAACCGCATCTTTTCTACCTGTTCGGCGGAATGGCACTGGGTTTGTCACTGTTCATCAGGCTCTTCAACCTGCTCCCCATTGTCCCCCTGCTCTGCGTGCTTACATTTCACTGGGTCCGTTCCTGGCGCAATGGAAGAAAAATCGGCGCGGCAAAAGAGGTTCTTGCGTTTCTTCCCGGTCCCGCCCTGTTTCTGTGCGGCTTTTTTCTTTATAACCATTTTATGTTCGGCGCTCCTCTTACTCTCTCATATGCTGCCGGCCCCACTCCCACAAAGTGGTCCGGCCAGGGATTTGCTTTTGAAATGCTTTTCTCGGACGGGAACATCTCCGAAGCCCTGCTCGTTTGCCTGCGGAACCTGGTGACCTATCCCCAGGGCATGCTGACGGCCCTCCCCCTGATTCTTTTCGCCATCCCCGCGCTGGTGGCGCCGGCAAAGGATCTCCGCCGGCCTGTTTACATCGTCCTGGCCGGATGGACCCTGCTCGTGTTCGGGCTCTTTATCCAGACGGTTCCCACGAGCCTCGCATACTATCTTCTCTGGACAAGGCAGTATCTGCAGGCCCTGGGAGCGCTCGCAGTGCTTTCAGCCGTTTTTTTGCGTCCCCTGCCCGCCAGAGCGGGATATGCTGCAGCAGGATTCATCGCATTCTTCGGCCTGGCAGCCCTTTTCTTTTATCTCTGTAAAATCGGAGTCGATCCATTTGGCCTGGGACTCCTGGACTTCATGGACCGTTATCCCGGCATATGGGCCGGGCCGGGCATTTTCGGGAGCCGATAACCCCATGTCATCCCATCTTCTGGCAATCAACGACGGACACGATGCCGGCGCAGCTCTTTTTTCCGGGGACGAGCTGGTAGCAGCAGCCAGCCGGGAGCGCTTTACCAGGAAAAAATTTCACGGCGGCTTTCCTGAAGAAGTGGTGGATTATCTGCTGGATAAATATGACGTGACCCTGGACGACATCCAGGATATCGCGGTCTGTAACCGCCATCACTTTGTTTATCGCCTCTTTCAGAAGCAGTTCGCGGGATATACCCATACCTACCTTGATTTGAGACAAAAAATGTACTCCGCGTTTCACCATATCCTGGCAAAATCCGGGGTCCTGTCTTCCCTCTCTGCTGCATTGAATCGAAAGTTTGTGCAACGATCACTCGGAAAACATGTGGTCCTGGTGGACCATCATACTGCGCATGCGGCCTCTGCCTATTTCACGTCCGGTTTTCCGGATGCGCTGGCCGTCACCATGGATCATCTCGGGGACGGCTATGCAGCATGCGTGTTCGACTGCCGGGACGGCCGGTGCCGTTTCCTGTATGGTTCAACACCACTCCACTCGCCCGGGCAATATTACGGGGAAATCACTGAATTTTTAGGCTTCGATCCGCTTAAGCACGCGGGAAAAATCACCGGTCTGGCCGCCTTCGGCGATCCGCGGCCTGCTTATCCTGTCCTCAAAAAATTCTTTTCCTATAACCCGAAGCGAAAAGATTTTTCCATGCCTTTCATGCTCACCAGGAGTTTCCGGAGCAGGATATACCGCGAACTCGGACCATTCAGCCGGGAAGATGTGGCTGCAGGCCTGCAGCGCTGTTTTGAGGAAGCCATCTCCGCTTATGTTCTCCAGGCGCTTGAAACGACAGACCACCATTTTCTCGTGCTTGCAGGCGGGGTATTCGGCAACGTGAAGCTGAACCAGAGACTGATGGAACTGGAAAAAGTCAGGCAGATCTATATCCATCCTGCTATGAACGACTCGGGACTGGCCGTCGGCGCCGGACTCCACTTTTTATCCGGGAAGCGGGATCTCAGGCCGTCCCCCATGCCCACGGTCTATCTCGGGCCGGCCTATACGGAAGCGCATCTCGCCTCTGTGCTGGCAGACAGCGGATTGGCCTTCAAGCGCTGTGAAAACGTGGCAGAAGAGACAGCCTTTCTGTTGTCAGAGGGAAAGGTGGTGGCCAGATTCAACGGCAGGATGGAATACGGGCCGCGGGCGCTTGGAAACAGGAGCATCCTGGTGTCCGCCGTGGATCCGTCGATCAACCAGGCCCTGAACCGCCGGCTTGACCGCACCGAGTTCATGCCCTTTGCACCGACCATTCTGGAAGAATTTGCCGACCGCTGCCTTGTGGACAGGACGAAGGCTTCTCTCACGTCACGCTTCATGAATATCACCTTTGATTGCACGCCCTGGATGAATGAAAAAGCACCGGCCGTGGTGCACGTGGACGGCACCGCCCGGCCCCAGATCCTTCGGGAACAGGACAACCCCTCCTATTATGCGGTCTGTAAAAATTACTATGAACGCACCGGCATTCCTGTTATTATCAACACCAGCTTCAACATGCATGAAGAGCCCATTGTCCGCACTCCGGAAGACGCGCTCAGGGCGTTTCGCCAGGATTGCGCGGATTACCTGACGATGGGAAATTTTCTGGTTTCACCATGAAAAACAGGGCGGCTCCGGCGGTTCTCTTGTTCATCCCCCTGGTGTTCCTTCTCTATTATCCGGTCCTTGACGACTATTTCATCTCAGACGATTTTTATTTTATTGATCATACGGATCCTGGTTTTGCAACCGCATCGTGGACCACTTTCGGTTTTTTCCGTCCCCTTATCCGCATGAGCTTCGTGGTGGATGCGAATTTGTGGAAAGCAGCTCCATCCGGTTACCATCTGACGAACATCGCCCTGCACTGCTGCGCCGTATTCCTGGTATTTTTCCTGTGCCGAACGCTATGCGGGCCAAAAACCGCTTTCGGAGCGTCTTTTTTGTCCGCCCTTTTCTTTGCCGTCCATCCCATCCATGTGGAACCGGTGGCGTGGATCTCCGGGAGATCCGAGTTGCTGGCAGCCTGCTTTTTTCTACTCTCCCTGGTTCTTTTTCTCGAGAGCGGGAAACCCTCGCGCGGCTGGCTGTATCCTGCGGCAGCGATTGCCTGTTTCTCTATCGGCCTTACTGCAAAAGAAACCGTCCTGATGGCCTTGCCGGCGGCGGTGGTCCTTTTTTTCCTCTTCCCGTCATCCGGAGGAGAACGCAAAAAAGCAACTCTGCTCCTCTACGCTTTTACAGCCGTATCTGTCTGCTTCCTTTTGTTCAGAATTTTTCTCTTCCCAGGCGGCCCCTCCCTGACAAACACGGCAGCGTCCCAGTTATTTCAGAAACTCTCTGTCTTTGTCCGGATGCTGATCGCCGGAGAATACTATCCCTGGCTGCTACTGCCGGTGATTCTGTTCCTTTTACTCTGGATCTGTTTCAAAAAACCCCGTCTTTTTATTGCATGTCTCGCTCTCATTGTCTTTCCTCTGGTGCCGGTCCTTTTTTTCGGCTTTGTACGGGAACGGTATCTTTATCTCCCCTCCGCCGGTCTCTGTTTGCTCCTCGGAATCGCCATCACTACCTTAAGAACAAAGAACAGGAAAATGCTTCGATTCGCGCCTTATCTTATCGCCATCTTTTTATGCGTTTTTTTTACCGTGTCCGTCCGGCAGAAACTCCCCCGCTGGGACGAGGCAGGGGATACCTGCCGTCTGCTCTCCACCCGCCTAGCAGCAGTGTCAGGGGCGCTTTCCGGTTCCACCGTCTATTATTGCGGCATCCCCGGATTCATTGGAAAAACCGGCCTTCTCTTCATAGGCCTGGAAAAGGCCGCATCTTTTTTAGCGGAAGACCCGACCATCCTTTTCAAGCCCCTGGGGCCCGGGGAGATCGAAAAAATTTGCCTTGGAAAGCATCGGGGAGACCGCATCGGCGGCGTTTTCGAGTGGACCGGGGATGATTTCCAGGAAAGAGAGGACCTTCTCCGGGATATTCTCGCCATGCAGCAACACGATTCCCCGAATGATGCGCTCCCCTGCTGGCGGTTCCCCGGTGAAGCGGATGGGGAAGGCTGGTTTTTCCCTCAGACAAGCCTGGTGGATGACAACACCTGGGTGCTCGAATCAACAGACCAGCCATTGAAGCTATTTTATAAAGGAAAGCCTTTAAATTCTTTCCGGGCAGCACTTGTGCGGATTACCGGAAGGGCCGTCGCTATTGAATGCCATGAACAGGGCGAGATTATCTGGGAAGGAGCAGGAGGGCGCGGCGCCATTTTCTTCCGGTTTCCAGCAGACGGCCTGGAACATACCCGCACCATCAGGCTTTTTCAGAATCCTGCCTGGGCCACCTCCGGTCCGATCATCCGGCTGGCCATCACGCCCTTCGGTTGCCCGGGAAGGATGGAAATAAAAGAAGTGTGCTTTTCCCCGCTGGATGATACATTGACCGGAAAAAAAGGGCTTCGAAAAGACAAAAAAAGGAGAAAGGGATGGTAGCGCAAAAAGCAGCTGTTCTGGCCGGCCTGTTGCTCTGCGTGTTCATTTCGCTCGCCTGCACGTCCAGTGAAAATACAGAAAACGCAAAAGATAGTGTCATTCTCGTCACGGTGGACACGCTGGGAGCCGGACACGTCGGCTGTTACGGGGCATCGGAAAACAGAACACCGGCAATAGACGCCCTGGCGGCCCGGGGCGTTCGTTTTTCCGCCGCGGTCAGTCAATCCTCCTGGACACTCCCCTCCCTGGCGTCTCTAATGACGTCCCGTTATCCCGGCCAGCTCGGGCTGAAAAAAAAGAAGAACAGGCTTCCCTCTTCAGTGCCCCTGCTGTCCACGATCATGGGACAGGCGGGTTACCGGACCGCCGCCGTGGTCACCAATCCATATCTTGCGCCGGTATTCGGCTTTAACCGCGATTTCGACGAGTATCTGATCCTCCCCCCGGAAGCGGTCAAAGAAGGAAAGCCGATGAAAATTCCCAGGGGGACCTTTTTTGTGGTGGCAAATGCCGAAGAGGTCACCCGCGCGGCTGTGGAATGGCTGAACAAGCATGGAGAAGAAAAATATTTTCTCTGGATTCACTATATGGACCCCCATGTACCCTATGCGTCCTTGAAGACCGGTAGCGTTGATCTGGCCGGACCCATCAGGAAAAAAGTCGCTGCCTATCTGAAAAATCCGGTCATCTTTCATGAACGCGGCAAAGACGATCCAATAGAACTGACACTGGAAGAAAAAGAAGCGGTCCGAAAACTCTACCGGGAGGACATCGTTTTTTTCGACCGCCATTTCGGAAAGCTTCTGGATACGGTCCGGGAAAAAATGGAATCTGGCCGTTTGCTCCTGGTCTTTGCTTCGGATCACGGGGAAGAGTTCTGGGAGCATGGTGGCTTCGAGCACGGCCACACCCTTTATGATGAACTGCTGATGGTTCCCCTGATTATCGCCTGTCCCGGAAAGCTGCCGGTGAATCATGTCGTCAAATCGCAGGTGGGTCTCATCGATATTATTCCCACGATTCTCGACCTCTGCAGCATTGAGCCTCCTGCCGGCATCACCGGAAAGAACCTGGTGGAGCTCATTCATATGGATACTGCAAAGCGGCCTGCCTTCAGTGAAGGGATTCTCTGGGGAGATGAGCTGAAATCCCTTCGAACAGAGGCATATAAGCTTATCTATGATCCGGAAGCCGGCGATGTCACGGCTTACGATCTGAGGATTGATCCGGGAGAAAGGCATCCCATTTCCGGTGCGGAAAATCCCGCCATCGAAAACCTCCATGACCGCCTTCTGCGCATGATCGCCGATCATGAAGAGGACGCCTCCAGGGTAATAAAAAGCAGCGGAACAGTGCCCCTGGAATCTCTGGAAGAAACGGAAACCGGGGAAAGGCTGCAGGCGCTCGGTTATATTCTGGAGGAAGAAGATCCGTCCGGATCAAAAGAAGAAGATGATCTTGATCGCGGCGCCGATGCCGACTAGAAGGATGAAACGGCGCACCCACTGCTCTCCTTTTTCCAGTGCAATGTGGACGGAAATCCATGCGCCGAGCATCACGCCCAGACCGAGAGGAATGGCATAAAAGAACCGGACCTTGCCGTAATAGAGAAACACCGCGACTGCGGCAAGATTGGCCAGGGCCACCAGCCCGACCTTTACGGCGTTTCCCATGATGGCGCTCTTGTGGTAGATCAGCGCCATCAGGCCCAGCGTGATAATCCCCATGCCGGCGCCGAAGAATCCGCCGTATGCCCCCACAAAGAAAAATACAATGGTCCCGAGAACGTGCCGTTTGACGGAAATGGCTGTGTTCTCAGCTATGGCGGCGCGCCTCGGATTGAAAAAGATCACCAGGACAGAGCAGATCATCAGCACGCCGACCACGCGCCGGAAAACATCGGGGTCCAGCTCCACGGCCAGGTAAGAACCGCACATGGCGCCCAGGATAACCGGCACGGTAAGGCGCAGTACCAGTCCCGGGTTTTTTATGCCTTTGCGGGAAAAAGCCACCGTGCCGGTCAGGGACTGGAGAAAAATGGCAAAGCAGTTTGTGGCATTGGCCACCTGGGGCGCCAGACCGGCAAAGACGAGGGTGGGGAAAGTCAGCAGTGTGGCTCCGCCGGCGAGCGTATTCACGAATCCGCCGGCAATGCCGACCAGAAAAATAAGACCGAGTTTTGCGATGATGAGTACATCCATTCCCGTGCTCTCTGCTTCTAAAACTAGCCCGCAGTTCTCACCAGGTATCTGCTGCAACGTTGAATATGCCCGCGTCTACTGCGTTACGCTCTGTCGGCCTCCTCGGGGAAAATAGGGACAGCGACCCTTT
>Ga0209013_10001653_pt1 | contig 20469 bp, 23 predicted proteins | sample Cruoilmetagenom2_FD_187291 | JGI IMG/M metagenome (GOLD analysis project Ga0209013, IMG submission 187291) | Oil polluted marine microbial communities from Coal Oil Point, Santa Barbara, California, USA - Sample 2 (SPAdes) (version 2) | ecosystem: Environmental > Aquatic > Marine > Oil seeps ...
AATTATGGTAAACTTCAAGGGAGAGATTCCGAAGGAGAACCCTTTATGGCTACATCACGTGCGGAGGAAATGGTCAAGCGGCTGCGGGAAATGCAGACCGCCACCCCGGAGATCGAGGCTTCAGCCGTCGTCTCTGTGGACGGGCTGACAATTGCGTCAGCGCTGCCCACTGATGTCGAGGAAGACCGGGTCTCGGCCATGTCTGCCGCTATGCTCAGCCTGGGTGAACGCATCGCCACCGAACTCAGCCGGGGCGCCCTGGACCAGGTCTATATTCACGGGGATGACGGTTATGTGATTCTCTCTGCTATCGGAACAGAAGCCGTATTGACTGCCCTGGCCAAAGAAAAAGCCAAGCTGGGGCTGGTATTCCTGGAAATGCGCCGCGCCGCAGACGACCTCAGTAAATTTATAGACTGATGAACAAAAAAACATCTACCAAGTAACTTCGCGGGGAGGGCTGGAAAACCAGGTCCTCCCCTCTCCACTTAATTAAGGGATTTTATCCGCAAACGGGGCAAATCATGAAAACCAAATACATTTTCATAACCGGCGGTGTGCTCAGTTCGGTAGGCAAAGGCGTTACAGCCGCCGCTCTGGGCCGCTTGTTAAAAGAAAGGGGCTACAGCGTGGCTATCCAGAAGCTGGATCCCTATATTAACGTCGATCCCGGAACTATGAGCCCCTACCAGCACGGCGAGGTTTTTGTGCTGGACGATGGCTCCGAAACCGACCTCGACCTGGGCCATTACGAACGTTTTATCGATACCAGCCTCAACCGGGTCTGCAATGTCACTACCGGTCAGGTTTATGAAGAAGTCATCAGCCGGGAACGGCGGGGCGATTATCTGGGCGGGACAATCCAGGTCATTCCCCATATCACTAACGTTATCAAGGAACGCATTCTCCAGGTGCCGGAAACCACCGGGGCGGAAATTGTGCTGTGCGAGGTAGGCGGCACAGTGGGCGACATCGAGTCCCTGCCCTTCCTGGAAGCCCTGCGCCAGATGCGGGGCGATATCGGCCGCAAAAACAGCTTTTATATCCATGTTACTTGGCTGCCTTATATCGGCGCCACCGGGGAGCTCAAGACCAAACCCACCCAGCACTCAGTCCGCGAGTTACGATCGATCGGTATTTCACCCGACATGATCATGGCCCGCTCGGACCACCCGGTCCCGGAAGAGCATCGGGAAAAGATTGCTCTATTCTGCGATGTCCACAAAGAGGCCGTGGTGCCGATGGAGACCACCGATACGCTTTACAACATCCCTCTCATGCTGGAAGAAGCCGGCGTGGGCGACTACATCTACAAAAAGATCAAACTCCAGGAGCGCCAAAAACCCGATTGGGGTGCCTGGAAAAAGATGGTGGCCAGTATCCGCTGCGAGAAGGAAAAGATCAAGGTCGCCGTGGTAGGAAAATATATAGAGCTGTTGGACGCCTATATGAGCGTCCGGGAAGCGCTCTGTCATGGCGGCCTGGCCAATGACGTGGATGTGGACATCACCTGGATCCATTCCACCAGCCTGGAAGGCGGTGCCGACCTGAAGATCCTGGAAGGTTTTGACGGCATCCTTGTGCCTGGCGGTTTTGGGGACCGGGGCATCGAGGGCAAGATCCGGGCTATCAAATTCGCCCGGGAAAACAAAATCCCCTTCCTGGGCCTGTGCCTGGGTATGCAGCTGATGGTAGTTGAGCTGGCCCGCCATCACTTCGGAGAGAACAGCCCCAACTCAACCGAATTCAACCCGGACACTCCCCACCCGGTGATCGACCTGATGCCGGACCAGCGCGATATCATCGATAAAGGCGGCACTATGCGCCTGGGCCTGTATCCCTGCCATTTGCAGCCTGGTTCCCTGGCCGCAGAAGCTTACAAGGAAAAAGTGGTCCAGGAACGCCACCGCCACCGATTTGAGTTCAGCAATGCCTACCGGGAAGAGCTGGGCAAAGCCGGCATGGTCTTTTCTGGCCTGTCCCCGGACGAGAGATTGGTAGAGATCGCCGAGCTCAAGGACCATCCCTTTATGCTGGGGACACAGTTCCATCCAGAATTCCTATCCCGCCCCTACCGGGCTCATCCTCTTTTCGCAGCATTTATTAAAGCTTCACTGGATAACTCAAAAAACTGAAAACTGTACCAGCATTGGTATTTATTAAACGCGCCTGATAGGCTACAATAGGCGCGGTACTAATAGTTAAGAATTGGAGAAAACATGTACACAAATATAGAAAAGATCACCGGCCGGCAGGTCCTGGATTCCCGCGGCAACCCCACTGTAGAAGTGGATGTGCAGCTTATGGATGGCAGCCTGGGTCGGGCGATCGTACCCTCCGGTGCATCCACCGGCATTCATGAAGCTCTGGAACTGCGAGACGGCGACAAGACGAAATTCCTCGGCAAAAGCGTATATAACGCTGTCAACAATGTTAACAGCAAGATCTTTGACGCTCTGGTTGGCGAAGACGCCACCCGCCAGATGGCGGTTGACGGCATCCTCCTGGAGCTGGATGGAACCCACAACAAAGCCAAATTGGGTGCCAACGCCATTCTGGGCACCAGCCTGGCAGTTGCCAAAGCAGCAGCAATTTCCCTGGAGCTGCCCCTCTACCAATATATCGGCGGCATTTACGCCCATGTTCTGCCCTCCCCAATGATGAATATCCTCAACGGCGGCGAACATACTGATTGGCAGTCCACAGATGCCCAGGAATTTATGATCATGCCTTTAGGCGCTCCGACCTATTCCGAAGGCCTGCGCTGGGGTTCAGAGATCTACCACACCCTTAAAACTGTTTTGAAATCCCACGGCTACGCCACCCTGGTGGGCGACGAGGGCGGCTATGCCCCGGCCCTGGGATCCAACGCTGAAGCAGTTGAGATCATCCTGGAAGCAGTTGAAAAAGCTGGCTACAAACCGGGTGAGGATATCGGCATTGCCATTGATCCGGCAGCATCCGAATTCTACGAAGAGGAAACCGGCCTGTACAATCTGCGCACGGAAGGTAAAAAACTGACCAGCGCTGAGATGGTGGCCTTCTGGAAAGACTGGGTAGATAAATACCCCATTGTGTCCATTGAGGACGGCCTGGCCCAGGACGACTGGGACGGCTGGAAGATGATGGTGGAAGAAATGGGCGACAAGATCCAGATCGTGGGCGATGACCTTTTGGTCACCAACCCCGAACGGGTCCGCAAAGGCATTAAGGAAAAAGCGGCCAATTCCCTGCTGGTGAAAGTCAACCAGATCGGCAGCCTGACCGAAACCATCGAGGCTGTGGAAGTCTGCCACCGGGCCGGCTGGACCGCAGTCACCTCCCACCGCTCCGGCGAGACCGAGGACAGCACCATCGCAGACCTGGCAGTGGCGCTCAATACCGGTCAGATCAAGACCGGCGCCCCCGCTCGCTCTGACCGGGTAGCCAAATACAACCAGCTCCTGCGCATCGAAGAGAGCCTGGGCGACATGGCAGAATATGCCGGATGGAAACCATTTAAATAAAATAGGGACAAAGTCCTTTAAATAAGCTAAGGACCAGGTCCCTGATGAGGGATTTGGTCCTTATATTTTGTGACACGAAGGACTTGTTCCCTTTTCTTCTTAAATAAGGATGCGGGATCCTGAGAAATCAGTGATCCCGCATTTTTTTATATCAATTAATCAGATACCTTTAGAATTCCGTATCCTTCTATAACTTTAAAGCTGGTCGATCATATCTTCGTCCGACATCTCTTCCAGCGGGATGGTCGGGGCGTCCCCTAGATCTTCTTCCCAATCCTCTTCCACTTCCTGGATATCCACTGACCGGGCAGCTTCCGTAAATGTCAGGTCCTCAATGCGTTTACCCGGCTCGGGAGTTCCGCAATAAGGGCATAAACTCCAGGGCAGCTTCATTAGTTGGCCGCAGGAATGGCAGGGTTTCATGAGCTTGGTATAACAGTTGGGGCAAACCACCCAATCTTCCCTGGTATGCCGGCCACAGCCCGGACAAGCAGAACGTTCCTCGATAGCCTGCAGCAGGGCTTCTTCCTCTAGCATTTGCTGGTATTCGTCTTCCAGGGTGCGAGACGGGCGCAGGATCAGGTAAACTACAATGCCTGGTAAAAACAACACCGCTACCACCAGCACTGCCAGGATGCGCACCAGGGGATCCTTGACCCGGTTTTTGATGTCCCGGTAGGTCCAGACCATCAAACTCAGCCACAAAGCGGCCAGGAAAGCACCGCCAAAAGCAGCTGCAATCAGCAAGAAGTTATTCAGGGATGAAGGGTCAAAACTCATAAACCGTCTCCTCGGTTCGATTATACCCTTTTTTCATTCCAGGTAAAAATCACCCACCTCTTGTCTCCAGAGTTACTTTCATTTATAACAAAACAGGGGAGGGAGAATATTGGAACATTAGACCGTTAAAATGTTGGAATGTTTTAACAGTTCAATGAAGGGGGAAAGTATCATAATGGATAAATTGTATAAGTGATGAAGTTCGCCCGGGGACGGGCGAACGAGCGTCGTTACAGAGGGGAAATAATGAGAGAGCAAAGTTCAAAATACGGCATCAAGGATTTGGAAATAGCCGAACGGCCCCGGGAAAGGCTGGCAAAAATGGGCGCCGGGGTCCTGAGCACTGCTGAACTACTGGCTATCCTGCTGCGGGTGGGTGTGGAAGGCGAGAACGCCATCCAGGTTGGCCAACGCCTGCTGAGTGATTTTAACGGCCTGGCCGGTCTGCAGAAGGCCACCTACACCGAGATCAAAGCTCAGCACGGTATTGGGGAAGCCAAGGCGGCGGTGATCAAAGCCGCCATTGACCTGGGCCGGCGCCTGGCCTCTCAATCAACCGAGGACAAACCCATCGTTCATAGCCCGGAGGACGCTGCCGACCTGGTCCAATATGAAATGAGCGCCCTCGATCAGGAACAACTCCGAGTTGTCATCCTCAATACCCGCAACCACGTCCTGGGAGTGAAAACCATTTACCAGGGATCCTTGAACTCCTCCCAGGTGCGGGTAGGTGAATTGTTCAGGCCTGCCATCCGGGAAAACGCAGCGGCCATCATTATCATCCATAATCACCCCAGCGGGGATCCATCCCCCAGCCCTGATGACGTGGCAATCACCAAAGCCATTATCAGCGCCGGTAAACTGCTCGATATCCAGGTATTGGATCACCTGATCATCGGCCAGGGCCGATTCATCTCGCTTAACAGAAGAGGTCTGGGTTTTTCAGAGGATTAGAGTGTAGGGCGGATATAAAAGGAGCTAAATTCACCACTGGCTTCCTGCAGATTGGTTTTTACTTCTCTTACAGCTGAGGAGTTGGAACCTCGCTGTAGTGCCCGCACCAGGGTTTTCAGTATTTCTATTTCCCCCTCGGCAATCACTTCCACCGAGTCATCCTTGCGGTTGCGGGCCCAACCTACCAAACCCAGCTCGGCCGCAGTGTTCAATACATAGTAGCGAAAACCAACTCCCTGAACCCGGCCGTAAACTCGGGCATGAAGCCGCTGTTGATCAGAGGGTTTCATGTTCGTCCCAGTCTCCTTCGGACGGATCATTTTTTGTTTTATAAACGATGAATACGGTCAGGGCCAGAATGAGGACCAACAGCAAGCCGCCCAGGAGATAGATATATAGCCTGAGCGTGCCCTGGGCGAAGGTATCCCGCTGCCAGTTTTGATCGAGGGTCTGCAAATTAATTCCAAAAGCCATTTCTACCCCGCGTTCACAGCTGACCCCCTGATCATAGGCATTGATCAAAGACTGCAAACCCGGCAGTCCATATTCCTGCTGGATATATTCAACAAGGGCATCGGACTGGGCATAAGCCAGCCGGGCCAGTTCAGGATCAGACGGGAAAGCCTGGCAGAGATGCAGGAAGGGAATCAAATCCCGACCTTCATAAGCTCGTTCAAGGATCAGTTTATATTCCGGCAAGCTGTAGATCTCCACCTGGGAGGCAAACCCTTCGTTCAGCCAGGCTGGCAAATAGGAGAATTCAGCGCCCAAAAAACGATAAAGCAGGATATGGGCGATTTCATGCGGGATCAGGCGCTGGATTTCAAGAGGTTGGTCTACAGCAGGCGGTAAGGCAACCACAACGGAACCCCTGGCCGGATCTGCATATCCGCTGACCCAGGTCTGTCCTATCGCGGTGAGTGAGGACTGAAGTTCCTCAGCCGAGCTGTATATAAAGATCACGATCGGCTGCGAATCAGGCGGCTGCTCCAATATTTCCAGGGTTTTGGTCTTGCCGTACAAAGCTGCATCAAGCACTTCCTGGGCCAGCGTGATCTCACCTTCATACCAGTAGATCTTAAATGGCTCATCAATCAATTCCTGCCAATTGTAGCGGTTATCCAGATAGGTGAAATCATACTCCGGTGATTCCACGATCTCACCACTTGTAAGGATGAACTGGTAGTCATAGCTGATGCTGGCAAAAGCTGGCAGCGGACGTTCTGAAACGGCATAGACAAAATCCCCTGCCCCAGCTCCAGATGTGGAAACCGCACCCACAAAAGTCGGCAGCCCCGGGGAATGAATGCTGAGAGTTATGCTCTCGATCGGCTGCTCACTTTCATATTCGATCTGGAAAGTGATCTCATCACCAAAGCTGTATTCAACCGATTGATCTACAACCTCAACCTGGCCTTCGGCCCGGGCGGACGGAAGGGTTGGAATGAGAACTATGGAAGCTATGATTAAAAGGAAAGGGATAAACTTTTTCATAATTCTTCTACTCAGGTTTGCATATAAATGGGGTTCGGAGATTACTCCATCCAGAGGTCATCATCAATGTCAAAATTCTCCAGGCCGATATCATCCTCATCAAATTCATCATAACCATCCTGCTGATAATCATAATCATCCAGAATGATATCATCGTCAGAGTTAGGGAGATTAAACATGGACAGGTTGATTCCCTCATCGAGGAAATCCAGCCGTTCCAGGGCCTGCTGGATCAGCTCCTCTTCGTCACTGCTGACATCATCATCCAGCAGCCCTTGAATGGCCGGTCCGGCATCTTCTCCTCCGATCTGAGATAAGGTCCAAATGGCTGCCCCCCGGATATCCGGGAGATCTTGCAGCAGGTCTATGATGACCGGAACAGCGTCCTCCATAGTCAGCTCCCCACTGGCCCGCACCGCTTCCAGGCGCACCTTGGGTGAAGTATGCTGCAGCTTCTCGAAAACCAGCTCGCTGTACTGATGGTCAAAGGAACGGCCCATCGCAAATAAAGAGCTGGCCACCCACTCGTCCATTTCACTTTTATAGGCCTTTAGAATGTGGTCTCTGACCTCTTCCCGAGAGGAATAGCTGACAGCCTCCAGGGCCCGGCGTTGAATTTCCAGGGGATGGTCTTTTTCCAGGATCTCCAGAAGGTGGTCCTCAATATTTTTCTTCAGCTTATAACTGATCTTATCCAGTTCCCCCCGGTAAACGTATTTACCCAAAACTGAAGCCGTCACAGCTCGCAGGTCAACTGATTCTTCTTCCTTTAATACAGATAGGAAATGGGGTATCAGGTCATCAGTATCAAAGATCTCAATCGCCCGGGTGGCGAAAAAACGCACGTGTTCATCTTCATCTTTCAAAGCCAGCCGAAAGACTGACTCAAAAGACAAAAGAGGATTGACATCGGTCAAATCCTCGAGGTCTTCCACTAAAGCTCTGCGCCTTTCGAGGTTGATCTTGGTCCAGATCTTCTGAACTTCCGCTAAGTTGTCCGGTGAGATATCCGACAGCTTGAACAGGTTCATAGGATCCAGAACCTGCTCCTCATCCAGCAGGGCGGTTAGCACCTCGCTAAAAGGCAATTCATCAAGGGGAGAAAATAACTGTTCTTCCATTAAGGTAATTGTACCGGTGAAGTGAAATCCAGAACATTAAAATATATCAACAACAGAATCACCGCGAAAAACCCCACCATATTGATCACATTCTGAATTTTCTGGGATATGCGCCGTCCGGTGATCAGTTCCGGGAGCACAAACAGGATCCGGCCGCCATCCAGCGCTGGAATGGGCAGTAAATTCAACACACCCAGGGAAACCGTGATCGAGACCAGGAACAGCAGCACATTGATATAGGCCGGTGTGCTTGGCAGAAGCGCACCTTCTTTTGCGCCGGTAAAGATATCATACATGCCCTTGTAGCCAACCGGGCGTCCTGAGGGGCCAGCCGTTCCCCGGATCAGCTCTCCAGGAAGTTTCAATACCGCCAGGCTGTGCTGCCCTGTGGCAGCTGTCGCCAAGGGCAGGGCCTGGAACCAGTTTATCTCCCGCACCGGGCTGGTCATCAAGATGCCGATTGCGCCTTCATTTTCAGGCGGGTTCTCTCTAGGTACTAATGAGACCTCGGAGGTCTCGCCTTCCCGGTCGACTAAAATTGTGATCTCTTGCCCGAGGTTGTCGTAGATCTCACCCCGTAAGGCATCATAGCTGTCAGAGTCTACGCCATTGATGCTGAGTATGGTATCTCCCACCATCAAACCTGCTTCAGAAGCTGGCGAATTGGAGACTATATCACCGATCTGGACCACGCTGCCATCTGGCATACCCAACTGACTGATGATCACCGCATAGATAATCACGGCGGCCAGCAGATTCATCAACGGGCCAGCGATATACACTCCGATCCGGACCAGGGGTTTGGAGGCCGCCAGCCCACCTTCAACTTCGGGCTGGGATTCGCCGCGCGGTTTGACAAAACCGCCCAGGGGAATCCAGTTCAATGTGTATTCGGTACCGCGCAAGGTGAATAATTTTGTGATGCGGGGGGGAAAACCAATTCCGAATTCCTCCACTTCCACACCAAACAGCCGGCAAGCTGCGAAGTGCCCTACCTCATGAAGAATGATCATCGAAGCCAGGACACCGATAAATTGAAGTAAATTTACAATCATAGTTATATCCAATTTTAATTCAAAACCTGTAATGGTTTTTTCATTTGAAGTATCAAATTATACACCAGTGATTTCTGGTTCGAGAAGGCGGGCAGGCCCTCCCGGGGTGCATGTTAATACCGATTTTACATTTATCAGGGCGCTTAATTTTCTTTTTACGGCTTCTGATGCCTGTGCCGGGCAGATCAAATGTAAATTTGGACCAGCATCAATAGTAAAACAGACCGGCAGGCCGTCCGCGCGCCAGCTTTGGACCGCAGCCATGATCTCCAGAGTGCCAGGCTGCCAGTAATACAGGGGCGGATCGGAGGTCATCATCACACTGTGCATCATATTGGAATCCAGCTCCACAATACCGGCAAAGGTCTGGAAATCCTTTTCCAGCACAGCCTTTCGGCAGATATCCAGACGCCGTTCAGCGTCCGCAACCCGGACTTCCTGGAACGGACTGGTATCAGCAATCCGGTGCCCCTGGCTGGAGCCGGTCTTCTTATGTTCCTGGCTGACCAGGACTATGAAATCCACCAGAGCCCAGTGCTCCGGTGGCGCGATGGTTTTCGCAAAGGAAGAATCGTGATCGGTTCCGGCCTGCCATTCTACAAACCCGCCCGGTATAGAGCGGCTGGCAGATCCAGACCCGGTGCGGGCCAGCTGGGATAGTTCTTTTTCAGTAAGGCATAAACCCAGGGCGGTGACCGCTGACAGGGTTAGTGCCGCAAACGCCGAGGCAGAGGAAGCGATCCCTGTTCCGGTTGGGAAATTATTCTCGCTCAAAACCTGGGCCCTGGTTTCGATCTCCGCTAACTCACGAACCCGGTCCAGCAGGGAACTGACACGGTCCAGAGCCTTTTCTCCACCTGGTTCGCCGTTGAGAATTAGTTGGTCCTGATCCAGAAAGGTATCAAAACTGACCGTGGTCTGGGTTTCAAGGCCCTCCAGGTTCATCGACAGGGATCCATTAGCAGGAATGCGAAGATCATGGTCCTGGTTGCCCCAGTATTTAATGAAGGCGATATTTGGATGCGCAGCAGCTTTAGCAGTTGATTTCATAATATTTTATTCCGCTGGCAGGTTCATGGTTGGGAAGAGGCAGTAAGACGCTGCACCCCAGGGTCGGGTAAAGTCTAACGGGGTGGTGCCGTTGAGCTGCACATGTCCAGAAAATCCTTCCAGGAAGCGTTGCAGGAGTTCATTATGAGCCGGGAAGGGAAGTATCTGGCACAAATCGTGGATAAAGAGAGCCTGGTTGGACTGCACGATCAGCCGATTTTCCACACTATATGACAATCCGGACAGGCCGACCGAGTTCAGGGACTGATACTCCGGATCAATCTCCGCCAGGATCAAGCCTATCTCGTTCAAAACAGAGTGGTCCAGTAGCAAAGTCTGATGCCAGGACAAATTCCTGTCGGATAGAATGGTCAAGAACTGCTGGGAGGGCTGGCTGCCATCTTCGAGCCAGAACGCACCGCGCAGGTTCAGGTCCCGTTCCAGGCCGTCATCAGCCTGGGAGGGGAAGATCGGGAAGAACATCGCTCCTGCCCCACCGTCAGTTGAGCGGTGCAGCCAAACTCCCTCCAGAAGGGGGCTGAGTGTTTCCAGGTCATCGATCAGGATGATCAAGGTGAAGGGGTCCAGGGGAGCAGGTTCAGCCGCCTGTTCCTGGATCAAAATCGGAGCGTTGGTAGTTTGCAGATCTCTCGTATAAGGTTGGCCTTCATCAAAGACAACCTGACTGGCTCTGATCCCCAGGAACAGGAACAGGCTGAAGCACACGAAAAAGATCAGCAGCAGTTTTGATTTCATATCATGCAATTTTCAAGCTAAAAACCCGGCTGAAAACCATTTTTCTGCCAGTTTTTGAATTCTTCGCTCTCTGCTTTGAATCATACCACCAGATGAAGGGGAAACCCTCACTGTGCGGGATAACAAATAAGTAAACCTCCCTTCTGGATCAATTGAGTAACCTGCATCTCATTTGTTTGTTATGATAGAAGAGTAGTTTAATTCCTGGAAACCCAGAAGGAGTTACCCATGCTAAAACAACCTGATCGTATTGTCATTTATCCTCAGCGAGATAGTAGCCCGGATTACCTGCTGTGCTGGATCCCACCAGGAAATTTCACAGACGTTTCAGGCGGCAGCCCAGAGGTCGTATCTGAATTGGAGGAGTATTATCCGACCGGGTTCGAAACTGAGTTCAGCCAGGATGGATTTGATGAATTTGGTATATCTTTGACTTATGACCTTGAAGAACTGCGGGGAACATTTTTAACGCTGAGCGATGCCGGGATATTTGCTGAAGTCGACTTTGTCGATATAGAAAAGCTTCAAGACTATGTCGATAATAAAAATGATCCTACTATCAGCGATCTGATCAAACAATATTCCAATGAGGAAATCACCATAGATGATCTCAAAAGTGATCCCATCCTGAGGAGATTGCTGGAAAAACCGAAAACCAAAGGCCATGAAGAACCTGGTGAAGCATTCCAAAAGCTATCTGGACAACTAGATAATTCTGACTAATTTTTCCTGGAGAGGAAATCATGCCAATAAATTCGAATGGAAAGCTAATCATATATTGTTTGAATGTTGGCCAGGGAGATACAACGATCATCATCACGCCCAACAATAAAGTAATCATCATCGATGCGGTCAAAGCCAGGAAAGTGATCGATTTTCTGGGCAAGATTGGAATGGATGAGGATCAGAATATCGATCACATCATCATCTCCCACCCACATACGGATCACTACCGCGCGGTTGCCCCCCTGATCAACAAATTTGGTACCAGAGAGATCACTTTCAGCTCCTTGCGCCGCTACACCAAGAACGTTCCCGGCTACGTGGGCATTATTAACACCGCCGCTGGCTTGAAGATCCCAATGAATTTCCTCTCCGGCTACAACCAGCTGCACCCGGACGCCTCTCCTTTCCTGGATCCCAAAACCATCCGCTTGGAGCTTTTGGGGCCGTCCAACCAGTTCATTGAGGACCTTTATAACTCCGGCACACTTGAGATTAACCATTATTCGATCATCGCCCGCCTGGTGTGGGGAAAGTTTCGGATGGTGATCGCCGGTGATGCTCAGATGGAGAATTGGGCTCATTTTGACCGGGAGAAAATGCTGGAAGATACCTGCACAGTGCTGCGCTCTGCCCACCACGGCAGCGCCAACGGGACCCAATTCGAGCGGGTCAACCGGCTGAATCCCCGGGTGGTGATCGTGTCTTCCGACCCCAATGGCAAGGACCACCTGCCAGATCTGATCGGCTGTACAACCATGCTGCGCTACCATAAAAAGAGCTCGGATCCAATCGTTGCTCTAACACATTCTACAGGGTCGATCAAAATCGAGGTCAACCATAAAGGCAGCCGGAAAGTCTATTCCAGCAGTGAAAAGGCGAATGAAAAGATCGATCCGAATCAGTTCAAGGAGCTCAAACGCAGTACAGACCCCACAAAGTGGAAGGATCTGTCCCTCGAAAAATTACCATCCTGATCATCAGGGAAAACAAAACACCGCTCTGGAATTTCGAGCGGTGTTTTGTTTATTAATTTCTTAGTTTCAGGTTACCAGTAGATCTTACATAAACTCCTCTTGACAAAGACTCCCCCCTAGTTTATTATGTTATCATGTTTAGGTTATAAACATGTCTAATTTATTAAATGGAGCCGAAATGAATGACAAATTATCAGAACAAACCAAACAGCTAAGAAAGCAATATGCCCGCACATTCCATAATGACGGACTGCTGGATTTCTTTGTCGGCTGGGGCCTGGTTTCTGCCGGGATCTATCTGTTGACCAGTTTAACTATCTTTTCATTTGCGGGCTGGATGCCGATATTATTAATCGCACCCCTTAAGAAGCAGTTTGTGATCCCACGCTTCGGCTATGCCAAATTCAATAAATCGGCTGCCATATCTCGTCCCATCCTGATCGGCGCTGGCGCTGTGATCCTGATCGGAGCTCTGCTGGTCGCTTTTCTGGGGAGCCAGGGATTCAGGGTTCCACTTATCGTAGCATTACTTGGCTTGGCCCTGCTCTTCGCGCTTGACAAGGGATTTAACCGGGTTACCGTTTACGCCATCTTCATTCCGGTGTTCTTTATCATCGGGTTTGGTTTGAACGTACTCACACCTGCACTCGTGATCCTCGTCGGTGCGGTGCTGATGGCACTTGGAATTCATCTTTTTGTGAAATTTCTCCAAAAGTATCCCCTCGAACCCGAAGAAGAGGACGGCCTTTCATGAAAGAAGACCATCCGCTCGACCCCCGGGAGATCTCAGGACTGGATCGAGTCGTCCATTCCCCTACTCGCCTGAAGATCATGCTGGTGCTGATGAGTGTAGAGGAGGCTGATTTCACTTTCATCTCCCGAACCGCTGATCTAACCCGCGGCAACCTGTCTGCCAACCTGGCCAAGCTGGAAGGAGCTGGTTATATCAATATAGAAAAGAAATTCATCGAACGGATACCAAAAACCATCGCCAGCATCACCCCGGCAGGAAAAAAAGCACTTGAAGACTACAGCAGCACCTTGGGGCCAATTCTGGATTCGCTGAGGAAGTAGATAATTTATTCATTCCTCATCTGAAATAAACTTGATTAAAACGCTTTCCATTAAATACAAATCGGGTTGATTCTCCCCCCATCAAAGGAGCTTCAACCCGATTATGTTCTTTTAAAGATCAGTTTAATTCATATACACTGACAAAATACCCAGCAGCACGCCCAGAGGAAAACCCAGGATTGACAGAACAAGATACGGCATGGCCTCTTCGCGCCTCTCCCAGACCCCCTTGACCTTGGGCAGAACTTCGCGGATCCATTGGGATTCATCCAAAACCTTAATGTGGAAATTCCACCAGTTGTATTCAATGCGTTGCAGAACTGCTTTCATGGTCTTTCTCCGTTTATTTTGAGGTGGAGATCTTTTTGATCTTCCCATTTTCATCCGCTACAGCCCGTACAATGCGGTTGATCTTCTTCCCGCCCGGTCCCGAGACAGATTTGGAGTAAATCAATAATGTATCCGAGGAGGTGTCCCCTTTACGGGGAGTGACCTTGGGCTTAACTCCCTTCAGATCTGGGTGTTTCTTATAAACTTCCTGAGAGATATGATCTATCATTTTCGCTTTCACAGCTTTTGCTCCTTTGCGGCTTATTCTCCGAATGAAATATCGGCATAAGCCCGGCGGCGCATAAAGGCCGGCACATCCAGGGGATCGCGGCCCATATCAAATCGCTCGGCCAATTCCTCTTCCCCTTCCGCTTCCTTTTTAACCACTTTGCGCTGGATAGGAGCGGGAATCTCCCGGTCCTGGCGGGTAAAGCTAGAGAACACATCCTCAAAGGTTGTGGCGCCCAGGCCGGTGACGATCAAATTGACCTGAACCTGGCCCTGTGAGTGGCTGTTCTGGGTGGTGCCAAAGATCAGCTCGGCATCAGGGGGAATCTGCTCCTGCAGATAATTCAAGGCATGGCTGATATCCATCAGGGTCAGATCTGTACCGGATGTGAAATTCACGATCAATCCCGAGGCGTTGGAAAGGGAAATATCTTCCAGCAGTGGGTGATAGAGGGCTTGTTTGACAGCGTTAAGGGCTTTATCCTGTCCGGATGCCTGGCCGATACTCATCAGGGCTCCGCCGCCCAGCTTCATAACTCGCTCAATATGAGCAAAATCAACGTTGATCACACCGGGCTGAGTGATCAGCTCAGTGATACTCTGCACCGCCTGCCGTAAAACATCATCAGCCAGGTGGAATGCCTCCGACAAAGTTGCCTTTTCAGACACAGTTTGCAGCAGGCGTTCGTTGGGTATGGTGATCAGGGTGTTGACATGGGGCTGCAGTTTCGAGAGACCTTCGGCAGCATTCTTCTGGCGTCCACCTACCTCAAAACCAAATGGTTTGGTGACCACGGCGATGGTAATGATACCCATTTCCTGGGCAACCTGGGCTGCCACGGGCACGGATCCTGTTCCGGTGCCGCCGCCCATACCGGCAGTCAGGAAGACCATATCGGCGCCTTCCAGCGCCATGGCGATATCGCCTTTGCTTTCCAGGGCTGCGGCTTCTCCCACACTGGGATCTCCGCCGGCGCCCAGGCCGCGGGTCAGTTCCGGGCCAAGCTGAAGTTTAACGGGAGCATGGCTGAATGCCATGGCCTGGCGGTCAGTATTAGCAATGATAAAATCGACCCCGGTTAACCCAAAATGGATCATACGGTCAACGGCATTGCTGCCTCCTCCACCCAGTCCCATTACCTTGATGACAGGCATATAAGGGGGGTTTTCTCCCCAGTCTCTTAGTCTTTGATCTAAAAGATTATCGTTAAACATAGTGGCCTCTCCTTGCTTTAAACCCATTCACTGGGCAATTGTTGATCAGGTTGTTACTTAGATTGCAGCCAATAATGATGCAATTTTTGTACCATCTCCCTCAACTCGCCGAACCACAACTCCCTGGTTGCGCAGTTTAGTGAGATCAGATTCTGAAAAGTGCTCTTTCCCACCCACCACTGTCACCTCCTGGGCCTGGTAGGCCTCTTCCAACGAGAATCCCACTGTAGGACGGTGGCGCTTGATAAAGGGCCGGGTAATATTCAAATGCCAGTCCGCTACCCCCCACTCAAAGCTGGGCAGCAGCAAATAATGAGCGATCCGGAAATCCCCTACCGCTTTGGCTTGGGGCTGTTTTTCATCTTCTTTGGTGAAGGCGATCACGACTGGTTTTGGTGAACCTTCCAGGCTGAACCAGCTGGATTCATCAATTCCAGTTAACGTTTGAAAAGCGCCCCCAATTACCTCTTCCGGAAGCGGTTTAATTCCCTCAATTTCCTGGCGGGCAATCAGGCGGGCTCCATTGATCAAGTACTGGTTCAAATCCTCCCCTTCTGGCGCAGGTCCCTGCACACCAAGCAGCAATATCGGCAGACGTTTTTCCAAGACCGTTTCGGAAAGGGTTAAATACCATTCGGCGATCCGGAATCCCATCTGGTCCTGGGAATTTTCCGGGGAGTAATAAGGCTGGGTCTCAGGCCAGCTCTGCGGTCCGCCAGCACCCCAGGAAAGGGGTTTACTGTTGATCCGGGTATAGGCAGATAGGATCAGTCGGGAGAGCAGCGGTTCCGAGGCCCGGCGTTTGATCCCGTCCAGGGCACCGCGCAGGAAATTCGTATCCCAATAATCTCCGCCCGGTTCCAGGGGGCCAAAAACCGGCACCAAACCCACAGCCACAGCGGCTTCCGCCAAAGGCAGAAATCCATCCAGAAACCGTTCGGTAAGATCCGACTGGGACCAAGCTTCTGAACCCCAACTTTCCTGCATATTGGCTTTGTCAAACAGGATGACGTATTTCACACCCCATCGTTTGTAATTTTCAAACAGCAGCAGCATCTCATCCCCAGCCGGCAGGTCTTGGGGAGTGATCTGAAAATGTAAAACCGGTTCAATGGCTTCCATTTTCAAGGTGGCGATGAATTCCTCGGGGATGGCCCTGGTAACAGGCGCATTTAAAACGATCCAGGAGGCATCCAGCTGCTTTAGACGCGGCAGCCATTGTCCCAGGTCCTTGCCGGAGTAATGTTCGCTGTCGGAACGATAGTGAAAACCAACTTTATCCATAAGGTTTATCTCTTTCTGATTTTTCAGGTATCTACTAGGATGCAAGGTTTATGCCAGCAAGCCTTGAATTCAAGGGTGATTTCCGGTTTATTTCAGAGGATGCTATAATGCGGGAGATGAAGAAAATCCTGCTTACCGGCGCCACCGGCTTTATCGGCAAAGCCCTCACCCGCCATTTCTTTGAAACCGATTACGAGATCCGGGTCCTGATCCAACCCACTAGAAAATCCCCCGATCTACCTAAAGGCATCCCTGTGGAAGCGGCGGTCTCAAGCTTGAATGATCCCAGGGGGCTGCGGGCTGCCCTGGTAGACGTGGATATCGTATATCACCTGGCCAGCCAGGAAGCCCTGGGCGCCAGGGGAAATTTGCTGGAAATCGACATCCAGGGCACTAAAAACCTGGTAGAAGCTGCCCAGGAAGCAGGGGTGGATCGTTTCTTTTATCTCAGCCATCTGGGCGCGGACCGGGCTTCGGCCTATCCGCTGATGACAGCCAAAGCCATCGCCGAGGACCACATCCAAAAAAGCGATTTGGATTACACGATCTTGCGCACCGGGATCGTTTACGGACCCAATGACCGATTTTCCACCGCCCTGGCCCAAATGATCCGTTTCATTCCCTTGATCTTTCCCCTTCCAGACCAGGGCGATACCCTGCTGCAGCCGTTGTGGATCGAAGACCTGGCCAATATCCTGACCTGGTCCCTGGATAATCCCAAAACCAAAAGGGAGCTGTTCGAAATAGGGGGGCCGGAACAGCTGAGCTTCAGGGATATCATCATCACTATGCTGGACGTTATGGGACTGCAGCGTTATCCGGTATCGTTTACTACTCCCCTGATCCGCTTTGGAACTGTTTTTGCGGATTATCTAAACCTGCCCATTCCCACAAATATATTCTGGCTGGATTACCTGGCCACTAACAGAACTTGCTCTCTCAATACTGTACCGCATGTCTTTAACTTGCTGCCCAGCCATTTTTCGAAACGTATAGAATATCTTCGGCCCCTGGAAAAAAAGGAAATCGCATGAAGCTGTATGATATCTCGCTAACAATCGCGGAAGATCTGCCCGTCTGGCCGGGTGATCCGAAGATCGAACTTAAAAAGATCAGTCAAATCGATAATGGGGAAGAAGCCAATGTGACCCATCTCTCCGCCTGTGTCCACATTGGCACCCATGTAGATGCGCCCGACCATTTCCTGGGCAACGGGGAGACCGTGGAAAACCTGTCCCTGGATCTGCTGGTCGGGCCAGCCCTGGTCGTAGAAGTCCCGGTTGAAGGGCAGATCACTGCCATGGATCTGCAATCCATTACCATCCCGGAGGGAACGAAACGCCTGCTTATCAAAACAGCCAATTCTCAAATATGGGCTGAAGGCTTGAAAGAATTCAAGGAAGATTTCATCGCCATCGAAGCAGATGCCGCGGAATACCTGGTAAACCAGAGAGTGGAGGTTGTTGGCGTAGATTACCTCTCTGTCGCCCCATTTGCTGATCCGGCGCCCACTCACCAGATCCTGCTGAAGGCAGGAACCTTGATCATTGAAGGCTTGAATTTATCTGAGATCGTCCCAGGAGAATATACCCTGTACTGCCTGCCACTCAAGATCAAAGGGTCAGATGGCGCGCCAGCGAGGGTACTGCTTCAAAAAGACTGATCCATCCCTGTATTTTCCAGCCTGAATGAGATTTCATATATAATGAAATAAACCAAAGGAGGATTGGATGTCAAAACAGCTATCTATTTTGATCCTGACCTGCTGTCTGGCCCTGATTGCTGCTGGCTGCGCACCCGCCCCCGAACCGGCACAAGAACCTGTTCCCGTGATGGAAGAAGAAGCCGTGGAAGAGGTGATCTCCATTGATACTCCCTTGCCTCCCACTGAAGAACCAAAAGAAGATGAGGCTGTCACAGAAGAAGAGGAAACTGCCATGGATAAAATGACCCTTACAAGCCCGGCATTTGCTCAAGACGAAGCCATCCCGCTCAAGTTCAGCTGTGATGGCGATGACCTGTCACCAGAACTGGCCTGGGCCGGCGTCCCTGAGGGAGCGGCCAGCCTGGTTCTGATCATGGATGATCCTGACGCGCCGGTCGGCACCTGGGACCACTGGCTGCTGTTTGATATGCCGCCTGATCTGGAAGGATTAGCGCAGGGTTCCACAGCCGGAACAGAAGGCAATAACAGCTGGAATCGGACCGGCTACGGGGGACCATGCCCTCCGGGAGGAACCCACCGCTACTTCTTTAAACTGTATGCCCTGGATACCACGCTGGATCTGCCAGCCGGCACCGCCAAAGGCGCTCTGGAAGCCGCCCTGGAAGGCCATATCCTGGGTCAGACCGAGCTGATGGGAACCTATACTCGCTAAAGAGGTTGCTGCGCAGCCTGACCGAGGACCGGAATACAGAGACCGATTGGCGCTTTGCGCCGACAGTTTTTTCGCTCAAAGTCAAGAATACATAAATCCAATAAGGATACGATTTCCTGCGAGGAAACCTTATCCTTTCTTGTTCAAACATGGTATACTAGGGGGGAGTATACAGGAACAAGGAATATATAATGCCCATTTACGAATACCAATGCCCCAGCTGCGGGGAAATCTTTGACAAACTGATGAGTTTTTCGGAAGCAGACAAAGTACCAGTATGCCCCCACTGTGGTGAAAAAGAGACCCAAAAGAAGATCACTGCCGGAGCGGTGATCGGCGCTTCCTCCGGAGGAAGGAGTTCCTCTGTTTCAAGCGCACCTGCCCCCCGCTTCACTTGAGCGGGAGGATGTTAACCCCAGCCGTGTGCTGGATCAAAACATGAAAATTGAGAACCGGGAAACAAAAGAACAACTGATCAAACGTCTGAAGCGGATCGAGGGTCAGGTCCGGGGCCTGCAGTCCATGCTCGATGAAGAGCGCGACTGCCGGGAGATCATGCAGCAGCTTTCCGCGGTTTCCTCAGCGGTCAAATCCACCAGCCGGACCTTCTTCCAGGATTACGCCGCCCTGTGTTTAACAGACCTGAGCGAGGACCCTGATGCCAACCAGGATCTTTTAGCTGAGATGATGGCCCTGCTTGATAAAACCCCTTAGGTATTTAATTAGGAAACTATTTCCTCAATGACCAAGGTCTTTTCAATAATTTGGCTGAGTGCTATAATTTTGCCTGCATAAGGGCGCGTAGCTCAGTTGGTTAGAGCGCACGGTTCACATCCGTGAGGTCGATGGTTCGAGTCCATTCGCGCCCACACAAAAATCCACTCTTTTAGGTGGATTTTCTTGTTATACTGAACCTTAAGTTGGTAAAAGGAAGATGGTGTCCCATGCGCTTGAAACTATTCAGCCTGGTTGTGATGGTACTTTTGCTAGCGGGATGTTTTCCTGCCCAGGCTGGATTGTCATCAGCGACTGTAAGGGCAGAACCTGTCCGGTTGCCACCTACCTGGACTACAGAACCAACTTCGTCTCCCGTCCATTCCCAACCCACTGCCACCATTCTACTGAGTGATGTAGGATCCACTCCGACCCAGTATCAAATCAAACCTTCTGAGGAACCCCAATCTCCCACCTCGGTACCCGAGGTGCCATTCTCAGGGATCAAGGCTATTGATGCCCAACAGCTCTGGGCTTGGGGTGAAGGGCGCATCTGGCAGTCCAGGGACGGTGGATCAACTTGGCAGCAAGTCTCTCCAGAGTGGGAAGGACAGTTTTATGTTTGGGAAACTACTATCCTGGATGAACGGACCGCTTTCGCTAAATACTGTCCGAATTCCCAGGAACCCTGTCAGCTGCTCAGGACCCTTGATGGCGCTTTGTCATGGGACGTGATGGACCAAGACTTTCATTTTCCTTATCGCGGGCGGACGACCTTCTTCGATCCTTCCCATGGTGTCTTTCAATCTTTGCCAGAAGATGCTGCAGCG
>Ga0209013_10001654_pt1 | contig 20468 bp, 19 predicted proteins | sample Cruoilmetagenom2_FD_187291 | JGI IMG/M metagenome (GOLD analysis project Ga0209013, IMG submission 187291) | Oil polluted marine microbial communities from Coal Oil Point, Santa Barbara, California, USA - Sample 2 (SPAdes) (version 2) | ecosystem: Environmental > Aquatic > Marine > Oil seeps ...
ACTTGTAGATTAACTCCACGTAAAACCTCTGATTTTAGGTTTCCTGAACGATAATGTTTTCGAACGTCCTTTAGATCAATCATTCGACAACCTCCCTTTTTCATAAAACCCAATACAATTTCAATCTTGTCATATTTTAAAAGTATCGTCTCCAGAGATACACATAAAGAATTCCAAGGCTCGCACCCGAAATATCAATCAAGACATCCGTCACCTGGGCACCCCTCCCATATATAAATAATTGAAGCGTTTCATCGGAGATAGCAAACAGAAGACAACAAATACCGGCTACAAAAATAATCTTCTTCCCTTTTCTCTTCCCTACATTCAATAGGTATGAAACCAAAACTCCTAATATAAAATAGATGGTAAAATGTGCAAGCTTTCGAACAATATGATGTATATACTTTTCTTCAAATAAGGTATTTGGAAACAATAATTCCAATAGATTAGTAAATACCATCGTGGCAACACTACTTAACCTAATAGACTCATATACAGTTTGTTGAGAAAAGAAGTAGATTAAAATCATCCATAACAAGACTATGCCTAACTTATAATATTTTTTCATTTAAAAGCTTCCTTTTATAAGAATTCTTAGCTTATTAATAAAGAACAGTAATGTGGATATTAAAAAATATAGTATAAAATGTTTTCAACTCTTTACGAGATTTCGACGATATTTTTAAACTCCTACTGGTAAAGTGAGTAATAAAAAAACGAAGGAGAGTGTGCTATTGCAAAATGATTTTGTTTTACTACTTGATACTATCATCGGACCTAGAAGTATTTTCCATGTCATGGAATGTGATACATGTGGTTGGAATGAAATCTACTATCAGCATCCCGAAACCAAAGCCCAAATCGGATTTGCTTGTGAAGGATGTAATTATGTAAAGAAATTTGAATACTTAAATTGTATGTGAAACTGACATTCTCCATAATATTCATATAGCAAAACCCCATATAACTCAAGGATATGGGGTTTCTACTGTTCTATTAAGATTGTCCAGAAGTTATTTCTTTTCTACATCTTCTTTAAGTCCGCCATATTTCCGATTTCTTTTTTGATAGCTCTCGACAGCATCCATTAAACATGCTGCATCAAAATCAGGCCATAGCGTTTCTGTAAACCAAAACTCCGTATAAGCTAACTGCCAAAGCATGAAATTACTAAGGCGAATCTCTCCACTTGTGCGGATCAGTAAATCGGGTTCCGTTAAGTCTTTCGTCATTAAGTGATTACTGATTAAATCTTCTGTAATGTCTTCAGCAGAAATTGTCCCGAGCTGCACCTTATTTACAATTTGTTGAACTGATTGAACAATTTCATCTCGACTACCATAATTTAAAGCGAAGTTTAATATAAGTCCATTATTATGAGAAGTTTTTTCCACTGCTTTTGTTATTGCTCTTTTCGTATGATCCGGGAGGAGATCGATATTCCCCATCATCTGTACCTGAACATTTTGCTCGATTAATTCAGGTAAATAGGTTCCCATAAATTCTTCTGGTAACCTCATCAGATAATCTACTTCTTTTTTGGGTCTTTTCCAGTTTTCTGTAGAGAAGGCATACAAAGTTAACGTTTTTATCCCGACTTCATCGGCAAACCTTGTGATCTTTCTAACCGTTTGCATCCCCTCATAGTGTCCCGCAATTCTTGGTAAAGAGCGTTTCTTTGCCCATCTACCATTTCCATCCATAATAATGGCTATATGGGAAGGCAACTGTTCTATTTGCGCAAGTTCTTTTCTTTTAGTTAAATCATTACTTAATACTGGCTGCTTTTTACGCAAAAGCTTACTTAACATACCCATCCCACCTTATACCTTTTCCAATTATATTTACTCATCTTATCAGAAAAATGGATATATTACTCTTCTAGATGTGACTTCGCTTCTAATTTGGGGAAAATATCCCTGAATTGCATTTAAATTTATCTGTCTAATATCATAATTTCATCGTTTAAGGATACCTACTAGTAGCTTTTTATCATCTTTACTAGTGAACTAATAAGCAATTTATTTTTGACGAAAAAAACTCACCCATTGAAGGCTGAGTTTTTACATAATACTTATTTAAAAATAATTTTAAATTCTACTGTTAATGCAGTTCCATTGTTTACTGTGATTGGAAGGCTCAATGTATGTCCTTTTAAATCTGCAAGTGTTTGAGCACCTGTAGGGGCTGAGGCTAGAAGAGCGTCAACTCCTTCTATAGATAATGGATGATGACCATCAATTGCCGTCACACCAAGTATATTAACAAAACTCGAATAAAATCCTCTTCCTAAGTAACTTGTATAATCCAAAGGATCAACGTCTTCATTTATTGTAACAGTAATCGAATTAGATTCAGTCATCGATGCAATGGCGATGTCACTTTGAGTAGTATTAAGTAATCCTACGAGACTTTTAACTTTACTGTCTAGTACATGCTGCGGTGAAAGTGTCGTATCGTTTACTTGGGCTTTAATATCCGCAACTTCTTCTAATAATGCAGTAATAAAAGTATTCTTCGAAGCATCCGGTAAACGAGTTAATAATGCTTCTACTTCGGCAAGTACTAATTTAGCTTCTTCATTATTATCATTAGCTAATAGATCAATTATCTCTTCATTTTTCATAGAAATTGTCACTGGCACTATTAATTCATTGCGTTTTTCATTTGCTGGTTCTTTATATTCTTTTAACAATAGATCACGAGCTGCTTTACCAGAAAAACGATATAAAATTGCCGTTCTTCCTTTTAGTTGATAAGATAACTCATGATATTTTTTCTCTACTGTCTCAAAGTCATTTTTGGCTTGAGCTGTTTTAATATCATCCATAATTGGATCCAAATATTTGTTAGCATAATTATATGCATCAATATAAGGAACTAACCCACCTAAAATCTTCTCATTGTATAATGCATCGATCTCCGCTAAGATTACTTTTTTGCTTGCAGAAGATTTAGTAGACGAAACTACCGCTTTTCTCGTAAGCTGATAGTTTTTCTTCGCACTGTTCAAAGCAGAATACAATTCGTCGCTTGAAGCCAATCCACCTTCTAAAGCTGGATATACATAATGCGTCGTTGCTTTACTCAATTCTGTTGTCAATTTGTTCACGGAATGATCCACTGAACTTGATGCTCCAAGAGCAACAGTTGTTGTTGATAAAACAGTGGTCGTAAGTAGAACTAATACTGCAGTTTGTTTGACAAAACTTTTTTTCATTTTTCTTTCTCCTTCTTCGCTCAAAAACTGTTGAATGTTTAGTATTTTTCAACTTCCTAATCTTACAATCTATGTCATATAAATTCAATTTCAATTTTTCTAAATTTAATACTAAAGATACAATTAATTGTAATTATATTCAATATTTTTACCTGCCAATTTTACCCAATGTTGTTTTAATGATTTTTATAATAAGTTTATGCGATATCTAACCTAGGATTTCTCAAAAATGGATATCTCTACATTTTTAACACAAAAAAAGCATCTGAAAGTATCTTCAGACGCCACACTCTAAAAAATATCTAGGTAGGAGACAATAATTTTAGTACCTTTAATGCTATTGCCTAGCTTTTTAGTTACATAAACAATTGAAACGTTACATTATGGTTCCTATGTATCCTACTTATGGCGATTTTGGATACCATATATATTTAACGAGGTGTGAAGTCTTTGATGTTGTTTGAGTAAAACATGCTTGGAGGCATTAACAGAAACCGAGATTCCATTTGAAAAAAGAACGATTGACTTCCCTTTACTTACCTCTTCCACTTGAATAGGGTGGTTGAAGATCCATACACACTCCAGATGTCTATAGGACATAGTGGGAAAAGCACCGAAATGATTTGGTTCTATTAACAGTGGGGTCTTCACCGAATAATTCATTAACTTTCTAATTGCCTTTAAGCGTCCCTCTAATGTGGATGCAAAACGATTACAAGCATCTTCCAGTAAGTTCAATGCACTTTCTTCAGAATAATAAATTCCATGGGTCGTCACGATTCGCGTTTTTTCTTTCCCTTTAAATACAGACTCCACCATTAGCGTTTGGAGATCAATTAGCGTAGAATTACCTTTCATATCCTTCATATCATTTCCTCCTTTTTTTGTCCCCTCTCTATATATGTCTATCCTATCAAACCGCTATATAACATGCTAGTCTAAATTAACTAAATTTATAGAATATTTTAAAAATAATTCCTAAATCCCCCTTTTGTAATTAGATTTCTTAGGATTAAGTCCTATACTTTTTAAATATTTTTTGTCTCTATAGTAAACTATAACTAAAAAAATACCGAGAAAGTGTCGAATATTACTTTCTCGGCTTATTCCCCGACGAAAACCCTACTTTTCTACACGTTCCCTCAGTTTTCCAAGTATTCTTTCCCGTCTCTTTTTAATACCGGGTATGGTTATCCCAACTCGAGTCGCTGCCTGCTGTAGCGAGATACCTTCCACAAAAATCCACATTAATAGTTCTCGCTCATGTGATTGCAATGATTCTATTGCTACTTCTAAATCTTCACTTACTATGCTTAGTACAATGGATTTTTCTAATAAGGTTGCCAGCTTTTCATCCTCCACCAGATCTGCTTGCTCTTCCTGGCGTTTTTCTTTTTTCAATTCGTCCAGCATTCCACCGTATATAGAGCGGTAAGCATAAGGTGCAAAATCTCCCTTTTCCTCATCGAACTTCACCCAAGCTTTCCATAATGCAATTCGGCCTGCTTGTCTATAAAGCTGATGATTTTTATAAATACTCAGCTTTCTCATACAAGCAGAAATCATTGGTTCAAACTGCTCCAGTATTTCTTCAAAATCCGTCAACGCTATGTTCCTTTAGAGTCATGCATGATTCGTTTATTCCTAGGTAGCCTAAGAATAATAAACTCCTCATGTCTAATCCAATGACCCTTTCGATAAAAATAGCGCAGCAAACATACAGTTTTATAAACAGAACATTATGTTTGGTTTGGTAAAAGGTTTAAAACCAATAGAAAGTATTTTCTAGTTTCTATTTGTCAGGCTCTGGTCGATTCACATAATCAGAGTTGTCAGAATTGTTTGTCGCACAGGGACAATCTTGTTGAAATTATCCATCTTTTAGAGTAAAGTAATAATAATTAGGAATTCTTTCTACAGGTTATTTCGTAGCAGACTTAACCTTAGTAGAAATGGATTCTTTTTTTGTTATTTTATAATAATAATAATAATCCCTAAGAGAAAAATAGGGTATATAATAGAAAGAATTTTTTTAGGAGGAGAAGTATGAATACAGTAGAGCCTTATTACATTACAGAGTCTAAGAGAATCTGCAAGGTAGCGGGGATGGATCCAAACAAGGTGTCTAGGCCTAAGACTTTTCTAAACGATGTGGAATTTGAACAAAAGCGAAAATCCTATAGCGAAATACTTTCAGTTGTAAGTTTTTTCTCCAATAAGTTACTGGACTCCTTGAAAGGGACCCCGATACTGGTGGTTGTCTCGGATGCCGCTGGTTATCTGTTGGAAATTTCAGGAGACGAAACGATTAAATCTACTATTGAACAATTCGGTATTATGCCTGGCAGCTTATTTGTCCAAGAAGAAACTGGGACTAATGTTATTAGTCTCTCTTTGCAGCAAAGACATCCGATTAGTCTGATAGGGAAACACCACTATCATACCTTCCTTCATGAAATTGCATGTTACGGGTCGGCTTTTCACTATACAGATGACAATAATCTACTAGGTAGTGTCTGCCTCATGATGCCTATACAGTTTCAGAACGAACTTTTCCTATCGATGCTAACCCAGGTCGTTGACTCTATCGAAAGGGAATTATTATTAAGAAAACAAAATAAGAAGCTTAATATTATGAATCAGATTATGTTAAGTAGAACGAGAAACGGAATTGTTATTACCGATGAAAAAGGAATCACTACCGAGTTTAATAACTTTGCCCAAAAGATTTCGAATAACAGCAGGGAATCAGTGGTGGGAAGAAATATTCTAGAATCTCCTCTAACAGGCAAATATTTCAAAGAAGTAATTGAACAACAAAAAATCTTTAAAAATGAAGAAATTAAATTTGAAGATGAAGACGGTAATCTCATTGTGTGTCTGTTTGATGCACAACCGATTTATGAAGATGACAGAATGGTTGGTGCCTTTGGTCAGTTTAGAGACATTTCAGATCGATATACATTGCAGGAGCAGTATAACTATCTAGCCTTTCATGATGATTTAACAAGTTTACCAAACAGACGATATATAAATAAGGAAATTGAATCCATTATCAAGGAACTAAACACAGGAAGCGATAGAACTTTAGCCCTTCTCTTCATTGATTTGGATCGTTTCAAAATTATTAATGATAACTTTAGTCACTCATACGGTGATAAACTACTGATCGAAGTAAGTAAGCGATTAAGTAGTTGTCTTGGAGAAAAAGAAGTACTTGCTCGAATGGGGGGCGATGAATTTATTTTCTTATTACAAGATTTTACTGATGTAGATTATGTTACGAATAAGGCAGAAGAGATCCTCCAGCTATTGCTACAGCCTTTTCTTGTTAACGGGAAAGAACTTCACACAACAGCTAGTATTGGTGTGGCGATTTATCCCGACTATCCGATTACAATGGAACAGCTTATGGTCTATGCGGATAATGCAATGTATCAAGCAAAAGCGCAAGGAAAAAATCGCTATGTCGTGCACACATCTGAACTATTGGATGCGATGTTGGACGACTATATGCTTGAAATAGATTTAAGACGAGCACTGGAAAAAAGAGAGTTCGTTCTCCATTATCAGCCACAGATAAATAACAAAACTGGTCAATTAATTGGATTTGAAGCGTTAATTCGTTGGCAGCATCCAACATTAGGGCAAATTCCTCCAGATAAGTTTATCAAACTGGCAGAAGAAAATGGATTGATCACGCAAATTGGTGAATGGGTCATTGACGAGGCCTGTACCCAAAACAAAAAATGGCAGGACGCTGGAATGTCACCTGTAAAAATGTCCGTCAATTTATCGACGCAACAATTTTTAACTAGAAATCTCATTACGTATATGGAAGAGGTACTAGAGCGAACAGCTATCGATCCAGCCTATGTAGTCGTAGAAATTACGGAGTATATGGCGATGGAATATGATTATTCTATCCACGTATTGGAGCAATTAAAAGCACTGGGTATTGGCATTAGTATTGACGATTTTGGGACTGGTTATAGTTCACTCAATTACCTTAAGAATTTCCCAATCGATTATATTAAGATCGATAAATCTTTTGTCAGTGAAATTATGAACAATGAAGAAGATGCTGTAATTGTAAAAGCGATTATATCGTTAGCACAAAATCTTCATAAGGAAGTAATTGCTGAAGGAGTAGAAACAAAGGAACAGCTTGAATTCCTGAAAACCCATGGATGTGATATTTCACAAGGTTATTACTTTAGTAAAGCCCTTCCTGCAGATGAAATTGAGCAAATTTATTTAGAACAACATTGATCTTAAGGGAGAATGATGACAGTATGAATACAACATCATCCGTATTAGTAGCAAACTTTAAGCATTGGGGAATTCATCATATCTTTGGTATACCTGGTAAGGCTATATCCCCTATATTATTCGAGATATTAAATCATGAAATGGAATTTGTATTAAGTAAACACGAAGCAGCTGCAGGGTTTGAGGCAGCTGGCTATGCCTTGATGAACCAAAAAATTGGAGTCGCAGTTGGCACATCTGGACCTGGTGGCACGAACCTGCTCACAGCTGCAGGCCAGGCCAAAGCCTCTAATCTACCCTTACTTATCATCACGGGACACCCTTCGATGAAGGATACTGGAAAAGCAATGGGACAAGATTCAAGTATTTTTGGTGCTGACCTAGTAGAGATGTTCAAATCTGTCACGAAGTTTAGCGCACGGGTAGAACGTGGAGATATGCTACAGCCATTCTTGCAGCATGCTATAGAAAAAGCATTAGCTGGTGTAAAAGGACCTGTGCATCTGTCCATCCCGTTTGATATTTTGTTAGAACAAATTGAACCGTTCCAACTAGATTTACCCGTGGCTTATGAAATGATTTCACCTAAAACGAGCGAAGTAATGGAAAAATTAAATAGCGCTAAACGTCCCCTTCTCTTTTTAGGAAAAGGTGTGCATTCTAGTAAGGCCTACGCAGAAGTGCAACATCTTGCGGAGCATTGGAATATCCCTGTCATCACTACGCCAGGAGGAAAAGGAACGTTCCCTTCCAATCATAAACTATCATTAGGCGCATTCGGATTAGGTGGTACAGATGAAGCAACTGCGTACTTAAAAGAAAAGGTAGATCTAATGCTTGTCATCGGTTCACAACTAAGTGATATGTCTACTGCTGGTTTATCAGAAGCAATGTATCCAGAGCACATTATCCACTTCGACTATGATCCAACCTTTATCGGAAAATCGATTCAAGTACCAACTACCCCATTACTTGGGGATATTAAAGCGAATTTGACAGCTATTTTAAAAGATATACCAAATACCGATAGCAAAACATTTTTAAAACCAATAGAAGATATTCAACTTCAAGAAAATAATGCCGGAGAGCGAATATCTGCTGTCCAAGCATTACGGGCGATGCGATACGCGCTTCCAGATGATACGATTGTTTTTGGAGACGACGGGAGTCACTCTTTTTACGGCATTAAGTATTTTGACATATACAAGCCTGGGACTTTCTTCTTTGATGATATATTCGGTGCAATGGGCAATGGAATTGGCTATTCCATCGGTGCGAAACTTGCTGCTCCAGAAGAAACGATTGTATGCTTAGTTGGAGATGGATGTATGTTCATGCATGGTACAGAACTTTCCACAGCGTACAATTATAATTCTGCAGTATTGTTCATTGTACTGAATAATGGACGATTGGATATGGTGGAAAAAGGAATGCAAAAAATGATAGGCTCATCTATCGGTGGTGTGTATGAAACTCCCCTTAATGTGGCACGTTTTGCGGAGTCTATGGGACTAGAAGCATTTACCTGTCTCAACCCTTATGAGTTAACCGATAAAATTGCAGAAGCATTACATAAGATCGAAAAAACAAACAAACCATTTGTCATTGAAGTATTAGTAGATGAAAACGAAATACCACCAACAATGGGGAGGCAATAGTATGGATAATAATAAACGCTACGAGGCCGGTTTAAATGCAATGGAAGAATTATTTTCACAAGATGTGCGAAATGGCATGGAAGGTATTAAAAATATTTCCCCTGACCTTTGGGAGATGATTGTATCCTTTGGCTTCGGAGATCTGTACTCTAGAAACACCCTTTCCTACGCACAACGGGAAATCATCACACTCACAAGTCTGATCACCCAAGGAGCTTTCGATCAGCTGAGAGTTCACTTACAAGCAGCATTAAATGTAGGTCTAACAAAAGAAGAGATTATCGAGATTATCATCCACTGTGCTGGATATGTTGGGTTCCCAAAAGCTGTTCATGCCATGGGAATTGCTGGAGAAATTTTTAAGGAAAATGGGAAATAGTTTTTATATTTAAGAGAGCAGCCGAAGATTTAATCGGCTGTTCTTTTGTTTCTAGCATGGACCCAACGAGCCGACACCGGGTTGCTGTTTAAACAAAACAAACCAAGCCTACAAACTTGTTGGCTTGGTTTTGAATTATGCCTTTTCTAGAACATGATAATCGGGGTTAGATTTAGACCAACCTCCACCTTCTTCGGCACTAAGATTTACATTAGACTTACTTGTGGAGAACTTTGCCTATATAGTCGAAGAGTTTAGCGGTACTAATCAATAAAACCATCCCACCTGTTTAGTAGACAGATGAGATGGTTTTACTAGTACATTTAAATTGCAGCTAATTGTCAGAATAGTTCCTTACACAGGGACGCTTTCAATCCATCTCTGCGTTTCCCGTACCAACCCGGCCCAATCATTCTCCTGGATAAACTTTTTCTTAACCAAGGAACTACCTGCTCCCACTGCGTCTGCTCCAGCTTCGAAGTAGCTTTTGGCTGTCGATAGGTCTATACCACCGGTACACATGATGGGAATGTGACTTAGAGGTCCTTTTACATCTTTGATGAATTGAGGTTGTACTACGGAAGCTGGAAATAGTTTTACCATACTAGCTCCATCTTGATATGCCGATACCATTTCACTTGGTGTGAATACACCAGGTACAAAGAAGATATTCTGTTCCTGTGCATACTTGGTTACAGCTACGTCAAAATTAGGGGCCACTAGAAAATCAGCTCCGGCTGCTATTGCTTCTTTAGCATTTTCCACTGTTAATACAGTTCCAGCACCAATTGAAATATCGGAACCGTACTTCGTGCGTGCTGCATGTATAATATCGGTGGCTCTTTCTGTATCCATTGTAATTTCAATAGAACGTATCCCACCTTCTATTAAGGCATTGATAATATAATCACTTTTTTCATAAGGAATCTTCCTTAGGACGGGGATGATCGGAACCTGTGTTAATTGTTCGATTTTCATCAAATCACGTTCCTTTCAATGAAGTTTTTTATCTTTCAATTACATTTAAGAGTCCTAACTTTGCCTGTACTTCTTCTAGATAAGGAAGACCTTCGTTATCTCCTGAGACTTGAACAACCATAGACCCTATTGTATTAGCGAATTCTAACGTTTTTTCAATCGGCCAATTTTGGAGTACTCCATACAAAAATCCTGCATCAAAGCCATCCCCTGCACCAACTGTGTCTACTACTTTTATAACCTTTGGAGCTTTCATATGAAGCCATTTTCCGTCCAACAATACAGAAGCTCCGTTCTCACCATCCTTCATCACGATTTTCTCAAATGTATATTGGCAAAGTTGTTGTACAATTGTTTCCATCTGAGTAGTCTGGAAGATCAGTTCGAGTTCATCTTTACCCGCCAGTAAATAATCGACATAAGGTAAATAGGAGAGGATCGTTTCACGGGCCTCTTCCTCTGTCCATAAACGGAGACGAATATTCGGATCGAATGACACTTTTACGCCATTTTCTTTTGCAACTTGTATTGCTTTTAGGATGACTTCTCTATTGTTTTGGTTGATAGCCGGGTATACGCCTGTTACGTGCAGTATTTTTGCATTTTTTATGTAACTTATAGGAAGAAGGTCAGGTGTGATCGTTTCCGTAGGTGATTTATGACGGTAGTAAAAGGTTTTCCCTGCTCCCGATTCTTGTACTTCTTTAAAGTTAAGTGAAGTTGGGTAGCCTTCCTCTAAAATCACTTCTTCAACATCTATTCCTTCACCTCGAACTGTATTGACGATATGCCTTCCAAATTCGTCTTTCCCTAGACGACTAATCCAACCTGTTTTCAAACCTAGACGCGCGGAGCCGATAAGCACATTTAACTCTGCTCCACCAATTTTGCGTTCAAACTGATTGACGAAACGCAGTGGTCCCTTTGAAACTGGATCGAATGTGATTAGTCCATCCCCGATAGAAATAATATCCATTTACAACCTTCCTCTCCCAAAAACAATCCTCATCGACCCATCCAACCACCATCAACGACCAAGACATGACCATTAATGTAATTGGAAGCTGATGAACTTAAGAACACCGCTGCTCCAGCGATATCATCTGGCGCTCCCCATCGACCTGCAGGAATTCGCTCCAATATCGACTTGCTTCTTTCTTCATCATTGCGAAGTGCTTCCGTATTGTTCGTTTCAATATATCCCGGAGCAATAGCATTAACCTGCACTCCTTTAGAAGCCCATTCGTTTGCAAGTGATTTTGTAAGCCCTGCAACTGCATGCTTACTCGCTGTATAAGCAGGAACATTTACTCCGCCTTGGAATGATAGTAGTGACGCAATATTAATGATTTTTCCTTCGCCTTTTTCTATCATTCTTCTTCCTATCTCCTGAGAAAGGATAAAGATCGAATTAATGTTCACATTCATAACTCTCATCCACTCTTGCTCATCGTACTCCGCTGCGGGTTGGCGGTATATGACACCTGCATTGTTTACTAAAATATCTACATGGTGGTCAGCAAGTACAGGCTGTAGCTGTTCTCGAATTGTTTCAATCTTACTTAAATCCATTAGGATCGTTTCGTATGTACCTCCAACCTCATCGATTTTAGCTTTTGTTTCCGACAAATTGTCCCGATGTCCAAGTAAAAGTACATGCGCCCCTGCTCTAGCTAGACCTACTGAAATACCTTGCCCAATACCGGTACGAGCCCCAGTTACAAGAGCGGTCTTTCCTTCTAATGAAAATATATTTTGTTGATTAGTCATATTCATGCCACTCCTCAATTATTATCTCCCTAGCCAACCGCCATCAACAGCGATAGTGAATCCGTGTAAATAATCTGATGCGCTGGATGATAAAAAGACAGCTGTCCCAGCGATATCTTCTGCTTTACCCCAACGTCCTGCAGGGATACGATCTAGTATTTGTTTGTTGCGTACTTCATCAGCAACGAGTGCTGTATTCATTTCTGTATCCATATACCCTGGTGCGATGCAGTTGACATTGACACCTAATCTTGCCCATTCATTTGCTAATGATTTAGTAAACTGCATAACTGCCCCTTTACTTGCTGCATACGCTGGAACCGTTAAACCACCTTGGAATGATAGTAAAGAGGCGAGATTTATAATTTTACCGGAGCCTTTTTCAATCATATGCTTCCCTACTTTTTGCGCTAGGAAAAATACAGCGCTAGCATTGACATTCATCACAAAATCCCAATCCGCCTTATCGAAATCCACTGCTGGGGATCTTCGTTGAACGCCTGCATTATTGACTAAAATATCAATTGAACCCATTTTTTCTACAATTTCTTCTACCAATTCATCAAACTTTTCTATTTGTTGAAGGTCAAATGAAATCCCAATCGCCTTCACTCCAATAGCCCTGATACTGTCGAGATATTCTTCTTGAATATCTCTGGCGATGACAACGATATTTGCTCCTGCTTGAGCAAGACCTACAGAAATTGCTCTTCCTATTCCTTTATTTCCACCTGTTACGACTGCTACTTTTCCTGTTAAATCAAATAATGGATTCGTTGTACTCAACTCCTTCATGTTCAAATTGGTAGAGTACTTTAATCGCATCAGAAGGAGTCACCAATAAATCGAAGCCTTTTTTCGCTTCCTCTGGTGAAAGCACATGCGTAATCAATTGTTCGAAGTCTACGTTTTTCATTAAAATCTGCACCGCAAGGTCCACATCTGTTGGTGTATAGACGCGAACAAACCGAACAGTCAGCTCTTTGAACATTCCTTGAAGCAATTGAAATTCTGCTGGTTTTTTATAAGCCGCAACAATAACGATTGTTCCTTTTACTTTTACGATATCAGTCACTAAATTCAATACGCTTGGATGCCCTGCACAATCGAAAACAATATCCGCACCCAACTTAGAGGTGCTATTTCTTACTTCACTTTGAATATCATCTTTGACAGGATTAAGCGTATGGAAACCTAACTCTTCTGCCTTCTTTAGACGATCATCGTTCGTTTCAATAACTGTAACTTGCGCTGCTCCGTAATGACGTAACGTCAAGGCAACACAAAGTCCAATAGTTCCTGCTCCAAAAACGACGGCACGGTCACCTGCTTGATACCCACCTTGTCGAATGGCATGCACAGCTACTGAGATTGGTTCAACCAATGCTCCAGACTTTAAAGAAACTTCGTCCGGCAATGCCACAATACAATGGTTAGGAACAGCCACATACTCAGCCATTCCACCATCTGAATCTATTCCAACTAATTTTAAATCTTCACAAACATGAGGATTTCCCGTGCGACAAGGATGACATGTACCACAGGACAATAATGGATTGACAGTCACTTTTTCTCCAATCCCAATTGTCGGATGATCACTAGCAATCGTTCCTGAAAATTCATGCCCCATGATTAATGGAGCTTTTGCACGTGGGTGAGTGCCCGCAAAAATATTCAAGTCGGTTCCACAAATCCCTACGTGGGAAGTTTTGATCAGTGTGTAATCTTCCTTTAGATCTGGTTTGGATACTTGCTGAAGAGTAACAGTGTTAGGTCCCGTATAGACAATAGCTTTCAATTTACTTCCCCCACTTCGTTAGAAAACATAAATCGGCCCTAACGATAACGGATTATCGAAATGACCGATTTAACTTAGTTAATAATTGATCATTATCGGTCTTACTTCACTAATCCAAGAAGCTCAGGGATAAATAGTGAAATAGAAGGAATGTATGTAACAATCAGCAATATAGCAACTGTTACTACAAAGAACGGTATCAATGGTTTAATGACACTTTCTATCTTCAAGTTTGCGACCTTGGCTCCAACAAATAGTACTGGTCCCACTGGTGGTGTAATAGTTCCAATGGACAAATTAAATATAAGCATAATTCCAAAATGAACGGGATCTACACCAAAGCTTAAAGCTATCGGTAAAAAGATAGGTGTAAATATTAATACAGCTGGAGTTGGATCCATAAACGTCCCAACAATAAGCAAGACTATGTTCATTATTAAAAGAATGATATAAATATTGTCTGTCATTGCTAGTAATGTATCTGCTATGATGCCTGGTATATTAGTGAAAGCCATAACCCATGACATGATGGAAGATACACCGATTAAAAAGATGACAATCGACGTTGTTCTAGTAGAATCCAATAGAATCCTTGGTAAATCTTTTACCTTTATAGTTTTATAGACAAAGGAAAGCAATAATGAATAGACAACTGCAATTGCAGATCCTTCTGTGGCGGTGAATACGCCATAAATGATTCCACCTATGACAATGATGATTAAGAGCAAACTTGGAATTGCGTCCCAAAACACACGTAATGCTACGCGCAATGACACTCTTTCATCACTTTTATAGCCACGCTTTTTAGCCATAAAGTAGGCAACAATCATACAACCGATACCCCATAGGATTCCGGGAATATATCCACCCATAAATAATGCAGCGATGGAAGTACCACCACTTACCAATGAATAAACAATTAATGTATTACTAGGTGGAATTAGCATCCCTGTCGGTGCAGAAGCAATATTTACTGCCGCACTGAAATTCTTGTCATATCCTTCTTTTTCTTGCAAAGGACCCATCGTACTACCTACAGCCGCTGCAGCCGCAACTGCTGAGCCACTGATAGATCCAAACAACATATTAGCTACAATATTTGTATGTGCTAGAGAACCAGGTAATCTACCACTTAATACTTTTGCACAGTTTATTAATCTTAAAGCTATGCCGCCATTGTTCATGATGACACCAGCTAATACAAAGAATGGTATCGCCAATAACGTAAATGAATTCGTACCAGCAAACATTCGTTGGGCAGATGTCAAAAGAGAGTTATCAAAATCCATAATGGAGATCATCGCTAAGACGGAAGCAATCCCCAAACTAACAGCAATCGGAGTACCTATTATTAATAAAAATGCTACACAGATTAATAGAATAAGTGCGGCTTGCAAAGCAACATCCATCTTATATTCCTCCTTGCAAGTCGTTCTTATCTTTTGGTGTTGTCGCCAGCTCAATTTCTTCTAGTGGCTTTTTCTTTGTGACGATCAAATAAATACTGTTGATACAGTAGTAAACGATGAATATTCCGCTTAATGGAAGAGCTGCATATAAATAGCCAACAGGAATATGTAGCGAAGCATTCATTTGGTTCCAAGCAAGGCTAGTCGCAGTATAACCGCCCATAATTAGTACTAGTACTGCAAATGCAATGATTACTATCTCGATAAACACTTCTACTGTCATTCTCATCTTAGCTGGAAACCTTTCACGGACAAAATCGATTGCCATATGACCATTTTCCCCAAAGACAAATGCAGAACCAAACAAGGAAAGCCATACAAAACAATACTTCGCCAATTCCTCAGAGAAAACACTTGGGTCATTAAATACAAATCGTGTCACTACTTGCCATGTGACCAGTAATACTAGAAAGCTAAATAGCACGATACATACAAACGCTAATATTTTGTCTAAAATCTTTTTTATTGTATTCATTTAAATCACTCCGACCTATTTAGCAGCTTCTCTAACTTTGTCATAAAGGGCTTTTGCGCCTTCTGATGATAATTTCTCTTCTAGTAAAGGTTGCACTGCATCTTGGAATACTTTGATATCTGGATTATTGAATTTCGCACCATCAGCTTCAGCATCTGCGATCGCGCTCTCTACTTCCTTATCCCAAAGTTCAACAGCATTATCAACAGCACTCGCAAATCCTTCTTCAAAAATCTTTCTATGTTCATCAGACATACCTTTTAATAGATCATTATCAATGATTAAATAATCGGGAATCATTAAGTGTTGTGTATAAGAGTAGTAAGGAGCAATTTCACTATGTTTTAAGTTTGCATAGATTAACTCATTATTTTCTCCGCCCTCAAGAACCCCTGATTGCAAAGCAGTATAAACTTCTCCTTGACCCATTGGTGTACCAACGCCGCCCATGTTTTCCATCATTTTAATATTTGTATCACTATCAATAATGCGTACTTTAAGACCTTTTAAATCTGCTGGTGTTTCAATTGGGTGTACATTGTTATATACATTGCGAATTCCTCCGTGGAATGCTCCAACAACAGACATTCCTTGGTCTTCAACAGAACTATATAGGTCTCCTACCAATTCTGAATTGTTAAATACGGATAATTGATGATCTTTTGAATCGAATACATACGGTAGGTTGAATACAACGAATTCATCGTTGAAGTTTTCCATTAAACTACCCGATACTATGGACATTGAAATAGTTCCGGATTGAACAAGTTCAATCGTTTCACGTTGAGCCCCTAACAATTCATTTGGATACATTTCAATTTCATATGCTCCGTTTGTTTTTTCTTTTAACTCTTCACCAAACTGCTCCATTGCTTTATATTGTGGATGAGTATCTGGCTGGTTGAAAGCTACCTTCAATACTTGCGTTTTCTCTGTTGCTTCACCATTTACCGCTACAGTTTCGTCTCCACTACAACCTACTAAAAATGCTACCATTGAGAAAGCGATTCCAAAACCTACTAAAGCTTTAAATCTTTTCTTCATTTTCTACACCCCTTTTTCAAGTTAAATTATTTATTGGATAATGCACTTGTTCCCCTTGTAAAAACCGAACAGCTTCTTCTGCTACTTTTCTTTTTAACTCTTTGGCTGACTCCTCGGAATACCAGCCCATATGTGGCGTACAATATAAATTCTCATGTTTTAGAAGTGGAGAGTCCGTAGAAATCGGCTCTATCTCCGCAACATCTAGTGCAGCACCCGCTATCCATCCTTCTGTCAACGCTTTGTCTAAAGCAAGCTCGTTGATAATCCCGCCACGAGATACATTTATTAGATAAGAAGAACGTTTCATCTTGCGTAGCTCTTCTTCACCTATTAAGTGATAAGCAGAGTCTAGTGGGCAATGAATAGACACAATATCAGATTCTTTTAATAGAGTTTCTAAATCTACAAACTGAACAAATTCAGGTGCACGTTTTTTTCTTTCTTCTGTCAGCTTGGGATCATAGGCTAATACTTGACTATTTAGCGCATGCACTCGATGTGCGAAGGCTGTGCCTATTCGTCCAATTCCTATTATTCCTACCTTCTGCTCTGAATGGCGAAAAACAGGAATGCTTTTTTGATAATCCCAAATTCCTTGTTTAACTAACGAACTCATTTGTGATACTTTACGGGTTAGTGTAAGCAGACAAGCTAGGGCATGGTCAGCTACTTCTTGCGTCCCATAGTCTGGGACATTACACACCTGTACACCAAACTTAGTTGCAGCCTGAACGTCTACATTGTTCACCCCTACTCCGTAACGTACGACCAGTTTTAAATCTGGGCAATTAGCTAGAACATTCTCCGTAATAGGTGCATATTGGTTGATCCAAACAGTCGAATTTTGACATTGATCGATCAAATCTTGTTCTGTCTTGCATTGTTTTTTTTGGAACTGAATAGTGTGCTGATTTAGAATGTTAGTCTCTATGTCAATATCATAGTGATCACAATCTGTAATAATCACAGCTTGACTCGCCATACTTCCACCTCAATTTTTATAAACTAAATTGGTTAACGTATTTCTTTCATATCGACAAAATCCATATCGTCAAAATCTTGGTTTTCCCCACACATACCCCATATGAATGTATAGTTGCTAGTGCCGATTCCTGAGTGGATGGACCAACTTGGTGATAAAACCGCCTGTTCATTTGCCATTACAATGTGACGCGTTTCACTCGGTTGCCCCATAAGATGAAATACTCTTGTATCTTCTTCCATATTAAAATACAAATAGACTTCCATTCGTCTTTCATGTGTGTGACAAGGCATTGTGTTCCAGCCACTTCCTTCTTCTAAAACTGTCATTCCCATGCTTAGTTGACAAGTTTCCAATACATCCGGGTGGATGAATTGATAGATTGTGCGTTTATTCATCGTTTTACTGTCACCTAATGGACGAGCAATAGCTTGTTCCTGGCTAACTTTTACTGTCGGATAACTTTTATGTGCCGGGCATGAGTTTATGTAATACTTAGCTGGATTATTCGGGTCATTGGATTGGAAGATTACTTCTTTCGTACCTCGACCAATATAAATACCTTCTTTACTGTTAAGTTCTACTTTTTCTCCATCCAATAGGATCGAACCGTCACCACCAATATTAATAACACCCATTTCACGTCTTTCTAAGAAATACGCAGCCGCAAGTTCTTTTTCAGCGCTTAGTGTAAGCGCTTTCTCTTTAGGCATAGCTCCACCATAAATAATTCGATCTACATGGCTGTACGTTAGTTCAACGGAATTCTCTACAAACACAGATTCCATTAAAAATTGATCTCTTAGCTTATCAGTTGTATAACCTTTTACGTCTTCTGGATGATGCGAGTACATTATTTTCAATTAAAACACTCCTCAAATGATATTGTTCCACCTAGTGGAACGCTATTCCATAAATCAATCATAATACACTTTCTGAATACTTACAATACATATTTTATAAAAATGTTAATTTTCTTTTATTAACAGTACTGTCATTTACAAATCATTTTTTATATCTTAAGATGAAATCAGAACGCTGTTTCAAGTAGATATAATTAGGGGTGCAATTTATGTCAAATGTACAATCGCTAGAAAGAGCATTAATCTTATTGAATACACTTTCTGAGTATCCAGATGGAATACAGATCGCCCGTCTCTCAGAAAAAGTAGGGTTATCCAAAAGTACTATTCACCGTTTACTATCTACTCTCCTAAATATGAATTATGTTACTAAGGTAGAAGAAACGGATAAATACAAGCTAGGTTACCAAGTTGTATATTTATCAAGAAATATGATCAATAATTTAGATATTATTAACATTTCAAAAACTCATCTGGAACATCTCTCCAATAACGTAAACGAAACCGTCCACCTGTGTATTGAAGATAATGGAGAAGTACTGTATGTCGATAAAATTGAAAGCAACCAAACTATACGGATGTTTTCTCGTATCGGAAACAGATCTCCCATGTATTGTACAGGGGTGGGAAAAATACTACTTTCCGGTATGTCCGAGGACAAGTACAATAGGATAGCTCAAAACACTACGTATACTGCTAAAACTGCTAAAACTATCCAGTCTAAACTAGAACTAGATAGAGAGATTGAACTGGTCAAAAAACGAGGTTATGCTTTAGACAATATCGAAAATGAAGAAGGTATTCGCTGTATTGCTGCACCCATTAAGGATTCCCAAGGTCGTATTATTGCCAGTTTCAGTATATCTGGACCTACTAGTAGGATGACGATGGAGCGTGTAAATGATGAATTGATACAGAAAATTAAGGAGACTTCATTCAATATTTCTCAACAATATGGCTATCGTGCAGGAATATAAGTAATGGTGTATGTTTCCTTAATAAGAGGCATTAATGTCCAGAATGATAGTATAAAATAAAGAAAAAAGTGGCTGAGTATACAATCTCAGCCACTTTTTATATTTACTTTTTTTCCTCGACGTATTGTATTTACTAAATTAAATTATCTTCCTATACATATGTATTTTTTATACCTTACTGAATTGTAGTTAGTTGTCAGAATAGTGTAGAATTGTTTCTTACACAGGGACGCAAAAAAAGCACAATCCTATTAGGACTGCGCTTTCTTCTCTCCCTAAAAAGGGAATACACTCGGAAAATTTGATATGTTGCTTGGATAAACCGTAACTGACAATTTAAACATTGATCTCGTCAGTGCAGTTATATTGTCTAATAAAAACTATTAGACATTGAGGTGCACTTCCACAAAAAACTTAACTTCCACTTACATGTAAAACAGGTTGGAACGGAACCTAAATATATCGGTTCCCGACGAGAGTACCTTTCGTCAGTAAAGCAAATTTTCCGCCAAGGCTGTGCAAATCATCCATTGAAGTCCTTTGTAAACACATCGTTTACCAGTCCCTTCCTACGGTA
>Ga0209013_10001655_pt1 | contig 20460 bp, 18 predicted proteins | sample Cruoilmetagenom2_FD_187291 | JGI IMG/M metagenome (GOLD analysis project Ga0209013, IMG submission 187291) | Oil polluted marine microbial communities from Coal Oil Point, Santa Barbara, California, USA - Sample 2 (SPAdes) (version 2) | ecosystem: Environmental > Aquatic > Marine > Oil seeps ...
GTAAGAGGTCGCTCGCCTACAGGGATGTAGGTGAGGGGCGTGAGCATATGTCCATGGACGGACGGTAGTAGAGCAATGCAGGAGCAATTGCCGAGGACGCGGAAGCTTTGCGGCCGATTCGTGCCTAAGCATGCTCTCGCATGATTGCATGAAATCACATCCCGCCTTTTCTGGTCATCTGGCCTGACCCTGGAGAACCTGGAGAAAAATTACCATGATGAGATTGGCAATCCTGTTTAGCTGCCTGTTAATCAGCATTCCTTTTGTGGCGGAAGGAAAACAAACCCGCCCCGGCAATACCCGGGGCTATGAAGTTGATATTCTGACCGACACTTTCGGCTATGGTGTTGACGACATTGACGCCGATATAGACGCTGTATTCCAGGGTTGTCAGCAAAGGGACTGCATCCCCTCCATTGATCAGCCTGAATTTTTGCAAACATCTGATGTGGATTACCTGGACAATGATGATATCGTCCTGTCCTTAACGCACGAAAATATCACTCGTGCATACCCCATCCGCATACTCGACCGCCACGAGATCGTGAATGACATTTTTGGCGAGACGCCGGTGGCTGTTACCTACTGTCCACTCTGCGGCTCGGGACTGGCCTTTGTCCGGGTGCTTGACGGGCAGAAAGTCCAGTTGGGCGTATCGGGCCTGCTGCATAACAATGATCTCATCATGTATGACCGCAAGACCGAATCGTTGTGGCAGCAGATTACCGGACAAGCGATTGCCGGCCCCAGGCGGGGATCAACGCTGCAGTCACTGCCGGTAACGATGAACCTGTGGGGCGAGTGGAAGGCCGCCAATCCCGGGGCTGAAGTATTGGCGCTTCCGTCCGGGCAGCAGCAGTATCGCAAAAAAACCTATGGGGATTACGACTCAAGTGACCGCCTGCTGTTCCCGGTAGCTGACCTGGATGCCCGTTTACATGTGAAAAAAGTCATTCACGGGGTGAAAATCGTGGACTTATCCATAGCGGTCGAAGATGAGTGGTTGAAAAAAAGAGGTAGTTGGGAACACGACATCAACGGGGAGATATTGCGCCTGGATGTGGATGACGCGGGTGGCGTCACCGGTTCACTCGAGGGTGAACCGGTCTCCGTTCATCGCATGTATTGGTTTGCCTGGTACAGTTTTCACCCCGATACCAGCCTGATCGACAAGCGTAACCACTAGCGACCTCTTACAGTACTTCCGATGCGAAATCAGCCAGGCGTGAGCGTTCGCCTCTCTTCAGGGTGATGTGGCCTGCGTGTTCCCAATGCTTGAAACGGTCCACGGCGAAGGTCAGGCCCGAGGTGGTTTCCGTCAGGTAAGGCGTATCGATCTGTTCCACGTTGCCCAGGCAAACCATCTTTGTTCCAGGGCCGGCACGGGTGAGCAGAGCTTTCATTTGCTTGGGGGTAATATTCTGGGCTTCATCGATGATGACGAAACGGTTCAGAAAGGTTCTGCCGCGCATGAAATTCAGCGCCCGGATCTTGACCCGGCTGGCCAACAAGTCATTAGTAGCTGCGCGTCCCCATTCACCGCCCTCCTGGGGTTGGGTAAGCACTTCCAGATTATCCGTGAGGGCGCCCATCCAGGGCGTCATCTTCTCTTCCTCGGTTCCTGGCAGGTAGCCGATGTCCTCTCCAATGGAGATGGTGGCGCGGGTCACGATGATTTGCTTATAACGATTTTCATCCATGGCCTGTGCCAGGCCCGCGGCCAGGGCCAGCAGGGTTTTACCGGTTCCTGCAGTTCCCATCAGGGTCACAAAGTCGATATTGGGATCCATCAACAGGTTCAGTGCGAAATTCTGTTCACGGTTACGGGCGTGAATGCCCCAGACACTTTTATGGCTTTCATGATAGTTATCGACCAGGCGAAGCACGACATTGTCGCTCCTGACTTCCTTGACCAGCGCCTCGACGCCGCTTTCCTCACCAATGGCCACACACTGGTTCGGATACCAGCCGTTCTCTTTTTCGGGCTGGATTCTGTAGTAGGCACGGCCATTTTCATTCCAGGACTCCAGTTGCGGATAGGCCTCCCAGAACTTTTCATTGTGTACGCGCAAGCCCTGGTAGAGCAGGCTCAGGTCGTCAAGCGCCCGGTCGTTGTAATAGTCCTCCGCCTGTACACCGAGAATTGCAGCTTTGATCCTGAGGTTGATGTCCTTGGAGACAAGTATGATCTCCTTTCCGGTGTCGGACTTCTGCAGGCTCAATGCGGTGCTGAGTATCTCATTGTCAGCAAATGATCCGTCCCGCAAGAGGCTGGAGTGCATCTCAGGCATGGTGGTCTGGAAAAACAGGCGTCCTGTTCCTGCCTGCAGTTCCAGCCCGTCGGGTTCCCTCAGTTCCAGTCCCTGGTCCAGCCGGGTTTCTCCTCGACGCTGCATCATCTCGCCAATAAACCGGCTCACCTGGCGCACGTTACGGGCCACTTCCGACAATCCCTTCTTTGCCGCATCGAGTTCTTCCAACACCATCATGGGTAGAAAAACATCGTGCTCTTCGAAACGGAAAATCGAGGTGGGATCGTGCATCAGCACGTTGGTATCAATTATGTACAGGCGTTTTTTGCTGCCCATGAATGGGTCAATCCTTGATTAATAGCGGGTAGTTACAATGCCCTGACGGCGTTCAGCACTTCGTCCACATGCCCTTTCACCCGGACTTTGCGCCATTCTTGCCGCAGGATGCCTTCCTTGTCGATCAGGAAGGTGCTGCGAACAAGCCCCATGAATTTGCGGCCATACATGTTTTTCTCGTGGATCACGTCGAATTGCCCGCACAGTGTTTCATCCTGGTCGGACAACAGCTCAAACGGAAACCCCTGTTTGGCCTTGAAATTTTCGTGTGCCTTGAGACTGTCGCGTGAAACGCCCAGGATTTCCGTGTGGTGTTCACGGAATAATTCGTACTTATCACGAAAATTCTGCCCTTCCAGGGTGCAGCCGGAAGTGCTGTCTTTGGGGTAGAAATACAGGACCAGGTTCCTGCCTTTGAATCTTTCGAGTGACAATATATTGTCACCGGTAGCGGGTAGGGAAAAATCGGCTACCTTTTCACCAATGCTGACCATCAACACTCCATAGATTGTTGTAATAAACACATTCAAAAACAGATCAGAGCTTCCCAGGGCCAGGACCCTGACTGATAATGGCAGCATACTTGCCAGACCTGAGTACCGCAAGTACCATGACGGCGTTATCACAGACCAAATCTCAATATGTTTGACGGCAGTATCGTAGCGCTGGTTACACCCTTCACCGACCAGGGCGAAGTCGATGCCCGCGCTCTGCGCCGCCTGGTGGATTTTCACCTGGAGCAGGGTACCAATGGGCTGGTGATAGCAGGTACCACGGGTGAATCCGTCTCGCTGACGCCAGCCGAGTTTTCCGGAATACTGGACCTTGTCGTTGAGCGGCTGGGTGGGCGAATCCCGGTGATTGCCGGCACCGGCAGCGCTTCGACCAGGCGGTCAGTGGAGCAAACCCGGCTTGCGGCCGCCCACGGGGCTGACGCAGCCCTGATTGTGACTCCCTATTATGTAAGGCCGCCTCAACGGGGTCTGGCAGCACATTTTGAGGCGATTGCCGATGAATCCGACATCTCGGTAATCCTGTATAACGTTCCGTCCAGAACCTCGGTTGACCTGCTTCCACCTACCGTTGAAAAACTGTCCGGCCATCCGCGTATCACCGGTATCAAGGAGGCTACGGGTGACTGCGAGCGGATTGATGAAATCCTGGACCGTTGCGGTGATGATTTTGTCGTCCTCAGCGGGGACGACCTCAGTTGCCTGCAGGCCATGAAACGCGGAGCGCACGGCGTGATTTCCGTGGCGGCAAACGTGGCGCCAGCAAGGATGGCGGAGCTTTGCGCAGCGGCTCATCGGCAGGACTGGGCACGGGCCGATGCACTGGAAAATGAACTCAGCCAGCTGTTTGATAATTTGATGATCGAAACCAATCCGATTCCTGTAAAATGGTCGCTCTTTGAAATGGGTCTGGTCGGGCCCCACATAAGATTGCCTATGACCGGGCTGGATGAGGAGTACCGTGAACAGCTCAGGCGATGCCTTCATGGTTTGGGTTTGATCCCGTCCTGAAGCTGATTGTACTTACTGGTGGTTAATAAATGATTTCAAGATATGCCTGCTATTTGCTGGTGCTGGTATTGTTCATGGCCGCCGGTTGTTCATCTGGCAACAGAATGCCTGAATACTACGGATCTGCAGAGACCGATTCCCTGACCATTCCGGAAGATCTGGATACACCATCATCGAGCACTGCGTTGATAATAAGATCACCGGCGATGCCGCTTTCCTCATACGCGCTGGACCCAATGCCGCCAAGGATTTCCAGCACCACTTCAGGTATCGATCCCAATTCACGTCTCAACTGGTCGGCCCAGGGTATGTACCTGTTGGTCGAGGATACATACGAAAGCGCTGAGCGCAGACTTGATATTGTCATCAACAGAAGCGGTATGAAGAATATCAGGCAGGATGAGGAAGGCGTCCGCCGCTTTGATTACTACCAGAAGTTCGAGGCCTTCAATAGCGGCTTCATCAGCCACCTCGCATTCTGGCGCAAGGACAAGCGGGAGGACTACAGCGGAGCCTACCAGGTTTATATCCGGCCGGAAGGTGAGAACACCCGTGTTTATATCAAGTACGCCGACGGAACAGATTGTGAGCCTGATGCAGCTGAGCACGTACTGGCTGTTCTGGGAGCCAGGTTGGGTTAAGAATTATTAACCAGGGCCCGCATAGTGCGAGCTTGTCATTACCTTTCCAGCAGTTCCAGCTTGCCTTCTTTTCCATCCCACTCGATGGCATCGGGCGGGGGGTCCTTCTGTTCCGTGATGACGGGCCATTCCAGTGACAATTCCGCGTTGAGCTTGATGAAATGTTCCTGTCCATCCGGAAGGTCATCTTCAGGAAAAATCGCTTCGGCGGGGCACTCGGGTTCACACAGCGTGCAATCGATACATTCTTCCGGGTCGATCACCAGGAAGTTCGGGCCTTCATGAAAGCAGTCTACGGGGCAGACTTCTACGCAATCTGTGTATTTGCACTTAATGCAGTTTTCGACAACAACAAAGGTCATTTTTTTATCCGCTGGCCAATTTTTCAGGGTCTGGGTGTTCAGTGCACAGGCGTTCAGCGCCCGGAATCTGGCGCTACATACGAGAATCGAACTCGTGTTTCCGCTCTGTTCTAAGGAAGTCATATTATGCCAAGGACCAAGCTAAGTTCCAAGCAGGCGAGGAATAATCTTAAACCCAGGCAGGAACGCCATTGGATGGAAATTGACCGGGGGTTTTCTCTTGGGTATCGCCGGAGTAAATCAAGTGCTGCATCCTGAAAATCCGCGTGTCGGTGGTTCGATTCCGCCCCTGGGCACAGCGTTGTAATCGAAGACGCCCGATCAACCGAGACGTTCTTAATCAGCCAGGGATCGGGAACGGGTAATCGAGAGCAGGTGTGCAACGTCACTGTCCAGATTGCTCCACTCCGAGTCTATCTGAAGGTACGCCACGGCGGCAGTCGGTAGCAGCTTGCCATCTGGGGGGATGGGGATCCGGTGATGGCAAAGATACTGCAGCAAGGTCTCCAGGCCGGGATTGTGCCCGGCGATCAATACGCGTCTGGCGTCATTCGGGCAATCCATGAGAACGTTTACAATTGAAGCAGTCCAGCCGCCGTAGATCCGGTCGTCCCAGATAATCTGGTCCGGGCCGATATCCATCTGCCCACAGACAGCGATGACAGTTTGCCGTGCCCTCATTGCAGGGGAGCTGACTACGAAGTCCGGGACCAGGTCTTGCTGAAACAAGAAACGTCCCACGCGCGGTGAAGCCTTCTTGCCTCTTTTGGCCAGTGGCCGCTCGAAATCCGTTGCCGCATCTGTATCCCATGCAGATTTGGCGTGGCGCAGAATGAGAAGTTCGCGTGACATCGCATTTGATGGTATACCGAACAAGGTCTTGAACAAAAGAAAAGCCTCTTGATCCTTCCGGGGTCTTTACTCTGGTGGTGGCCCTTTTTGATCACCAGAACTTACCTAAATACAGAAATTGGCTTTTATAAAATCACTGAATAGCGACCTATTATCGGAAAAATGTGTTTACTTTGTTCCCCGTCAGCGATAGTCGGACATCAACTAACCGCACACAGCCTGCGGCCTTAATCCCTATCCAGGCGTGGCAGGCAGCGGCACGATCGTCCCTTTAGTGCCGTGGGAGTCTGAAGCGGTTTCCGGTCCGTACAAAACCGGCCTTGATTCTCATGGTCCCGGTGTCCGTTCCGGGACTGTTTGCCGGTCCTTCGGGGCCGGTTTTTTTTAAGTTTGCCGCTTCTGTTTAAAAACCGGCACTTTCCCAAAGGCTCTACGGGTTAATCGGGACCAGTTTCCCGCGAAGAAAACCCGCGCTCATTAAATTGGCAGCAAAACCGCCTTGGCTATTATTGCTCACGCTGGGACAGACGATGCGGCCTGGCCCGATCAGGATGCCTGTGTTTAAGCTATCCGTCCCGCCGAGAAGTGCGAACTTATTTTCCTCAGTAATTTCTACCGGACAGGAGATGAAAGCTGATGCTGGGTTTTCACCGTCGGGATCTGCGTCCTGCAAGCGTAGTCTCAGAGTGCGACCGGGAATGAACGCTGTCGTGCCATGAGAGGCCACCCAGGAGATATCAGTGATCAGCAAAGCGTAATCATCGGGCACCACAAATTCTTCTGAATCCACGACACCATCCATGCCCTTGCGAAAAAAGGCGCGATCCCGGGCGCAGGTACTTGCTTCACTTAAACCCACCTGCAACTCTACATGGTTGGCCAGATCAGTCGAGGGGGTCGCCATCACTTCAACTGGCACCGGATTATTGACATCGTTGACCACCTCTACGGGAGTAGGCTTTGCTGCAAAAGCACTGCCGCACAGCAACAAAGAGGCGATAGCAATAGATGTTGATATTTATCGATAGAAATTCATAACACTCTCCTAATTTTCTCAAGCAGGCCAAAAAGATCCTGTAATAAAAACTATAGGAGAGAATTCAGAATCTTGCAGAAAGTAAAAAGCCCCGGCAGGGGAACAGGGGCAACGGCAAGAGGAACACCGCTGTAGCTATCCTGCCTGATGCCTTTCGCAGTGAGCCAGGGCAAGACCCGCTGCCGCCGGTCAGTTAATACCGGCTTTTTCAACCGTTAAAAATTCAATAAATAAAGTGGAGCCTTTAATTTCTTGCTATATTTACTACGGAAAATAAAAAATGCTGGGGGACAGTAAAAGAAAAATAGCTTACTAGAAGGGAGTTCTCTGCCCAAGATCCATTGAGGACTACAGTTTGCCGGTCTGTTCAAAACCGGCGTTTTACCCACTCCGATTGATGCCAATTTCCAGAATGAAATAGACAGCCAGAATACACGCGTTGACTCATTGAAAAAGGTAACCCTAGCGATCTGAGAATCAGATACATGCTCTGATGCCATCACGCGGTCGTAAGGCGTTCGAGGTGAGTCGTATTTCTTGTGGTATTTTGAGTTGATGCGATATTTACAGACGCCTCCTTGGAACATTTTGAATTACACGGAAGGGTCTGTGGACCGAATATCGAGTAATAAGAGGATTGAGACGAACTGAAAATTCAATGTTACGGGGCGGTCAATCACTGGCGGCCCTTTTCTACGGCCTCAGATTAATTGTGGGCGCGTTGTGTGTGTGAGGTGGGCACTTACCCTGCATTCACCCTCAAACCTATATAAAAGTTATATAAACCTCAAATTTCAGACATAAATAAGGCTGCTCTAAGGCAGCCATTTCAGTCTTTATTTATATTATTATCAGTACCTTAAATCTGGCGCTCCCTACGAGAATCGAACTCGTGTTTCCGCCTTGAGAGGGCGGCGTCCTGGACCGCTAGACGAAGGGAGCGTACGGTCGATGGTAACAGATACAAATCCACTGTCCACAGGGCGCTCATGGTAAACTAGCGCCCGTGTTTCATTCAACCTTTCGCTGGGCATTTCTTGTCCTCTGATGTATCTTGATTCAACAATTTTTCTTAAGCACCCCGCGTAGAGCGTATGTGCAGTGACTGAGCACCAGGCAGGAGCCCGAAATCGAAAAGTTCAAAACAATTCCGGAAGCAGAGCACGGCATCAATCTCAATGAACTGTGCCCCTATGCAACCGATGTAGTCAGGGATCTGCAAGAGGCAGGATACGAAGCCTACATCGTGGGGGGCAGTGTTCGTGATTTGCTGCTCGGAAAAATACCCAAGGATTACGACGTTGCGACCAGTGCGACACCGGAAGAAGTCCAGGAAGTCTTTCCCCGCTGCCGCCTGATCGGGCGCCGCTTCAGACTTGCCCATGTCCGCAAGGGTGGCGTATTAATCGAGGTAGCAACTTTTCGTGGCCAGGCAACTGCGGGTAACGAGCGGGAAAAACTCAATGGCAGGATCCTGCGCGATAATGTGTTCGGTACCGTAGAGGAAGACGCCATACGCCGTGATTTTACGATCAATGCACTGTTCCTTGACCCGGTAAGCGGGGATATCAGGGATTACGTTGACGGTTATAGGGACCTGGCGGACCGGCGCTTGCGCCTCATTGGTGATCCGGAAACACGGTACCGTGAAGATGCGGTCCGCCTGCTCAGGGCAGCAAGGTTCGTCGCCAAGCTCGGTGTGGAGCCGGACCAGGAAACAGCGGCCCCCACCAGGAAACTGGCGCCTCTGCTTAAGGAAATGCCTCCGGCCCGCCTGTTCGAAGAAGTTTGTAAACTGTTCCTCACCGGTCACGGCCGGCGCAGCATGGAAGCCTTGCAGCGCTTTGGTCTGAGTTCAGCCCTTTTCCCCACCGTGAAAAAAGGCAATGGTCCGGGAAAGATTCACATAGGCATCCTGTTGGGCAAGGCGCTGGAAAATACCGATGACCGCGTGCGTGAATCCAAACCGGTAACGCCTGCTTTTTTGTTTGCAGCACTGCTGTGGCAGCCGGTGAGGGACGGGGCGCAGGCACTCGTTAAAAAAGGTGAATCTGAATATAACGCATTCATGCTGGCAGCCGAGGAGGTCATCTCGGCCCAGGTCAGAAGCACGGCGGTTCCACGGCGGTTCAGTGCAGTGACTCGCCAGATATGGACCATGCAGCCCCGGTTCGGGAAAACCAGGGGGAAGCGCTGGCGGCGTCTGCTCGAGCAGGAAAGGTTTCGCGCCGGATACGATTTCCTGCTATTGCGGGCGAAAGAAGATCCTTCATTGCTCGAGTTGTGCGAGTTCTGGACGAAAGCGCAAGTGGGAATGGATTTTTCAAGAAGCGCCCGCACAAGCCGCGACAGGCCGCGCCGCCATTATCGGCGCCGGGCTCCTTCAAGCGTTTGATATCTAAATCCAATGGATGCCTGGATCGGCCTTGGAAGCAACCTCGGGAACCCCGGGGCCCAGTTGAACAAAGCACTCCTGCAACTGGGGGATATTGCAGGAATTGAACTCAGGGAAATTTCAGGTTTCTACCGCACCGCACCCTGGGGCAAACAGGACCAGGACGATTTTTTCAATGCCGTGGCAATGGTTGAAACCAAATTTCAGCCTGGTGAACTGCTCGAAGTCTTGTTGCAAATCGAACATCAAATGGGACGGGACAGGTCCGCTGGCCGTTGGGGGCCACGCATTATTGACCTGGATCTGCTTAGCTATGATGATCTGGTGATGAAATCCCCCAGCCTGGAATTGCCACACCCAAGAATGCACCTGCGAGCCTTCGTATTGCAGCCGTTGCTGGAACTTGATCCCGATTTTATAATCGCTGGAAAGCGATCAGCTAAAGAGTGCCTGTCGAGCCTCGACGGCCAGGATGTAGAGTACATCGGAACCTTGAATGAGCAATAAAGCCCCGCTTACCATCACCCACATTCAGGAAATGAAACGCCAGGGTGAGAAAATCGCCATGTTAACTTGCTACGATGCGGCGTTTGCCCGCACCATGGAAGAGGCTGGTGTCGACATCATCCTGGTTGGCGATTCGCTGGGCATGGTCGTACAAGGCAAGAATTCCACGGTGGCGGTCAGCGTTGACGATATCGCCTATCACACGCGTTGTGTCGCCCGCGGGGTGGAAAGGGCTTTCCTCCTGGCCGACATGCCTTTTGGCAGTTACCACAATGAATCTTCGGCCATGAATAACGCGGTGCAACTGCTGTCCGCAGGCAGCGCCATGGTAAAGCTGGAGGGCGCCGGACCCATGACTGCCATCGTCGAATACCTGGTTAGCCGTGGTGTTCCGGTGTGTGGGCACCTGGGGTTGACGCCACAAAGCGTGCACCAACTGGGCGGTTTCAAAGTACAGGCCCGGGAGGCTGAAGCTGCCAGCCGTTTGATGGATAATGCCCTGGCTCTGCAAACCGCTGGCGCCCAGCTGATGGTATTGGAGTGTGTGCCCGCAGCGCTTGGCCGGGAGGTTTCTGCACAGCTGGATATTCCGCTTATCGGGATAGGGGCCGGGGCAGACTGCGATGGCCAGGTCCTGGTGATGCACGACATGTTGGGGCTGGGCAGCCGGGTACCCCGGTTTGTTGCGGATTTCATGCAGGGCAGTCAAAGCATTGGCGCGGCATTTGAGCGCTACGTGTCGGATGTCCGTTCGGGCCGGTTTCCGGCGAAAGAACACGAGTATGCTTGAAGCCAAAACGCGGCAGGAACTCCGGGAATGTACCCGTAACTGGAGGCAGGATGGACAGCGGATCGCGCTGGTTCCCACGATGGGCAACCTCCATTCGGGCCACCTGTCCCTGGTCAAAGCAGCCAGGGATCAGGCCGACCGGGTAGTAAGCAGTATCTATGTGAATCCCACCCAGTTTGGCGAAGGTGAGGATATTGAAAATTATCCCAGGACGCTTGAAGCAGACCGGGGTGCTTTGGCGCAGGCGGGATGTGATTTGCTTTTTGCTCCGGACGTGCAGACCGTCTACCCGTTCGGCTTTGAAAACGCGGTCATGCTGCGCGCTGCGCCGGATCTTGCCTTCATGCTGGAAGGCCGGTTTCGTCCGGGCCACTTTGATGGTGTGGTCACGGTCGTAGCGCGCCTGTTCAACCTGGTGAATCCGGATGTGGCCGTGTTTGGTGAAAAAGACTACCAGCAGTTGCTGATCATTCGACGGATGGTGGAAGATCTGGGTTACGACATTCACATCCATGCAGTGCCAACGATCAGGGAACACAGCGGGCTTGCACTGAGTTCACGCAACAGCTACCTGAACAGTGAACAACTGGAGAGAGCTCAATGCCTGCAGACTGTGCTGCGGGATACGGCCGCACGTGCCGGTCAAGCGGGTGTGGATTTATCATCGCTGGAAGATCTGGCGAATATTCAACTTGAAAAACATCAGCTTGGCGTGGATTATGTAGCTTTCAGGCGAGCAAAGGACCTGGCGGCGCCAGCCAACAGTGACGAGGATCTGCGTCTATTGGCAGCAGTCTGGTGCGGAAAGACTCGCTTGATTGATAATTTGAAAATAATCAGGACTTGCAATAATGGCGGTTAGTGGTATTATTACAACCATCCTTGGTAAAACTGCAACATTTATCGAGGTCGCAGGGCGCGAAAGACGGATACATCACTCCAAAAGTCTGCCTCTCCTCCTAACAGGGGAGAGGTTTTTTTTATCCCGTTTCCGCTGATTTCATTCCTTATTTTTTGCTTGTTTTGTGCTGAATAATGGCTCTGCTATGCGATTTTCCCGCTTCAGCTAATATTTTTTCCCGGGCATGGTTGTATTTGATTTGATTTATTTTCAATTTGACTGCTCAGCCAGTCCGAAACCACTCAAAAGTCTAAAATGATGACCGAGAATTTTGAAAAATCCACCAAGATCATGGAAGTGTTGCGTAAAAGCAACAGCCATGGAGTGATTATAAAACAACATTTATTAAACGAAAAAGACCGGTTTAAACAGTTTTCCAGGTCTTTCGATGGAATATTGCTTGATTTTTCACGCACGGCATTGAATCCGGGTGATTTTGAGAACTTGATGGAACTGGCCAGCGCCAGTGGCCTGGAAACACTGCGCGAACGCATGTTCGCAGGGGCGCGTATCAACTTGACCGAACAACGTGCGGTGTTGCACCCCCTGTGGCGCGAGAAGAACTTTTCCGATCTCCTTGATGCTGACGAGGCCGAATTACTGAGCGGCGCCACCGATCGCTTGAGAGAAATTGCACAGGCCCTGAATCGGGGACTACTCCCGGGTGAGTCAGAGCAGGGCCGCATCAGGCATCTTATTCATGTTGGTATTGGGGGGTCGTTGCTGGGGCCGCGACTGCTTTGCGAAGCGTTTCCACCAAGCGGGGATAGTCCACAGATACATTTTCTCAGTTCGGTCGATGCGCTTGAGCGTGAACGCCTGCTCGAGAGGATCGATGCACGGGAAACCGCAGTGATGCTGGTGTCAAAAAGTTTCACCACCAGCGAGGTGCTGTTGCACGCGAACCGCATTCGCCAATGGCAGTTAGCATCGCTCAGCCTGGAAGAGTCCGAAGCAAGGTTGTTTGCTGTCACTGCAGCCGCCGCCAAGGCCGGGCAATTTGGTGTACCTGCGGATCACATTCTGCAAATGGGAACCTGGACGGGAGGCCGTTTTTCCATCTGGTCGCCGGTCGGTGTGACTGCTGCAATAAGCATGAGGACAGATTCCTTTGAGCAATTCCTGCAGGGCGGAGCCTCGATGGACCGCCATTTTCGCGAAGCGCCTCTGGCTAACAACCTTCCGGTCATCCTGGCCATGTTGTCGATCTGGCACCGCAACATTTGCGGCTACGATGTCAATGGCCTCATTCCATATGACAGTCGGTTGAAGGGTCTGCCGAACTGGTTGCAGCAGGTGGAGATGGAGTCGAACGGAAAGTCGGTCGATACATCTGGTCAGCCGGTTTCCCTTGATACCTCGCCCGTGGTGATGGGTGATTGCGGTACGGATGCACAGCACGCCCTGTTCCAGGCATTTCACCAGGGTACAACCGTGGTCCCGCTCGACTTTATCGGCGTGGTGAATCCGGATCATGAGGATCTGGAGGCGCAGCAGCAGTTGCTCTCCCATATGCTGGCGCAGGCAACCGCGCTGGCAGTGGGCCGTGACATGAATGAAACCACGAAAATGATGCGCGGTCAGGGCGTGGCCAAGGAAGAATTGGAAGCGGTGCTGCCACACCGGATCATGCCCGGTAACCGGCCATCAAATGTAGTCCTGCTCGACGACTTAAGCCCCGCCACGCTGGGCCGATTGTTGGTGCTATATGAACACAAAGTCTTCGTCGAAAGCGTCGTCTGGCAAATCAACGCCTTCGATCAGTGGGGCGTGGAGCTTGGAAAAACCCTGGCTGACGCGATTCAGCCTGCGTTGTCAGGCGAAGGCGCAGCCATCCCGGAAGATATCCCAGGCCTCGAAGGCCTGATTGACCATATCCGTAAGCGAACAAGGTAAGGTCAAACGCTCAGCGCCCTCTTTTCACGGCGCCCAGGATGCCGCGCATTATTTCGCGGCCCAGCATGGAACTCATGCTACGCAGGAAGCTTTTCACGGCGGCTTCGCTGGCTGACTGGCGGTTGCTGCGGCGTTTGGCTGGCTCTTTCTTTCCGGTCTCTTGTGATTTTTCGGCTTCCTTTGACAGCTTTTCAGCCCTTTTCTGCAGCACTTCGGCTGCAGATTCACGGTCGAGTGATTCGTCGTAACGGTCACCGACCGGGCTGCGGGAACGTACGTCACTGCGCTCCTGTTCACTGATAGGGCCGATGCGGGAGGTTGGGGGGCGGATCAGGATTTGGTCGACCATGCCGGGAACCCCTTTTTCCTGCAGGGTGGAAATCAATGCTTCGCCCACGCCCATCTGCATGAAAGCCTTTTCAGTATCCAGCTTCGGGTTGGTGCGGAAAGTCTGTGCGGCCGCGCGTATGGCTTTTTGTTCCCTCGGTGTGTAGGCGCGCATCGCGTGTTGAATGCGGTTGCCCAGCTGGCCAAGCACGGTATCGGGTACGTCAAGGGGATTCTGGGTGACGAAAAAAACGCCGACGCCTTTGGAGCGGATCAACCGGACAACCTGTTCGACTTTTTCGAGTAAAGCCCGCGGCGCTGAACCAAACAGCAGATGGGCTTCATCAAAGAAAAACACCAGCCTGGGTTTTTCCGGATCACCGACTTCGGGCAGTTCTTCAAACAGTTCGGACAGCAGCCATAACAGAAATGTGGCGTACAGGCGTGGCTTGTGCACGAGCATGTCCGCAGCCAGCACATTGATCACGCCGCGGCCACTGAGATCGACACGTTGAATATCGCCAAGTTCCAGCGCGGGTTCGCCGAAGAAATGTTCGGCGCCTTGCTCATCCAGAACCAGCAGGCGTCGTTGAATAGCTGCTACCGATGAACCGCTGACGTTGCCATACTGCTGCGAGAATGTTTTGGCGTTTTCCGCAACGAAACGCAGCAGGAATCTGAGATCCTCCAGGTCCAGCAATAAAAGACCCTGCTCATCTGCAATCCGGAAGGCAATATGCAGTATACCCTCCTGTGTTTCGTTCAGTTCCATCAGGTTGGACAGCAACAGGGGTCCCATTTCGGTGATGGTCGTCCTGATGGGATGTCCGCTGGTTCCAAACACGTCCCAGAAAACCACCGGCCATCCGCCTGGCGTGAAATTGTCAATTCCAATTTTCACCAGGCGTTCATCAATTTTCGGGTGGCGGGATATCGGCTGGCTAAGGCCTGCCAAATCACCTTTTACATCGGCCAGGAACACGGGCACTCCGATCCTCGAAAATCCTTCCGCCAGCACCTGCAGGCTGACCGTCTTACCCGTACCCGTTGCACCCGTAATCAGACCATGCCGGTTGCTGTAAGCCGGTAAAAGGTATTCCAAATATTCGCCTTTGCCGATCAGGATTGGATCAATTTCACTCATGTTGCACCTGTTCTGATAGTCGTTGACGAAAGCCTAACCTGATTTTACAAATGGCAACAGGGCGTGGGCACGTAAAATTGTTATACTTTGCCGTCCCGTCTTACCCTCAGCCGTCACGGGACACTACCGATATGAATTTCTCAGCTAGCTGAAAATGGAGTTAATAATGACCAGATTCCTGCTCACCACCGTTTGTTCCATTGCGCTTATGACTGCGCTTCCCGCCATGGCCCAGGGTACGGGCACTCCGACGCCGGAAGTACTATCCAAGGCCTATACTGGCAAAGTTTATTCCCCTTATGCGCAACGCGGCTTTCCGGAGAAACCGCTGTGGGGCGATACCCACCTCCATACCAATCTGTCCATGGATGCCGGCCTGTTCGGCAACCGCCTGCCTCCGCGCGATGCTTACCGTTTCGCACGCGGCGAAGAAGTAGTTTCCTCAACCGGCCAGGCGGTGCGATTGTCCCGCCCGCTGGACTGGCTGGTGATAGCCGATCATTCCGATGGTATAGGCTTTTTCAGTGATATTTCCATAGGCAAACCGGAACTAATGGCCTATGAGCAGTCGGCGCGCTGGGTCAAGGCATTCCAGGAAGGCGGTGATGCAGCAGTACAGGCAACGCTCGACCTGATTACCACCTTCTCCCAGGGTGAGATGGAACCGGAGTTAATCGCACTCTATTCACCGGGTGCTAAGTCCTACAAGAACCTTTGGGAAAATGTCATCAATGACGCCGAGTCGTTCAATGATCCGGGACGGTTCACTGCCTTTATCGGATTTGAGTGGACCTCGTTGATCAAGGGCAACAACATGCACCGGGTTGTCATCATGCGCGACGGCGCGGTACGGGCCAGGCAGGTAGTGCCTTTCACCATGACGGCGCCCCAGGGCAGCCCTGACCCGCGGGATTTGTGGAAGTACCTGGCCAATTATGAAACCAAAACCGAGGGCGAAATACTGGCGATCGCACATAATGGCAACCTGTCAAACGGCATCATGTTCCCGCTCAAAGCGCAGTGGAATGGAAGCAAACTCGATGATGCCTATGTCACCCAGCGCAACAAGTGGGAGCCGCTGTACGAAGCGACTCAGATCAAGGGCGATGGCGAAACCCACCCCTTCCTGTCGCCAGATGATGAGTTTGCGGATTATGAGACCTGGGCCATTGGCAACCTCGATGTTTCTGAAGCCAAGACCGACGACATGCTTGCCGGCGAATACGCTCGCGAGGCGTTGAAGCGCGGCCTGGCCATTGAGACAAAACTAGGCACCAATCCCTACAAGTTCGGCATGATAGGAAGCACCGACAGTCACACCTCGCTGGCAACTGCCGAGGAAGACAACTTCTTTGGCAAGCATGCTGGTTACGAACCCAACTCGAAACGGTTGACGCATCCTTTCATGGAAAATGAAAATGGTGTAATCATGGGTTGGCAAATGGTTGCCTCGGGGCTGGCCGCAGTCTGGGCCACGGAGAATACCCGTGAGGCCATTTTTGATGCGATGCAGCGTAAGGAAGTCTATGGCACCACCGGTCCACGCATGAGTGTGCGCCTGTTCGGCGGCTGGGATTTTACAGAGCAGGATTTGAACTCGCGCATACCGGCCAATGTGGGGTACCAAAAAGGGGTGCCGATGGGTGGCGATTTACGGGTTAAGCCCGATGGCGCAACGGCGCCGAACTTCATGGTCTATGCGCTGCGCGATTCAATTGGGGCCAACCTCGACCGCATCCAAATCGTGAAAGGCTGGCTTGATAAAAAAGGCGTAACCCGGGAGAAGGTCTATGATGTTGCCTGGTCGGGTGACCGTGTGCAGGGCGCGGATGGCAAACTGCCAGCCGTTGGTAGCACCGTGGACGTTGCCAATGCCAACTGGACCAACACCATCGGCGCCTCCGAACTGGGAACGGTCTGGACCGACCCCGATTTTGATCCGGCGCAAAAGGCCTTCTATTACGCGAGGGTGCTGGAAATACCGACTCCGCGCTGGTCTACCTACGATGCTTTCCGGTACGGCATAGAATTGCCGGAAGGAGCGCCGGCCTCGACTCAGGAGCGAGCCTATACCTCTCCAATCTGGTACACACCCCAGTCCTGAGGGCGGCGAAAGCATGGCAATCACACCCTATAACCCTGGTGAAATCGAAGTAAAGGTCCAGCAGCGCTGGGAGCGTGAGGATGCATTCCGTGTGCATGAACAAGGCGAAGGAGAGAAGTTCTATTGCCTTTCCATGCTGCCGTATCCGTCCGGTGCGCTGCACATGGGTCACGTGCGTAACTACACCATCGGAGATGTGATCAGCAGGTATCACCGCATGTGCGGGAAGAATGTGCTTCAGCCGATGGGCTGGGATGCTTTCGGGCTGCCGGCGGAGAATGCGGCCATCAAAAACAATACCGCCCCGGCGAAGTGGACCTATGCCAATATCGAGCACATGCGCGGACAGTTGAAGCGCCTCGGTTTCGCTTACGACTGGTCACGGGAATTGGCTACCTGTAAACCCGAGTACTATCGCTGGGAACAGCTGATGTTCACCCGCCTGATGAAAAGCGGCATGGCCTATCGTAAAAAAGCAGAGGTCAACTGGGACCCGGTAGATCAGACGGTGCTGGCCAACGAGCAGGTTATCGATGGCCGGGGCTGGCGTTCCGGGGCCGAGGTGGAACGCAAAGCGATATCCCAGTGGTTTCTGAAAATCACCGATTACAGCGAGGAGTTACTCCAGGGTCTGGATGAACTGGAAGGCTGGCCGGATTCGGTCAAGACCATGCAGCGGAATTGGATTGGCCGCTCCGAGGGCGCCGAGTTTGAAATGAAAGTGTGCGATGCACGGGGAAAGCTCGATCCGCGGGGCAGGGTGGTGGCCGTGTTTACCACGCGTCCGGATACTTCGTTCGGAATGACTTACGCCGTTCTGGCGCCTGAACATCCGCTGGTTTCCGGAATTTCGTCGCAGGACCAGGCGAAAGCTGTCCAGGCCTTTGTGAAACAGGCGCAAAATGTGAGTGAAACCGAGCGCTTGGCGGTTGGCGGTGCACTGGAAAAACGGGGCGTCTTTACCGGTGCCTATCTGTTTAATGTTTTTACCGGGAAACCCGTACCACTTTATATTGCCGATTACGTTTTGATGGGTTATGGCACGGGCGCCATCATGGCCGTGCCGGGCCAGGACCAGCGGGACTGGGATTTCGCGGTCAGCCACGGTTTACCGATCGTCCGTACGGTGGCGCCTCCGCAAGACTGGGAAGGGGAAGCCTGGACGGGAAGTGGTGCCGCGATCAACAGTGAATGGCTGGATGGACTGGAGGTGGATGAAGCCATTGAAAAAGCAATGGCCTGGCTGGAGTCCGAAGGCATCGGCAAGCGCGTAGTCAACTACCGGCTGCGCGACTGGGGCGTAAGCCGCCAGCGTTATTGGGGCTGTCCCATCCCGGTGATTTACTGTGAAAAATGCGATGCAATTCCAGTGCCGGAGGACCAGTTGCCGGTCATACTACCGGAAGATGTGAGTTTTACCGGGGTGCAGTCGCCGCTCAAAACTGATCCGGAATGGCGTAAAACAAACTGTCCGCAATGCGGTGGGCCCGCGGAGCGCGAAACCGACACATTTGACACCTTCATGGAATCTTCCTGGTATTACGCCAGGTATTGCTGCCCTGGCGCCGATGCGCAGTTGGATGAGCGGGCCAGGTACTGGCTGCCCGTCGACCAGTACATCGGAGGCATCGAGCACGCCATCCTGCATTTGATGTATTTCCGCTTTTACCACAGGTTGTTGCGCGACGCCGGCATGGTGGATTCGGACGAACCGGCGACGCGTGTGTTGTGCCAGGGCATGGTGATTGCAGACACCTATTATCGTATGGATGAGGACGGTGGAATCCACTGGATCAACCCTGCCGATGTCGAGGTGGAACGCGACCCGAAAGGTAAACCGGTCGGTGCAAAGATGGTTTCGGACGGTCAGCCGGTCGTAATCGGCGCGGTGGAAAAGATGTCGAAATCAAAGAACAACGGCATCGACCCGGAAGGCCTGGTCGAGCGTTATGGAGCGGACACCATTCGCCTGTTCTCGATGTTTGCATCACCGCCGGACCAGTCACTGGAATGGTCTGAATCTGGTGTCGAGGGCGCTTCGCGTTTCTTGCGCAGAGTGTGGTCACAGGTTACCGAACACGTAGAAAACGGACCGGTCGAGGCGCTGGATACGGCTTCTCTGACCGCACATGAGAAAGAAATCCGGCGCCTGTTGCATGACACCATCGCCAAGGTCAGTGATGATGTAAGCCGGCGATACACTTTCAACACGGCCATAGCTGCAGTTATGGAACTGAGCAACCACTTGGCGCGTTTTGAAATCAAGTCCGAACAGTCACGGGCGGTACTGCAGGAGGCTTGGCTGGCGATTGTCCGTCTGCTGGGGCCCATTACGCCGCACATTTGCGAAGTGTTGTGGGAGGCGCTTGGTGGTAGCGGCCCGCTCTACCGGGCGCCATGGCCACAGGCGGATGAATCCGCCAAGCAACGCACGCAAATCACGCTGGTGGTGCAGATCAACGGCAAGTTGCGCGCCCGGATGGAACTGGAGCCCGGCCTGGACAAGGAAGAGGTGTTGGAGCAGGCAGTCACGATCGAGAATGTGAGCCGGTACATGGAAGGCAAGCAGGTCCGCAAGGTCATTCATATCCCCGACCGCCTTCTGAATATTGTAGTAGGCTGAACTTCATGTCACCGATTCAGTTTAATCCGCTTCTGGCCCGCCTTCGTGCGATCTGCGGGCTGGGCCTGGTCCTGCTTTGTGCCGCTTGTGGATTTCAGCTCAGGGAGGATATGGAACTGCCGCCGGAAATGGCGCAAACACGCATGGTCGTCGATGACGAATACAGCCTCCTGGCCCGCCGGGTCCGGGTGCTGCTGGAACAAAGTGGCGCCACTTTTGTGAGCAGCGAAAAGGCTACGGCATTCCTGGAAATCCCAACCAATAGCGTAGTGACCGAAGTGTTAACCGTTGGTGACAACGCCCGCGTGAGGGAGTTTCGCATCACCCACACCGTCAAGTTTCGTGTAACGGATACCGATGGCCATGACATTATTCCCTCGCAGACCATGCGCCAGGCGCGGGAAATCAGTTTCGATGAACAGAAAATTCTTGCCTCATCCCGGGAGCAGGAATACCTCAAGCAGGACCTGGCAGAGACACTGGCCCGCATGCTTGTGACGCGGCTGGTGTCACCAAATTAGTACTCCTTCAATGCGATATTGTCATGTTCAGAGCTAAGCAGATGATCCAAGACAAGACACAGACCGCAAACAATGGCGTCGTCCTTGTTAAGGGCTGTAACGCCGTATTGGATCATCTGCTTAGCTCCCTTCGGGCGAGCCGGGAAGCGGTCGTTCGCGGTGTTACGCCTCTGGGCAAGGACCAGCCATTGCCGGCGAGACGTGCCTGGCGCCCAACCACTTCACGACTCGCTGAACACGGCAACATCAC
>Ga0209013_10001656_pt1 | contig 20457 bp, 15 predicted proteins | sample Cruoilmetagenom2_FD_187291 | JGI IMG/M metagenome (GOLD analysis project Ga0209013, IMG submission 187291) | Oil polluted marine microbial communities from Coal Oil Point, Santa Barbara, California, USA - Sample 2 (SPAdes) (version 2) | ecosystem: Environmental > Aquatic > Marine > Oil seeps ...
GGGCGATCTATTCACCTTCGATTAGCAGATCTGTTTTGATAGTATCCGTTGGGGTTATCACCGTACCATTCTTAATCAATATCTTTTCCATCATGGATTCCTTTTTATGACCAAAACAGAGCATAATCGAGCCTTTTGAATTATACACCAGACGCTTTTTAGGGCTCTCTGATACGTAGTCAACATTTGCTGGCAATTTCTTGTTTTTTATTTATCAATTTTTAGGGATTCCCAGCAGGGAAGATAAAACGTCCAGAGGGATCAGATCCAGATCAATCATTTCAGCCTGATAAGTAGAAGAGATAGTGCCCCGTTCTCTGAGGGCTTTCCATAGTCTTCTGCGTTCGGCCGGCGCTACAGTCAGATCAGTAAGAACGCTTGCCCCCTGTAAGTACTCACCGGTAGTGTATAAAAAAGTGAATCGTTTCCAATTTCCCGCCCTGATGGAATGTCTCAGAGGATTTACAGGTCCGAGCTGGACTTTAAAGTACTCTTCATCAGCTCGGGAATGGTCACTTTCATCCTGGAGCAGTTCAGCCCTCGTTGTTAATTCGTGACCCAATACCGGCGCCAAACATTCAACCCTCCATCTGCGGCCCTGAAATGATGCGGGCTGGTAGAACGCCAGATAGTCCACATTCAGGATCCGCGGGGCAGTCCGGGACGGGATCCGGTACCAGCCCAAGACCCTGGCAAGCTGAAGATCCTCCGGAGTAGGTATGATCGCGATCAGGATCAAAGAATCCGGAGATAAATATGATTCATTCATGTCTTTCCCCCTTTGCAAGCATTATAGATTTTTTTACTCTAAAAAATCAATAGTCTATGGATTCCTATTAAAAACAAAGGATACGGTTTCCTCGGAGGAAACCGTATCCCATTTCTTGAAACTAAAGACTATGCTAGATTAACCCGACTTTTCCATTGAACTCATTGATCAATTCATCGATCTCAGGAATCTGTTCCTGGAAGTTGGTCCAGTAATCCTTTTCGTACCATTGGGATTGAATCTCTTCATAGGTTTTACCCTGCTGCTCAATCCAGGTGAAATATTTCAGGTTGTGCACCCTACGCTGATCCTCGTAGCTCAGATCCTGAAGGTTATCTGTTTTGATCCCTGCGACGTACTGGGCATGGGTCTTTGCAGCATCGACTTCAGTATACTCACCGACCTCTTCATGCATTTCTTTCAATCGGCTTCCATAAAGCTCCATCGAGTCGGTCCATACAGTCAGGATGACATCGGTCTCATCCATTTCATAATATTTGGCCATCTTGATGGCCATCACTGTGTTAGCGATACTGGAGAATCCCAATAGATCTAGTTTCCCAACGATCTCTTCAGGTACACCTTGATCTACCAGGTATTTTCTACCCTCAGGTTCATTGAACAGGCGGGCCAGGTTCACAACAGTATTATCGTCAATTCCGATAATCATGTCAGTATTCTTCATGTTGTGGATCCAGGGGACATGTTTGTCGCCAATACCCTCAATGCGGTGGGCACCAAAACCATTTTCAAGTAATGTTGGGCACTGAACAGCTTCACCTGCAACCACTTTGCTGGAGGGGAAGAGCTGTTTCAGATAATCACCACAACCGATGGTGCCAGCTGACCCGGTGGTCAGGGTTACACCCCGGTATTCATCATTCGGTCCCATTTCTTTCTTCAGAACCTCTTCCATGGCATGGCCTGTGATCTCATAATGCCACAGGTAATTACCAAATTCATCAAACTGGTTGAAAACGAAGATATTATCTCGAGTTTCACGTAATTCCCAAACTTTATCGTAGATCTCTTTCACGTTGCTTTCAGATCCGGGGGTCGCAATCACTTCTCCAGCAACTTTATCCAGCCATTCAAAACGTTCTCGGCTCATTTCTTCAGGGAGGATTGCCACGGATTTGCAGGCCAGCAAAGCTGAGTCATAAGCCCCACCCCGGCAATAGTTGCCCGTGGATGGCCACACTGCTTCATGTTCGGTTGGATCAAACTGTCCGGTAACCAGGGGCGGCACAAGACATCCATATGCAGCACCAACTTTATGAGCACCGGTGGGGAACCACTTGCCAACCAGAGCAATGATCCGGGCAGGCACACCAGTTAGGCTAGACGGTAATTCAACATAGTTTACACCACCGTATCCGCCACCTGTTGCCACAGGTTCATTCTTCCAGCCGATCCGGAACAAGTTGCGGGGAGTGATGTCCCACAAACCGATCGTTTTAAGCTCTTCCTTGACGCTGTCAGGGATCAGATCCGGGTTCTTCATTTGTGCGAAGGTAGGAATAATGATATTCCGCTCTTTAGCACGTTCAACAGTTCTTTCCAATTGTTTCTTATTCATTCTCAAGTCAATCATTACTTTTTCCTTTCCAATATGGGTAAATACTAATATTTCAACTTATGAAAACTGATATTAAATAGACTCTTCTTACTTCACCTCCAGATCACCGCGAACTGTATAAAGCGGTCTTCCTTTTGCTTCATCATATAATCTTCCAATGTATTCCCCGATCATGCCTAATGATAACAACTGCACTCCACCAAGAAATAAGACTGCGATAAAGGTAGCTGCCTGTCCGATCAGGAATTGCGAGCCAGCCAGGCGCAAAATGATCAGCGCTAGGATAGCAATAAAGCTGATTCCCGTAAAGGCAAAACCTAGATAGGTGGCTAATTGAAGCGGGAAGTATGAAAATCCCGTGATGGCATCGCTGGCAAGTCGGAACATTTTCTTGAGCGGGTATTTGGTTTCTCCAGCCAGCCGTTCCGCTCTTTCATACTCAACTCCTGTTTGCCGGAAACCTACCCAAACCGACATACCGCGCAGGAATCGGTGTTTCTCCCGCATCCCACCCATCACATCAACAACCTTGCGGTCCAGTAATCGGAAATCCCCTGTATCCATGGGGAGATTTATATCTGTGATGCGCTGGATCAAGCGGTAAAAAGCTGAAGCAGTGAAAAGTTTAAACCAGGTTTCTCCTTCGCGTTTGGACCGGGTGGCATAAACAACCTCATAGCCTTCTTTCCATTTGTTGATCAGATCCAGGATAACTTCGGGGGGATCTTGCAAATCTGCATCGATGATAACTACTGCGTCTCCCTGGCTGTAATCCAAACCTGCGGTAACAGCAATCTGATGACCAAAATTTCGGGCAAAGATCACCGGGACAATTTTCCCGTCTTTTTTCTTCAACTCCAAAATGGCATCAGTTGATCCATCTGATGATCCATCATCGATCATCACAAATTCCCAGGGTTCGCCAGTTGAATCCATCACCTCACATACCCGCGTATACAAAGCCTGGATATTATCGATCTCGTTGTATATCGGGGCAATGATGGTATAGGTTGGTTTGGAGTTCATAGTTGCTCTGCCTTTCCTGGATATTCCAGGGATCAGCCTTCTAGAAGATCTTTGAGTTCTTCCAGAGTCGGTTTAATTACGGGTGCTTCACCAGCAGCCTGCTTGGCTGCCTTCACATCTTTCAAGCCACTGCCAGTATTCATTACCAGGATGGGATCCTCTGCACTTACAAGCCCTTCCTGGAGGGCAGCCTTCAATCCAGCCAGGGCAGTTGCGCCTGCCGGTTCTGCAAAAATACCAACAGCACCCAGATCGGAGATCGCTTCCAGGATCTTCTGATCTTCCACAGCGATATAGGCTCCTTCTGTCTGTGTAGCAGCTCGCAGAGCCCGGAGGCCATCACTGGGCATGTTCACAGAGATGCTGTCTGCCATGGTGGTCGCTTCAACGGGAATGATCTCTTCTTTTCCTGAAATGTAGGCATTATATATCGCTGCTGAACCAGTTGATTGGCAGCCAAATATTCGCGGCATGACGTTGATCTGACCAATTTCGTAAAGGTCTTTAAACCCTTTGTGAATTCCAGATATGATATTCCCATCACCAACAGAGACAAACACACACAGGGGACGGTCCAGCTGATTAGCGAGCAGAACTTGCTCCCAAATTTCATAAGCTGCTGTCTTTTTCCCTTCAGCCGTAAATGGATTGTAGCCAGTATTGCGGTTATACCAGCCAAATTCCTCGGATGCTTCCAGGGATATCTTGCAGGCAGCATCATAATTATCATCTACCAGGATTACCCGTGCTCCATAGATCAACAGCTGGGCGATCTTTGCAGGTGGTGCAGTTTTGGGCGCAAAGATAACCGACTCCTGATCGACAGCTGCTGCCATACCAGCCAGGGCTGCGCCCGCATTCCCGGTTGAAGCAGTTACGATCACTTCCGCACCAATCTCCTTGGCCCTGCCGACCAGGATCGCACTGGCCCTATCCTTAAACGAAGCTGTCGGATTGCTGCTCTCATCTTTGATCCATAAATTTTTCAAACCCAGTTTGTCCTTGATCTGAGGCGGAGAAAATACAGGCGTCCATCCCGCTGAGCGCAAAGTCGTACCCTCTCCAATCATATCCTTTACTGGGATCATCGGAAAATAACGCCACAGGGAGGGTTCATCCTTCAGGATCAACTCATCAGTTTTCTTTGTCTTTAAAGTTGGATAATCCAGCACTACATCCAATATCCCGTTATCCTTCGGGCAAATATATGTCACCTCATCTGGTTGGTACTCCGTACCGCAAATTGAACACTTATAACCTGTAAAACTTCCCATAAACCTATGCTCCTTCTTTTACCCCAGCCATTAATAAACCTAATTTTTCAGGTGTGGCCTCTTCACGGCCAACAATACCCATGATCTGGCCCTCAAAAATCACTGCAATCCGGTCCGCCAATGCGAAAATCTCATCCAGATCCTCGGAAATGAGGAGAATGGCAGTACCTGATTTCCGCTCCTCCAGCAAACGTTCCCGAACATATTCCATCGCGCCAACATCCAAACCGCGCGTCGGTTGGGCAGCAATTATCACCCTTGGTTCCCTGGAGAGTTCTCGAGCAACCACTACTTTCTGAATATTGCCTCCTGACAGACTTTTAGCAGGAGTCTCCTGGGATGGGGTCTTGATCTGAAATTTGGTTATTAAATCTGCGCTGTGGGATGCGATGGCCTTGAGATTAAGTATGCCGCCTTTAGAAAACGGTTTCTTATGGTGTTCTCTCAATATCAGGTTCTCCGCCACCGAAAAATCCTTGATCATGCCATCTTTCATCCTTTCCTCAGGAATATACGATAGCGCTCTGTCGGTTCTAGCTAAAGGCGAAAGTTTCGTTATATCCAATCCATCCAGTTCAATCTGGCCGCCGGTGATATCTCGCAGTCCAGTGATCACTTCAGCAAGTTCCCGCTGTCCATTTCCAGAAACACCAGCAATACCGAGGATCTCTCCTGATTGGACTTCCAGATTCACGTTTTGAAGGCCGGGGGTTCCCCGGTCACTACGGCATGAGGTATCGATGACTTTGAGACGGACTTCACCTAGTTCAACCTTTTCAATTGCTGGCCGAAAATCCACATCGCGTCCAACCATCCAGCGAGCCAGGTCCGCCTTGGTGGCATCTTTTGTCTGGTAGGTGCCAATTTTTTTACCATCTCGCAGTACTGATACCCTATCGCTGATATCAATTACCTCATGCAATTTGTGAGAGATAAAGATCAATCCATGTCCATCTCTGGCCATATCCCTGATGATCGAGAAGAATTCGTCCACTTCCTGTGGTGTTAAAACTGCTGTAGGTTCATCCAGGATCAGAAGTGCCGCACCCCGATAAAGGGCTTTGATAATTTCCACTCGCTGCTGTTGTCCGACTGAAAGCTGCCAGATATACGCCTTGGGATCAATATCCAGGCCATAGATATTAGCTAACTCAATTATCCTGTCGGAGACTTTTTCAAGGTCGGTCAATGGCTCTCGGGAGGATTTCAACCCCAAAGCGACATTTTCAGCGACCGTGAGGGATTCAACCAGCATGAAATGTTGATGGATCATTCCAATTCCGTGGCTGATAGCAGTAGTCGGAGAAAGGATTTCAACCGGCTCATCATTAAGTAAGATTCGTCCTTCATCGGCATGATACATACCATAAAGAACCTTCATCAAGGTTGTTTTCCCGGCGCCGTTTTCACCCAACAATGCGTGCACTTCGCCTGATCGGACGCTGAAATCCACACTATCGTTGGCCAACACACCTGGAAATCTTTTTGTGATTCCTTGCATTTCCAGATGGTCAATCCGCGTATGTCCGGAAGGAAGTATGTTTGAATCAGCCATAAGAGACCCTTTTTACATTTTATTTATGATAAACCCGGGAGAACAGGACCCCATCGAACCTGACCTCCAGACTTCTCACAAATTCCTTTATTTTCCCCCTTCCCTGCTAGTTTTGAACAAGGAAGGGGGCATAACATTTACATCAATCTACAAATTACCCTTACTCAGCAAATTCAATGGTGATGGAGCCATCGATGATACCTTTTATAGTATCCATCGCCAAGCTCTTTACCTCTGCAGGTAATTCGTAATCAGCATTGAAGTCCATAACTTCGCCGCCATTGGCCAGGCCGATCACAAATGATGTGCCGCCGTAGGTTCCGTCAGCGATCATCTGGACTACCTCTTTCAGGACAACATCCCATTGATAAACCTGGTTGGCAACCACGTTAGCTGGAGCCAATCCAGTCTGGGAAGCCTGGGTGCCAAACCACATGGCGCCGCTTTCTTCTGCAACGCCAATAGCACCAACAACCATTTGGGCAGTACCGGTCAGTCCATCCGCGCCGGCTGCCACATGGGTATTGGCAGCTTCAGACGCCAGGGCGACATCAGAGAACGAGCCAATGTAGTTCACATTTACCTGAACATCAGGATTGGTGGCTTTAGCGCCGGCGACAAATCCATCCACATAAAGCTTGGCATCACCCGTCTCAATTGGGCCTACAACGCCCAATACACCGGATTCGGATAAGCTGGCAGCGATCACGCCGTTCACATATCCACCCTCATGGGAGGCAGCTTCGTAAGCGAAGATATTGCCAATGCCAAATGTGTCAACCGTGGTGCCCCAGGCAAAGCTGGTCTCGGGGAAATCAGGAGCGATTTCCTGGAGAGAACTGCCATACTGGGAACCATGGGCAATCACCAGATCGAATCCCTCAGCCGCATAATCGCGGATAGCTGCTGCGGCGTCATCCACCACAAACATGCCATCTGAGTAGACGAATTCCATTGCGCCTTCACCACCCATCCATTCCTGGATGGATATTAGGGCATCGTACATGCTCTGGCTGAACGCCAGGTCATTAATGGAGCTGGGCATCACTACTGCTACCTGGAAAACATCCTCGAATTCCGGAGCCTGTAGGGCAACTGCGCCACCGGAGATCTCAGCGATGGTTTCTTCAGCCAGGGCAGCAACATCTGCCGGGATATCGAAATCGGGGTTGAATTCCAGAACCTCTCCACCGTTTGCCAGATCGATCACAAAGGATGTTCCACCAAAGGTCCCTTCACCGATCAGATCCATAATCTCATTGAGGACGACATCCCAACGATAAACCTGGTTGGCGACCACAATAGATGGTGCCAATTCGGTCTGGGAAGCCTGGGTGCCAAACCACAGCGCTCCACTCTCTTCAGCAACACCAATCGCGCCCACAACCATCTGGGCAGTACCGGTCAATACATCAGCACCGGCTGCAATATGTGTGTTGGCTGCTTCTGCTGCCAGGGCAACGTCAGAGAAAGATCCAATATAGTTAACATTAACCTGAACTGTCGGGTCTGTTGCTTTTGCTCCAGCCACAAAACCGTCAACATAAAGTTTTGCATCGCCAGTCTCAATCGGACCAACCACACCCAGAATACCAGTCTCAGAAAGGCTGGCAGCCAGGACGCCATTTACATATCCACCCTGATCAGAAGCTGCTTCATAGGCAAAAATGTTGTCGATACCGAAGGTATCTACGGTTGTGCCCCAGGCAAAGCTGGTTTCCGGGAAGTCAGGAGCAATTTCCTGTAAGGAACTTCCGTATTGGGAACCATGGGCAATCACCAGGTTATAACCTTCTGAGGCATAATCACGGATCGCTGCGGCGGCATCATCAACCACAAACATACCATCAGAGTAAACGATTTCCATCGCCTCTTCGCCACCCATTTCACTCTGGATGGTTAAAAGTGCATCATACATGCTCTGGCTGAACGCCAGGTCATTAATGGAGCTGGGCATCACTACCGCTACCCGGAAAGGTTCTTTCGTTTCTTCCACGGCCGGTTCTTCTGCGCCTGGCTCATCAACGACAGGAGCTGGTTCCTGGGTCTGGCAGGCACTCAGCAAAACAGCTAACAAAAGCAATACAGTAACCAGTAATCTGAACTTCTTCATATTCTTCTCCTTGTAACGAGAAATAAAATAAACATTCTTATTGAACAATGATTTTTTCCTGATCACCTCCAGTCAATTTAGATTAATCCCCTCGTTCGAATGGTTTAGTAAGCGCGGAAGGTGCCCGCACTCTCGATACGGTCGCAACCAGTACCAGGATTGTCAATACATATGGCATCATTACAGCAATATCAGACGGGATAGGGATCCCCAATACCTGGACCCAGAGCTGGAGTGAGTTCACTAAACTGAACAGAAGCGCTCCTGCCAACACTCCCCACGGCCGCCAGGCACCGAAATATACCAGGGCAACTGCGATAAAACCTAACCCGCTAGTCATGTTTTGTTGAAATACATTTAACAAGGCAATGGACATCGATGCGCCAGCAACTCCTGACAGCGTTCCTCCCAGGACAATCGTGAAATATCGGATCCGGGCAACGCTTACACCTAAGGAATCTGCCGCTTCTGGATTTTCTCCCACTGCCTTGATCTTCAAACCTAGGGTCGTTTTATTCAGGATGAACCAGGCGATTGGAACAAGTGCAAAGGCAATATAGACCAGTACATTCTGACGGAAGAAGATCTCTCCCACAACCGGTATATCACTCAAAAAAGGTATATGAATCTTGGGAAATCCCTTCACGGTTTCAACAGTGCCCAGAAGTTTCTGGAATAACAGGTCGCTCAATCCCAGGCCAAATAAATAGAATCCGATCCCGCTGATACCTTGTTCCGCGTGCAGATTCACAGTGACGAAGGCCATAGCAAGTCCCATCAGGGCGCCGACCACCATCGCGGATAAGATCCCCAGCCAGAGGTTCCCGGTTTTGATAGCAACATAGAACGCAGTGAACGCGCCCAAAAGCATCTGCCCATCAACACCAAGGTTCAACACACCGCTTCGCTGGCCGAATGTTTCACCGATGGAAGCATATAGATAAGGTGTTGCCAGGCGGATACCAGAGGCCAGAATTCCAACAAGAACAGTCATGGAAAAGAGATCTGAAATCATGATTCCACCTCCTTCTCATTGCCGGGAGAGTCTCCAGGATCAGATCCTTCAAGAATTATTTCCTCCCCTTCCGGTGAAGCTGCAGCTAACCGCTTTTTTTGACGGCGGCGCCTCCAGATCTCACTGCTAACAACAAATACTACGACCAAACCGTTTAATGCAGTGATCAATGCTGAGGGTACCTGCACAACCCGCTGCATTTTATTTGCGCCAACCAGCAGTGCACCAAACAGGATCGATGCTGGAATTGTTCCAATAGGATGCAGCCCTCCAAACAGGGCGGCCACAATTCCATTAAAACCCGCGCTTCCCGTAAAACCGGATGCCGATCCGTCAGTGATCATGCGGTAATTCACACCATATACTTGCATCACTCCTGCCAGGCCCGCAAAAGCGCCGCTCAAGATCAACGCAAGGACGATATAATTCCTGACCTTCACACCGGCATATTTAGAGGCATCCGGATTCTGGCCTACTGCCCGGATCCTGTAGCCCCAGGTTGTCCGCCAGAGCAAAATGTAAACCAAAAAAGCTAAAGCTACAGCGATCAGCGCGCCAAGATGGAGCCTGGTGGGAACCCAGCGCGGCAACCGGAAAGTATCAAGCAAGCGTGCCGTCTGAGGAATCTTTGAAGCCAACTCAGCCTGGGAAGGATCAATCATTGGTCCCCTTAATAAGAAGTTCATCAACTGAACAGCAATCGCGTTCATCATCACAGTACTAAGAATTTCATTGACATTAAAATAAGCTTTTAACACTCCCGGAATCCCGCCCCAGATCGCTCCACCGATAAAACCCGTGATCAAAGCAAGGGGAATAACAGCCCACCCGGGCCAATCTACCAGGGTTATTCCGATCAGGGTGCCCAAGATAGCTCCCACGATCATTTGGCCTTCGCCGCCGATATTAATTACATCGCCACGGAAAGAGATGCAGATCCCAAGGCCAACCAACAATAGAGGAGTTGCCTTTACCAATGTCTCTGCCACAGCGTTCTGGCTTCCGAAGGCTCCATCCCACATCGCTTTATAAGCTTCGATCGGATTCACCTTTAGAAGGAGAAGCATCACTGCCCCAACCAGCAGAGCTGCTATCGTGGCAAATACGGGCAACAACGCGTCAATGAGCTTCGGTCCCCATTTCTCTTGATTAGAATTGCTCATAAGCTTTAGCCTTTTCTAGAAAAATAACATGGATCAATCAACAAAACCGAGTACACGTTCTGGAGTAATTGGTAATTTTTTAATCCTGACACCGACAGCATTCTTCACCGCATTAGCAACAGCCGGCGCAGTCGGTACCAAGGGTATTTCGCCAATACCCTTAGCCCCGTAAGGCCCACTGGCTTCTGGAATCTCCAAAATGATATTCTCGAAATGATTTGGTAAATCCTTGGAAGTAGGAAGTAAATATTCAGTAAAGCTATCAACCCATTGGTCATCCTTCTTCAACATGGTTTCATACAAGGCATATCCTAAACCAGTAGCTACGCCGCCTTCAATCTGGCCTTCCACGCCTGATTGACTGATCACCTTTCCGACATCATGGATAGCGGCAAAATGTGTTACTTCCACAATTCCCAGATCTGGATCAACCTCAACTCTAGCAACCTGAGCACCAAAACAATACAAGACATGAGGCATTCCGATTGGTAAATCCTGAGGAGTTGTTTCCTCTGGGTAAGGGAAACTGAATGTACTTTCACTCATCAGAGTGATGGAATCCTCTGCTAATCGGCCAAGGAACTCAACCACGGGGAGCGTTGATCCATCCTCTTTGATGATCTCCCCTTCTTTATAAATTAACTTATCTGCGGGTACCTCCAGGATCTCTCCTGCATGCGCCAAAAGGTTCTGGATCAATTTTTCAGAGGCGTCAATTAACGCATTACCCGCCATATAGGTCATCCGAGATGCACAGGTTGTGTTACCGTTGGGCCTGTCCAACGTATCCAGAAGTAGGGATTCCACTTGGTTGTAAGGCAAACCTAGCGCTTCCGCTGTGATCTGTTCAACAGCCATTGCCAACCCTTGTCCCAGATCTGGGGATCCGAGATGGATTAGAACCTTGCCATCCAGTGACCATTCCAGCCGGTGAGTGGAGTCATCAGGGACATGTGCGCCCAAACCCATTGACTGGGCTGCCAGGGCCATACCAACGCCCGCTTTTTTGCCAGGAGAAACCTCAACTGCCTGGAATCGATCTATCACATCTTGAGCTTTATCCAGACAGATCGGCAGTGCAGTGGCCGTTTCATTCAGGATCACACCCGTGAACATTTTTTCCCCAACCTTGAGGATATTCGCTCGGCGGATCTGCACCGGATCCATACAAATTTCTTCAGCCATGCTGTCCACCATACTCTCCACTGCAAAATGAGATTGCGGGCTGCCAAAACCGCGCATCGCTCCCGAAAGTGGAGAATTAGTATAAACAACTAAAGTTTTTACTTGCACATTTGGGATCCGATAGGAGCCGGCCAGTGTTTCAGTCAGGATCGCAGCAACAGCAGTACCATAGGATGCGTAAGCTCCAGTATCCATATGAACTTCTGCCTGTAAAGCTGTAAATGTGCCGTCTGACCTTGCTCCCAGTTTATAGTGGATCTTCGCAGGATGCCTTTTTGGATGGGCTAAAAAGGATTCTCGGCGAGTGTTGACCAGCCGGACAGTTCCTTTTATTGCCCAGGCTCCAAGAGCGGCCAGGATTGACAAACTGGAGTCTTCCTTCCCTCCAAAAGCTCCTCCGATCACTCCACTTTTTACTCGGACATTCCCTACCGGGAGATCCAGGGCTGCAGCAATAAACTCTTGATCAGTAAAAGGATGCTGGGAGCTAACCCAGACCGTGATGGTTTGATCATCTCCCCAGACTGCCAGGGAGGTTTCCAGCTCCATATAACCGGGATGAATCCGGGGCAGATTATAAGTATCTTCTAGGATGTGATCAGCATCCTGAAATCCCTTCTCAATATCACCATCGCAAATATTCAATTCAGTTATGATATTTCCATCCTGATGTAGTTGGGGCGCATCTTCCTTTGCGGCCTGAATTGGATCGAATACGGGTGTCAAAGGATCATATGAAATCTGGATCTGAGTTGCAGCTTCCTCTGCGGCTAGTTTTGTTTCTGCAATTATCAATACAACCGGCTCCCCCAGATGGCGGACAACACCTCTGGCAAGCGATGGTTGGTCAGGAATCAGGGGGCCGAATTCCTTGGCTCCCGGGATATCATCAGACGTCAACACAGCCAGAACTCCTGAAACCTCCAGCGACCGTTCTTTATCAATTTCCAGAATCCTGGCATAATGATGGGGTGATCTGATGATCAATCCAACCCGCACATTTTCCACCGGAATATCAGCTGTATAGAGAGCTTTGCCGGTCGTTTTATCCCAGGCATCCTTCCGACGGAGGGATTTCCCGACAGTACGGAATTGATCAGTCATCCAGCCCCCCTAACTCTGCGAGATGGATGGCATCAATCATCTTGTTATACCCAGTACAGCGGCACAGATTTCCGGATAGTCCTTCCCGAATTTCCTGATCAGTTGGATGAGGGTTCTCATCCAGCAAAGCTTTTGCTGTCAGAATTGCACCTGGAGTGCAAAAACCACATTGAACCGCGCCGGTTTCAACAAATGCTTTCTGAAGCCGATGATACTCACCTTTTTCCAATAAACCTTCTATGGTGGTAATTTGAGTACCTTCTACCTGCCCAATGAAGATCATACAAGAATTGACAGGTTTCCCATTCAGGATGACAGTGCAGGCGCCACATTCCCCTTCCCCGCCACAAGCATCCTTAGCGCCGGTAAATCCCAGATCCGTCCGAAGCACATCCAGCAGAGTTCGGTTGGGCAGGCTGGTGACCGAGGTCTTATTTCCATTCAGGAGAAAAGCGACTGAGATCTCTTTCATCGCGTCTTCCCCTTTGCCTGATCTACTGCGGTTTCCAAAGCCCGGTGGATGATCACTGCAGCAGCATGGTCACGATATTCCTCAGTGGATCTGATGTCAGTGATCGGACTGATCTCTTCTTGGCAAGCATCTTGGATTTCTTTCATCAATGCTGGTTTTGGCTCTTTACCAATCAAGGACTGCTCAATTTTTCGACAGCGGATAACAGTGGGAGCAACTGAACCGAGGGCTATCCGAATATCGCTGATCTTGCCTTTATCATTCAGTTCAACTGCTACAGCTATATTTACAATAGAGACTGCCATTCCGGACCGTTTTCCCACTTTAATGAACGCAGATCCCCATAATCCAAACATCGGCTTGAAGGATATGCTGTGAATGAATTCCCCTTCCTGCAAATCAGTTTCTCCCGGGCCGAGTAAAAACTTCTCCAGCGGGATCCTACGATCCCCACTCAAGCTTTGCAGTAAAAGTGTTGCGTCAAAGATCAATAATGGTGGAATAGTGTCCGCCGCTGGTGAGGCATTGGCAATATTCCCACCCAGAGTTCCTCTGCAGCGGGTTTGCTGGCAGCCAATGCTTTCAACTGCCATGACCAGGGCCGGGTTAATATTTTTCAGCAAAGCAGAATCAGCTGCTTCCTGATGGGTCGTTAATGCCCCCAGGACAATCTCATTACCTTGATCTTCGATAAAACGCATCGCCTGTACACCACTAGTATCCACCAGGATTGATGCGGAAAACTTACCTTGACGCATTTTTGGAACAATATCTGTTCCACCTGCCAGGATCCTGGTACCAGGTTGACTGAGGTTTTCCTTCAGCTCAGTAATCGTTACTGGTCGATAGTAATTGAACTCCTGCATCAAAACTCACTCCACGAAAGAACTGATCAGTTTATGTGAGAATACGTCTATCAGGCCGAGATCAGTTAATCCCAGATCTGGCACTGTTGGTAAACCAATAAAGGAAATAGTCATAAAAGGAGCAGGCAGGCTGCCGCCGATGTTATGGTATGCCTGGTTGATTCCTTCAAGCCCGGCAATGACATCTTCCACTGGCTCTTCCGTCAATAATCCCGCAATAGGTAAGGCTAATTTACCAAGTACCTTTCCGTCAGAAACGAGCACAAATCCACCCTGCATTTCCTCAATGGTTTTTGCGCTGAGAGCCATATCCTCATCATTGGTGCCAGCCACAATGATATTATGATGATCATGCGCGATCGAAGAGGCCAGGGCCCCATTCTTCAAGCCAAAACCTTTTACAAAACTAACTCCGATGTTGCCGTTTTTTCCGTGACGTTCCACCACGGCGAGTTTTAGTATATCCCGGTCAGGATCAGGAATAACTGCCCCATCTTTCACTTCGAGTGTATCCTGGGTCCGAGTATTAATGATCTGGTCAGGAAAGAGATCGATGACCCAAACTTTTGCCCGATCACCTTCCGCTTTCAGTTGGAAATCAATTCCCTTATTACCTTTTTTCAAAGTAACTGTTTTATAAAGCCAGTCTGGATATTCAGGCTTGGGAAGAGTGCCTATATACTTCCCATCCTCAACAACCATCTTTCCTTTAAAGAAGACTTTATTTGGAGATATGTGTTGGAGATCATCCACCAACAAGATATCCGCCCATCTTCCAGGTGAAAGGGATCCGACCAGGTGTTCAATCCGGAAATGTTTCGCAGCATTGATGGTTGCCATTTGGATGGCTTGCATGGGCGTTAATCCAAGCTCAATAGCCCGGTTGACCATGAAATCGATATGTCCCTCTTCCAGGATCTCATCAGGATGTTTATCGTCAGTGCAGAACATCAGGTGATGGGAATAAGCACCATTCTTGACAACACCTTTCAGAATGGGATCAAGATTCCTCTCTGTGCTCCCTTCGCGGACCAATACAGACATGCCTAATTGCAAACGAGTGACTGCTTCCGCATAATCAACACATTCATGATCGTCTGCCAGGCCGCCGCAAGCGTAAGCCACAAGTTCTTTTCCAACCCGGCCAACCGCATGGCCATTGCAGATCTTCCCTAACCGCAAGGCTGCCTCTACCTTCAAGAGATATTCATCCCTCATTTCGAGCACTTTAGATGGATCCAATTCACCCAGGCTGACAGCCTGGGGCCAGGTCAGGATTTCGCTGACATCATCAAGATTCAGCTCACCCCCGGTTGTTTCCAATCCTGGTGCAGTGGGTACCCGGGAGGATACCTCAAGGAAAATGTGATAATCAAGTTTATCTATGGAATGGAATAATGCTTTGAAACCTGGAAGGCCGGCGACGTTTGCTATTTCCATCGGATCAGAAAGCATCACCGTCGTTCCCCGGGGAAGGAGAAGCTGGGATAGAAATTCTGGGACTACCAGGGTGGAATCCAGATGAACGTGAGTATCGATGAATCCCGGCAGCGCAAATCTGCCCTGGCCATCAATTACCTGCTCAGCTTCATAATCATCGGCATATGGAGTGACGATCCGTCCACCCTTGATCCCAATTGAACCGGGTTCTATTGTGCCCGCAAAGACATTTACTACCTGGACATCATCAATCCTCAAGTCCAGCGGCGCCTGTCCGAGGGCTGCCCTGATTAAGTCTTTTCGTTCGGATAAACTGATCATGGATTACAACCCGCGCTGTCCGCGTATATAGGGTAACCCCAGCGCTGCTGGTGTTCCGATTCGTTTACGGTTAGCTTGGCTACTGCCTATCACAAGGAAAACAACGGTGAAGATATAAGGAATCATTTTCAGGAAGAAGCCATAATGAATATTGTAGTGAAAAGGATTGGATAAGCCAAAGATCAATGCTGGACCTTGAAGGTCAAGTACAAGTCGTCTCAGGGCACCAAATGTAAACGCACCAAAAGCCGCCCGGTAAGGATTCCACTGGGCAAAGATCACCAAGCCAATTGCGATCCATCCCTGACCTGCAGTTGTTAAGCCACCGAACCAACCCGGAGAGATCGAAAGGCTGATTGTGGCGCCAGCCAATCCTGCCAGTAACCCACCTACAAATACATATAAATATCGAGTGAAATACAGTCGAATACCTAGTGTATCGGCAGCGGCAGGGTATTCACCTACAGCGCGAAGATGCAATCCAGGCCGGGTACGATTTATGATATACCACGTCAGTGGAATAAAGAAATATCCAATATAAACCATAATGCTGTGGTTATAAAAGAATATACCTCCCAGCCAAGGTATTTGAGATAGACCTGGAATGGAGAATTTGGGAAGCTGCGGAACGACATCCCGTAAGCTTGTGAGCCCTTCCCCTAAAACTAGACTGATGCCTATGGCAAGAAAATTCAGTGCCAGACCACTGATAACTTGGTCAGCCTGCAATGTGATCGTAATAAAAGCATGAACCTGGCTGATCAGTCCAGCTGCCAGCATAGCAGCCAGCAATCCCAACCAGGCACTATTTGTCGCTGCTGCAGTTTTATAGGCAGCCATAGCACCGATCAACATCATACCTTCCACACCAAGGTTCAGTATGCCTGATCTTTCAGAGAATATTTCACCAACCGTTGCATACAATAAAACGGTTCCTGTCGCTATACCGGATGCCAAAATAAGAATCAAATTCATATTAGTCCTCCACCTTCCGGGTGATTCTGACCCGGTTGCGATAGAAGAAATCACTCGCAATCAAAAACACCATTATCAATCCCTGAATTAATGTTGGTATACCGGATGGTTGTACTTCCCGACCTGCCAGGATCAGAGCTCCAAACAGGATCGATGCCAGGATAACTGCCAGGGGATTCAACTTGGCGAGCCAAGCAATGATAATTCCTGTATAACCATATCCTGGAGAGATTGCACCTTGTAAGCGGTGAACAACGCCCATGATCTCAGAGGCTCCAGCCAATCCTGCCAGGGCACCGGAAACAATCATTACCAACACAATATTCTTTTTTATAGATATACCAGCATATTCCGCAGCTCTGGGATTATCTCCGATTAACCTAATCTCATATCCCCACCTGCTCTTGCTTAGCACCCACCAAAGAATTAGAGCCGCAACAATAGCAAAGACAAGTCCAAAGTGAGTCGTCAATCCTCCAAAGAAGGGCCAGCGTTTAGCCAAGTCAGATAGTCGCGGAAGCCAGGCGTTCCGTTGGAACATGCGGGACATCTGGAAACCGCTCTCAGACCAAACTCCATATATAAAATAATTATTCCACTCAATGGCAATATAGTTCATCATCAAAGTGGAGATGATCTCATTGACGTTATAGCGTGCTTTCAGGAATCCAGGGACAAATCCCCATAAAGCGCCAAAGAACATACCAAATCCAGCGGAAACGAGAATAAATTGCCACTTGGGCGCTTCCATAGGCAGCACCGGGAGCAGAACAACCATGCTTGCGCCAAAGGCACCCAGGAAGAATTGACCTTCTGCGCCGATATTCCATAATTTCATCCGGAAAGCGATAGAACATGCCAGGCCCACCAGCATAAGCGGGATGGCCTTGACCATTGTATCCGAAAGAACACCCCAGCTGCCCAGGGAGTATTTGGCGATATGGGAGTAAGCCGCCCAAGGATCACCACCGGCGATCCAGATCACCACCGCGCCAATCAACAAGGCAATGGCCACAGCAGCGAGTGATAAGACAGGAGATAACCAACGAGGGGCGTTATCTACACGATTCTCGATCTTGATTTTGAACGGGAACTTCCATTTCGGAGCAGATTCTTTTACGCTGATATCGGCCATATTAATTCACTCCTTCTTTTCCAATCTGCTCAAGGGGAGTGCCAGTCATCATTTGCCCGATCTTATCAATATCGCCATCATCAATCTCACCCATGATTTCTCCTTCATAGATGACGTAGATTCTGTCGCTCAGGCTTAATAACTCCTCCAACTCTTCTGAAATTAGCAATACCGCAGCTCTCGATTCTCTCTGAGAGAGCAGCAGCTTTTGTACACCTTCAATTGCGCCAACATCCAAACCTCGAGTAGGCTGCACAGCAACCATGAATTTTGGCTCGCTGGAAATCTCCCGAGCAAGGATTACCTTCTGCAAATTACCTCCAGAAAGCAGGCGAACTGACGTATCAATTGTTGGGACTATGATGTCATAGGCATCTTTCAACCCCGTCGCGTACTTCCCGGCTTCGTGTTTATTCACCCGCCATCCGTTAGCAATAGGTTTTTGATCATAATTTTTCATGATCACATTTTCAGTCACGCTCAAATTGGGAGCAGTCCCAACCTTGGCCCGATCCGCCGGGATCAAAGAAATACCATGGCGAATGCCCAATTTGACTGGTTTATTGGTTACGTCCTGTTCATTTACTGTGATAGATCCTTCTATGGCTTCGCGGAGACCGACCAGCGCTTCAGCCAATTCATTCTGACCATTTCCTGCCACCCCTGCCAAACCAACGATCTCACCCTCGCGGACGTTAATGCTGACCCCGTTCAATGATTTAATGCCTTTATCATTTAAGGCTTCAAGGTCTTTGACATCAAGGACAATATCTCCAACCTGGACCTCAGACTTTTCAACCCGGAAAACCACTTCACGGCCAACCATTAGACGGGCTAGATCAGCCCGGGTAACATCTTTTGTATACAACCCGCTAGAAGTAATCCGGCCTTTTTGAAGCACCGTGACCCGATCTGAAATTGCCATAACTTCATGGAGCTTATGACTAATGAAAACAATAGACTTCCCTTGTTCTGTCATCGATCGCAGCGTGTTAAATAACTCATCAATCTCACTGGGAGCCAAAACAGCTGTTGGCTCATCCATGATCAACACATCAGCACCACGATACAGCATTTTGAGAATTTCTACTCGCTGCTGTTCTCCAACTGAAAGTTGCCAGACCTTTGCATCTGGGTCAACATGGAGTCCATATTGCTCGGCTACTTCTGCAACCCGCTGGTTATATTCTGGTAATTTCATCCTGAAGCGCGGTTCTTCCAACCCCAGGAGGATATTCTCCGTTACGGATTGTGAGGGTACAAGCATAAAATGCTGATGAACCATCCCGATCCCAGCCTCGATGGCTTCCCTGGGAGAGCCAAATTTTTCCGGTTTGCCATGAACTGAAATTGAACCCGCTTCAGCTTTATACAAACCAGCCAGCACATTCATCAAGGTGCTTTTACCAGCTCCATTTTCACCCAAAAGGGCGTGAACTTCTCCCTTTCGCAGATCAAAATCGACCTCAGAATTGGCGATCACACCTGGAAACCGCTTGGTAATGGATCTCATCTGAACAACCAGTTCATCTGTGCTTTTCTCAATATCCATAATCCACCATCTATCTAAGTGATTAGTTAATAATAATAAAAAAAATAATTGCTGAAAAACTGGGTGGCCAGAAGATCTGGCCACCCAAAAAACATTTGTAGTGTCTAGAGATCAGGCAGGTCTGCTGCGATATTCTGGTTCCACCAGTACATACCATAGGTAGCTTCTCCAAGGGGGGGAGCAAACTGGTCAATATCTCCTTGGGTCATGCGTTCGCCATCTGGAACAACTACGTTGCCATCAATATCAACGATCGGTCCGGCAAAAACGTCAAAGCGGTTAAATTCGCCAGCAGCGACAGAGTCCATCACTGCCTGGATTTTGGCCAGGTCGTCGGCAGGTAGACTGGCAACACCGGGCTGCAATTCCTGTCCTTCCATGAATCCGTAGAGACCAACACCGCCACCAGATGCATCGAAATAGTCAAACGCATATGGATAGGTTCCAGCCTGTACTTCTTCGGCAATGCGAACAAACTCAGGTCCCCAAACCCAATAAGGAGCTGTGAGGCACTCATCAATGGTGCAGGAGTTAATCCAGTCGTAGGTGATGCCGTAGACGCCTTCGCGGTCTGCCGCTGCTAGAGCGGAAGCGGGGGTGTCAGCGCCGGTCATTACCACATGGGAGCCAGCGTCAAAGAGGGAATCTGCGCCTTCTCTTTCAACTATAGGATCGTGCCAGGTGAAGATCCAACGAATGTCAACATCACATTCTGGGCAAGTCTCCTGGACACCCAAGGCATAAGCATTAAACAGGCGGAGTTCTTCGGGGATCGGGAAGGTGGCCATGCCGCCAACGCGGGTGGAGCCATCTGCCTTGGCCCGGGAGCCTGCAATCATACCAGCCACATACTTCATAACTTCCATTTCGCCAAACAGGTTGCCGAAGTTGGTGCCGTTCATTTTGTAACCAG
>Ga0209013_10001657_pt1 | contig 20456 bp, 23 predicted proteins | sample Cruoilmetagenom2_FD_187291 | JGI IMG/M metagenome (GOLD analysis project Ga0209013, IMG submission 187291) | Oil polluted marine microbial communities from Coal Oil Point, Santa Barbara, California, USA - Sample 2 (SPAdes) (version 2) | ecosystem: Environmental > Aquatic > Marine > Oil seeps ...
ATCTGCCCCGCCGAAATAACATTCATGTTTAGGCCGAAACGCACTTCAAGCTCTGTGAGCCGGAATAAACTCTCCATCAGCAGGAGAGGGTCTACGCTGCGGCTCTTTGGCTCGAGCACAATACGTATTTCTTCCGCCGACTCGTCTCGCACATCGCCCAGGAGCGAGACTTTCTTCTCATGCAGAAGCTCTGCAATCCGCTCTATCAGCTTCGCCTTCTGTACCTGGTAGGGGATTTCGGTGATGACAATCTGATAGGTACCGCGCCCGGTATCTTCCGTCTCCCATTTGGCGCGTAGCCGGAAACCACCGCGGCCCGTTCTGTAGGCTTCCAGGATCTGAACGCGCGGTTCCACCAAAACGCCGCCCGTGGGAAAGTCTGGGCCCGGGACAAATTCAACGAGCTTATCGATCGTTGCTCTGGGATACTTGATCAGGTACAAAAGCGCGTTGCACAGTTCCTCAGCGTTGTGGGGAGGAATGTTCGTGGCCATTCCAACTGCGATACCGGCCGAACCGTTCGCCAGCAGGTTTGGAAATGCGGCCGGTAGCACCACCGGCTCGTTGCTTGTTCCATCATAGGTCGCGCGAAAGACAACCGTGTCCTCGTCGATACCATCAAGCAGCGCCTGTGCCACCGCTGTTAGCCGGCTCTCGGTGTAGCGCATGGCAGCAGCGTTATCGCCATCGACGTTGCCGAAGTTGCCCTGGCCGTCGACGAGCGGGTAGCGCACGGCAAACCCTTGTGCCAGTCGCACCAAGGCGTCGTAGATCGCCTGGTCGCCATGTGGGTGAAAGTTGCCCATCACCTCGCCCACGATCTTTGCGCACTTTTTGTAGCCTGCAGCGGGATCAAGCTTGAGCTCGCGCATGGCATAGAGGATGCGCCGGTGCACCGGCTTGAGGCCGTCGCGCACGTCGGGCAGCGCGCGATGCATAATAGTGGAGAGCGCATACGCCAAGTAGCGCTCTTCTAGCGCGTCCTTGAGGTTGATGGGCTCAATGGGCTTTGGGCCCGGAAGAATCGGTTTGTCGCTCATAACATTGGCCTACCCCGCGCTCCATACAGCGGCAAGGGGTGAGTGGGTCATGCACAGTATCGCTGAAACTATAATTTGGGAAAAAGGGGGTGTAATTACGACCCGTTTGGCGTGGCGCCCCAATCATGGGCTTGGACTTTCCCGTCCTCGTCGTCGGACCCACAGCCGCGCCGGTGCACTTGGTCTCTTGCGGTCAACATCCCGCCGCACATTTCGCCTTAAACCTAATCATGCCCATCGCCCCCGATATCCCCGCTGCTGAGACGGCAATTGTCGAATTGACGAATGCATTACGCGCTGGACATGCGCTCAACACGCTCACGCGAAGCACCCAGCTTGCTGCCGCCGCGCGGGCGTATGCAGCCAAACTCGCGCGAACCGACGCCTTCTCGCACACCGTTGGCGGTACGACGCCGTCCAGTCGTGCAAAAAAAGCGGGCTACGCCTACTGCCAGATCGCGGAGAACCTCGCCTCGCTTTATGACAGCCGCGGGTTCACGGCGCGCAACTACGCCGAGAGAGCCGTCCAGGGCTGGGAAAACTCACCCGGCCATCTCAAGAATATGCTGATACCGCATGTTACCGAAATTGGCGTGGCCATAGCCCGCGCACCAACGCCCGATGCCAAATATGTTGCCGTGCAGTTGTTCGGCCGCCCGCGCGCACTCCAGTACACGTTCAAGATCACCAACACCACAAAGAGTGCCGTAGGCTATGTATTCGCTGGCAAGAACCACGTGATACAATCTCGCTACACCATCACGCATTCAAGTTGCAAACCGGGCAACATATTGTTTTCAACTGGCGGTATCAATGCGCCCAGGGCACGCTATGAAGCGCGCGATGGTGAAGTCTACGCCTTGAAACCGGGCCGAGCCGGCGGCATAAGTGTCGAACTGGACCTGCGCACGACGGCCAACTAAGTGACCTTGACGCGGCGCGCAAGCAGCTCCCTTAAACGCCCGCTCGCTTCAGGTATTTTCTCCCCACGCGGAATAAGAACCCGGGTTTCGAGGAAGTGCCCGGTTAGCGTTAAGCCGGCATCGACATCCTGGGGCAAGACGGCCCCCTGTCGGTTCTTGACGAGAAACGTTGGCAAACGTAGCAGCCGATCCTTGTAGGGTTCTCCCGCTGCTGCTGAAACAGCGCGTCCCGACTTCGGAGACACGTAGACGAGATTCTGCTTGGTGCCAGACGCAGCGCACGAGGATAAGTCGAGACCAAATCCCAGCTCATCCAGCAGCGCTAATTCCCAGCGCACCATGAGTGCGGGCCAGACTGCCTCATCATCAAGAAAGCCCAGTACGAACAGCGTGACCTCAAACAGACTCGGATGCGGATCGCGTTCGGGGAGCAGGCGTGCCAACGCACACATTGAGGACAGCCCTGCCAGCGACAGCGCGTCCTCCATCGCGCGGGCCGCATATCCACAGCGCAGCTCCACCCTCACCTGACCCAGATGCTCAGCGAGCCGTGCCTTCCAAACCGCCTCGATGTGGTTACCTATCTGCAAAACGGGGCGTAGCCGGCCCGAGCGCCCACCGTGCACAAGGCCCAGATGCCGCCCGTGAGTGCGCGTAAAGATCTCCGCCAACGCCGCCGTCTCACCATGCGGCCTCACCGACAGGATCACGCCTTCGTCTGTCCATTGCATCGATTGATCTTAGCGGAACTCAGCGGACAACGCGCGTCAGCCCGGAACCGGCTTGGGGCCGTAGCCCTTGAGCGGTGGCACCTGCTTGATCGTGCACGGAGAAGCACGCGCAAGACACGCATATCCCTGACCTTCAATACCGGTGCATGCCAGATACTTGTTGGCCGCCAAGCGCCAGCCCGTGTATCCCTCCCCGAAGAGGCCGGCTTTCATTTTCCAGTCGTTAAGGGCGCGCCGCTTGCTGTCCTTCTCGCTCTCCTCGAAAACGATCACACTCGATACTGGTTCCTTGCAGACGCGAACTGCCCCCTTAGCGGGCTGCAATGCTGCCAGTATTGCCATCGTGGCCGCCGCAGCAGTTAAATTCGAAAACTCAATCTGAAGCATCATTTCTTCGGGCTCTCCAACCCCATTTCGCGGTAACGCTCGGGATCGTCCTGCCAGCCCACGCGCACTTTGACAAAGAGAAAAAGATGAACGGAACGCTCTAAGATTTCCGTCAGCTCGCACCGTGCCTCAGTTGAAATCTGCTTGATCATCTGGCCACCTTTGCCGAGCACGATGGCCTTCTGGCTGTCGCGTGCCACATAGACAATTTGCTCAATACGTACCGAGCCATCCTTGCGCTCTTCCCATGAGGCTGTCTCAACTGTTGTCGCATAGGGCAGCTCATCATGCAGCCGGTTAAGGATCTTCTCACGTGTGATCTCCGCAGCAAGCAGACGCAAAGGCGCATCGGAGAGATCATCGGCGGGATAGTGCCACGGACCGAGCGGCGAGCACTCGGTCAAGTAGCGCTTTAATTCGCCAACCCCGTCGCCAGTTAATGCGGAGATCATAAAAATCTCTTCGAAAGAAAAATGGCTCTTGAGCGTTTCCGCCAACGTCAATAACGTCTGCTTCGACTCCACGCGATCGACCTTATTCAGAACGGCAAGCCATGGGGTTTTGGCGTCCTTTAACTTTTCCAGGATGCGCTCCACATCCTCATCGATCCCCTTCGCTGCATCTATCACAAGCATGGCAAGATCAGCATCCCTCGCTCCGCCCCACGCAGCATCGACCATTGCCCTGTCGAGACGCTTTCGAGGCGCAAACAGACCCGGCGTGTCGATGAAGACGAGCTGACTTACTCCTTCCGTCGCGATCCCGCGCACTGGCACGCGGGTCGTCTGCACCTTGCGCGAAACGATTGAGACCTTGGCGCCGACGAGCACATTGACAAGCGTCGATTTACCAGCGTTTGGTGCGCCGATAACGGCAATAAAACCGCAGCGCCGCATGCCAATATCCGGCGCCCCACTGTCTTCAAGAGCATTCTGATTCTCACTCATGTACGCTTTCGCCGCCAACGCCTTCGCGCTCCAAAAGAACTCGAGCAGCAGCCTGCTCGGCAGCACGCTTCGAGGCACCTTCACCTTGCGCCGGCTCCTTTCCTGAGATACGCACCTCGCTGGTGAAGCGCGGCTCATGGTCGGGACCCTTGCGTTCAATCTCGACATATTGCGGTAGCGCGAGCCCCTGCCCCTGCACCCATTCCTGCAGCGCCGATTTGGGATCGACTCCCGCTACAGGTAGATCCCCTAACAAGTTCTCCCACAAGCGGCATACGACTGTGCGTGCTGGCTTGAAATCTCCATCAAGGAATATCGCCCCCAGAACGGCCTCCATAGCGTCGGCAAGTATGGTGTTCTTAGCGCGCCCACCGGTGCCTGCCTCACTGTCCGACAGAATGAGATGCGACCCCAGACCTATTGCGCGGGCCACCTTAGCGCATGCCTCGCCACGTACGAGGCGGTTGTAGCGTCGCGCCAGATCCCCTTCGCTGCCGTCAGGAAATCGTTTGTTCAAGAGTTCCGCTATGGCGAGACCCAGCACGCGATCGCCTATGAACTCCAGCCGCTCATTGTCGCTGCGCTCTCCTTTGTCTCCGCGAACGCTTGCATGCGTTAGCGCAACTTCCAGTAGTTGCTGGTTCTTGAACCGGTGACCCAAGGCCTTCTCAAGGTCTTTGAATTTGCGTGCCCGTAGCATAACGTCCAACAGTTCACCCGCGTCCTGATCCAACTCCGGATGGGCGGCATCTGGCACCGAAGGATACGTACGCGTACCTTAGCGTACCAGGGTGAAGAACCGGCTCCACCTAACATAAAATGGCCACGTCCACGGCTTCCACCAGATAAACGCATCCGGCTCGTCGACAGCAGCAGAAAAGAAAATAATTTCAGCCCGACCGACTAAGTTTTCGAAAGGCACATACCCGACCCCCCAGGAAGCACGACTGTCGGTTGAATTATCACGGTTATCGCCCATCATAAAGTAGTGCCCTTCTGGCACCTTGTATGGACCAACGTTGTCAAATGGACCATTCTCATCGGCATCAAGGACGGTGTACTTCACCCCGTTTGGTAGTGTCTCCTCGTATGCAGGGATTTTACGCGGCGGACCGCCATTTTCCTTAGTGAAGAAAGACCCTGTTCGACGCTTGGGTATCTCCTTACCATTTATAAATAGTACACCCTTGCGCATGACTATCTCATCACCCGGCAACCCGATCACGCGCTTTATATAGTCGGTGGAATTATCGCGCGGCAGCTTGAACACCGCGACGTCGCCACGTTCCGGCTCGGCGGGAAAAACGCGACCTGAGAACGGAATCAAATTGTAGAATGAGTAACGGCTGTAGCCATAGGATAGCTTGGAGACAAAGAGATAATCGCCTATGAGGAGCGTCTCCTTCATCGATCCCGATGGGATGTTGAAAGGCTGATAGAGGAACGTGCGCACCAGCATTGCGATTGCGAGGGCCTCGATGACGATGGTGGCGGTCTCAAGCCAACCGCTCTTTCTTGTTTTCGCCGAGACTGTCATTCGAAACTCCCACATAGGCTCGCAGGCTTGCTAAAATCCGGCGTAAGCTCGGCCGCTATAGCCATTTTGCCCCTCCTGCGCAATTCGCATGGAGCCTGCACGCCTGCCACAATCGAATTTGATTGCGCCTCAACGCCGCTTCTCTTTCACTGGCACGCTGGAAATGATCACGATGGCTTCCGCCAGCGGAAAATCATCGGTCAGCGTCAAGTCAATGCGGGCCTCGAAGCCGGCAGGTGTTATCCCCGCTAGCTGCAGGGCCGCGCCATGTGTAAGCCTGATCGTAGGGCGCCCGGACGGCAAGTTGATCACGCCCATATCACGCCAGTAGACGCCGCGGCGCAATCCGGTCCCTAGTGCCTTGGCGCAGGCCTCCTTGGCAGCAAAGCGCTTCGCATAGGATGCTGAACGTTGAACGCGGCCATCCGATTTCGCGCGCTCAACGTCGGTGAACACGCGCAAAAGGAAGCGCTCGCCATAGCATTCTAGTGTTTTCGCGATTCGGCGGATATCAATGATGTCGTTGCCGATGCCCAGGATCACCCTGACCTCGCAGGCTCTCGCAAAGGCTCAACTCCTGCTCGAGCCTCGTCCATCAAAGCGCGAATTCGACGGACGGCACTCGGAAGGCCGGCGAAAATAGCCTCGCCAACGAGAAAGTGGCCAATGTTGAGTTCGACGATTTCGGACAGGCGTGCCACTCCCGCCACCGTATTGAATGTGAGACCATGACCAGCATGAACTTCGAGGCCAGCGGCATCGGCTAGCGCAGCGGCACGCGCCAAGCGATCGAGCTCGTCAGCAAATACCTTCGTATCGTCCGCTAGAGCTTTCTCACAGTAGGGTCCCGTGTGCAGTTCAACAATGTCGGCACCAACCCGTGCGGCCGCTTCTATGGTGCGCGGGTCTGGCTCGATAAACAATGAGACGCGAATGCCAGCCGCCTTCAGATCTGCGACGACCCGCTCCAAGTGATCACCACCAGCAGCAACGTCGAGGCCGCCCTCCGTTGTCCGCTCCTCGCGGCGCTCGGGCACGAGGCAGCACGCGTTGGGTACGTGGCGCAGTGCGATATCGAGCATCTCCTTTATTGCTGCCATCTCTAAGTTCAGCGGGCACGTCAACTCGCGCTTCAGCCTGGCGATGTCATCATCGGAAATGTGGCGGCGATCTTCGCGCAAGTGTGCCGTAATGCCATCGGCCCCCGCCTCAACCGCAAGCTGTGCCGCGCGCAGCGTATCGGGATGGCGGCCGCCTCGTGCATTCCGGATGGTGGCGACGTGATCGATATTCACGCCAAGACGCAGATCGGGAACCTTCGAGGGCAAATTCATACGTCGGGGGGTACCACACAGGGAAAGTTATTCGGCGGTCGCGGGCAGCTGCGTCATACGATGGGCCTGCCACCCGCGGGTTATGTTCCTCGAAATATAGTAGAAGACGGCGGCCGCCAGCAGCCCCAGCGGCAAACTTCCCGCCATCATGGGCAATAACAGGGGCCACAGTAGAGCCGCAGTGGCATCAAGTAATTCTGGCGAGCGCTCCAGCAGCGCGGCCCACAAAAGCGTGACATTTTGTTCAATGTGGCTGGCATCTAGGACGCCATCCAGCCTGATCATTTGCAGGCCCATGGCATAGGTCGACGTCCAGATAATGGGCCAGCTGACTGGATTGCCGAAAAATGTACCAAGCACAGCGGCCGGCACACTGGCGCGCAAGAGGCCGGCAAGAAATGCGGCGATCAGCATCTGGGCCCCAAGGAGAGGCGTTATCGAGACGAAAACGCCCACCGCGCACCCTAGTGCGACCTCATGCGGGCTCGCCCGTAAGCGCTTGAGCTGGTGTGCCGGGAAACATTTGCGGATCAACACCTTATGCCACGGGCCGTGCATGCAGCCTCCGCCAATCTCACCTAGCTTTCTTTCGCGACGACCGAGCAACATCCTTCCAAAAACTCCAACCGTTACCTGTTCACCAGGCACGTCTATGACTGACTCTTATCAATCAAACACGCGCTCAACCTTGTTGACCACTGCTTTCTCGCGAAGTCCTGAAATTATGTGGTTTAAATGCACCAGATCCAGGACCTCGAGCTCAATACGCATCTCCGTAAAATCCGGTGCGCGTCGCACCATCCGCACGTTATCGATATTTCCACCCCCTTCACTAATCACCTTAGCAATTTGCGCCAGGGAACCTGGCTCGTTGAGCGCCATAACGCTGATGCGTGCAGGAAAGCGCTGTGGCGTTGCTGGATCAATATCCCAGGTAACATCGATCCAACCTTCATGCTCGAATTCCTTCAGCCGCGGCGAATGGATCTGGAATATCCGAATTCCTTCGCCCGGCGTCATTACGCCAACAATGCGGTCGCCGGGGACCGCACCGCCCGGCTCAAAGCTCACGGGCAGGTCGTCCTTGACGCCGCGAATGGCCAAACCACCCGTTCCTTTTGGCTCCTGATCCGCACGGAACTTCAGGCTCATGACCCGATCGATGTTGAACCAGCCATCCTGACTTGACGCACGTCCGAATCGACGCGTTCGCTGGTAGGTTTCCCTTGCCGGCTCTCGCACCGCGGCATCTGGAATGGCCGCTCGCAAAACATCTTCAATTGGCAACTCGTTGCGCCCTACCGCAGCCAGCGCATCCTCAAGAGACTTCTGGCCTAAGCGCGGCAAAGCCTTCGTCAGCACCTCATCCGTTAAATCTTCGCCCACCCGTTCGAAGCGACAGGCAATCAAGCGGCGCCCGAGTTCGCTGTATTGCTTACGCAAAGCACCACGCGCGGCCCTACGAATGGCCGAACGAGCACGCCCCGTCGCCACCAGGTTCTCCCAGGCAGCGGGAGGCGTGTGGTTTTCGGCGGTTTCGATTTCCACCTCATCACCATTGCGCAGCTGCGTATCGATTGGAACATGGCGTCCGTTGACGAATGCACCCACTGCTGCATTGCCGACGTCAGTATGCACCGCATAGGCAAAATCGAGCGGTGTCGCGCCGCGTGGCAGCGCGATCAAACGACCCTTGGGCGAAAAGCAAAAAACCTGATCCTGAAAAAGTTCCAGCTTCGTGTGCTCGAGGAACTCCTCCGGGTTGGATCCTTCAAGCAGGGTTTCGACAAGCCTGCGTAACCACAAATACGGACCGCTGTCCTTAGCCACTTCGACAGCACATTTAGATGCTATTTGTCCGTTCTTGCGAGCCGAGTCCTTATAGATGGTATGCGCCGCTACTCCGTACTCGGCGATCTCGTGCATCGCGCGCGTGCGGATCTGAAGCTCGACGCGCTGATGGCGTGGGCCAACCACCGTGGTGTGTATAGATTGGTAATTGTTCTGCTTTGGCGTCGAGATGTAGTCTTTGAAGCGCCCGGGCACCGTGCGCCACGTGGTGTGCGAAACGCCGAGTACGCGATAGCAGTCGTCGATTGAATCGATGACTACGCGAAACGCATAGATATCGGACAACTGCTCCAAGCTTATCTGTTTGTTGGCCATCTTGCTCCAGATGGCGTAAGGCTTCTTTTCTCTGCCTGAAACTTCCGCCTTGATGCCTACCTCTTCCAGCTTGCCTGCAAGCGCCGCGCGAATATCCTCCACGAGCCCTTCGTTAGACTTTCTCAGATCGGCGAGCTTCTCCGTAACCGTGGTGTAGGCCTCGGGGTTTAGCCAGCGAAACGCGTGATCTTCCAGCTCTGCGCGCATCGCTTCCATGCCCATGCGGCTGGCGAGCGGCGCGTATATATCGACCGTCTCCTCGGCATTGCGCTTACGCGTCTCAGGCTTCACATGCTCCAGAGTGCGCATATTATGAAGTCGATCAGCGAGCTTTACCAAGAGCACGCGAATATCACTGGAGATTGCGACGAGCAGCTTACGGAAATTTTCGGCTTGCTCCGCCTTCTTAGAAACGAGGTCGAGCCGCCGAATCTTTGTCAGCCCATCGACCAGCGAGCCAATCTCGGAACCAAATAGCTGATCAACCTCGGCACGGGTGGCTTCCGTATCCTCAATCACGTCGTGCAGCAGTGCCGTCACGATGGTTGCGCCATCGAGCTTAAGGTCGGTGAGGATAGCCGCGACTTCGAGGGGGTGTGAGAAGTAGGGATCGCCCGAGGCGCGCTTCTGATGACCGTGCGCCTTCATTGCATAAACGTAGGCACGGTTGAGAAGCGCCTCGTCCGCCTTTGGGTCGTAATCTAATACCCTTTCGACAAGCTCGTATTGCCGCATCATCCTCCGCCACACTCCTTGGGCGGATATTACCAGGAATCACCAAACTTGGTTCGCCCAGGGCCTTAAGCACCAGGTTGCCGGCCTACCCGAGATCCCGGTGCGCAAGTTATCGGGCGTTCCGATCCCGATCGCGCCCACCGCTTGGCCCACCGTTAGAGGATGGCTCCGACGGGGTCATGCTTTCCAAGCCACGAAGAAGCTGTTCCTCCGTCATCACGTCGACCACCGTGTCACTGGACTGGTCATCGCGGCCAAGGACTGGAGGCCGCCGATCGGGCGGCAACAGAGGAGCTGCGACGGCCTCGGGCTCGTCCACCTCAACATTCTTCTGGATGGAGTGAATGAGATCCTCGCGCATGTCCTCAGGCGGAATTGTCCGATCGGCAATCTCACGAAGCGCAACGACCGGGTTCTTATCCTCATTAACCGGCACTGTAACGGCGCTACCGTCCGCGATGGACCGCGCACGATGCGCCGCCAAGAGAACCAACTCAAAGCGATTGGGGACCTTGTCCACGCAATCTTCAACCGTCACGCGAGCCATTCTTTAGCACCCCTCGTGCTTTTTACGATTTAAACTGGGAGACGGGAACCGACACGCAAGCAAAACCGCGCCGCACAACCTCTTGTCTCTTAGTCGCATGAAACAGAGTGCAAATCAAGATGAGTAGTGGCAGGTCACAGGGCGGACGCGCCATGACTTCGACTGCAGCGTACATAGAGCAATGGGGATCGAGACCTTGGTGAAATGCTGTTTAAATTTGTTTGTGTGCTTTAGTTGCATAGAGTTCTGTCGACTGTTTACTATAGTGCTTCACATCGTCGCTTAAGGAGAAATTGGAGGAATTCTTTGCAGGCTCTTGATGGTAAGGAACACTTGTTTATCAATCGGTCAGTCGCTGCCAAAGGACCGGCTATTTCATTCAAATCCTCAATGCCGAATCTTTCTCGGCACTTTAGTCCCTGAAGGACAACAAATGCATTTCTACCAAACCGAACGCATTGCTCTGTTTATTGACGGAGCCAATCTCTACGCAACCGCCAAGTCGCTCGGGTTTGACATCGACTACAAGCGCCTGCTGACCCAATTTCGCCAGAAGGGCCAACTGGTCCGAGCGCTTTACTACACAGCACTCGCCGAAGACCAAGAATATTCCTCCATCCGCCCATTAATTGATTGGCTCGACTACAATGGCTTCACCATGGTTACCAAGCCGACTAAAGAATTCACGGATGCGTCTGGCCGACGCAAGATTAAGGGAAACATGGACATCGAGCTGGCGGTTGATGCCATGCGGCTTGCCAAAAACCTCGATCACGTCGTGATTTTCTCTGGAGACGGTGATTTCCGCAGCCTCGTCAGTGCACTACAGCAGATGGGCAAACGCGTAAGCGTGGTGTCCACATTGCAAACGCAGCCACCTATGGTTGCAGATGAGCTACGCCGTCAGGCGGACCAATTCGTCGATATCGCCGACCTAGAGCAGCTTATCTGTCGCGATCAGGCGAGCAGACCTGTGCGCGATGGGCGGTCGTTTGGTTCGCGCAATTCTGACTACGGTTCGCGCGACGCGGCCATCTGCGAGGAATCCGACGATTTATCCGAGGAGGTCTAACGGGCTTTTGTCATGGGCGCGCGCCCAGACGCCACGGTACGAATTAGCTCCGAGCCGCCGAAGCTTTGCCAGCTCTGCTCGCGCCTTACAGCCTTTCGTGAAGCCAACCGAACAAAAAACCCATCTTGGTTCAACGGCGCGGTTTCCTCATTTGGGGAATTGAACGCGCGCCTTCTCATCGTCGGTCTTGCGCCTGGGCTCAAGGGCGCAAATCGCACTGGCCGTCCATTCACGGGCGACACCGCCGGTGAACTACTCTATGCCACGCTTCTGGATTTCGGCTTCGCCAAAGGCCGCTATGAGGCGCGCATTGACGACAACTTCGAGCTCGTTGACTGCGTGATCACTAATGCGGTGCGTTGCGTACCACCACAAAACAAACCTACATCCGCTGAGATCGCCACTTGCCGCAGATTTCTTGCCGCCCGCATTGCACAGATGACCAATCTTAAGGCGATTATTGCGCTTGGCCGCGTGGCCCACGACAGTACGCTCCGAGCCCTTGAGTGCCCCAAGTCGAGTTTTCCTTTCGCCCACGCCGCACTCCACGAGTTGCCAACAAATGTGACCTTGTTGGATAGCTTCCACTGCTCACGCTACAATACAAATACGGGTCGGTTGACGTCTGCGATGTTCCGAGCGGTCTTTGAGGCCGCTCGCGAGGTCGTTCCGGTGCCGTAGCCAGACGTTCAGGCGTTAGCCTTCTGCCGCTGTCCGGCTTAACTGAGTCGCTATAGCGTTTCTGCACCTGCGATCGTCCTTCGAATTCGAATACTGGATTTCATTCTTGGGCCTCGCACACGGAACATTGAAAGGGTAGTATGCAGGGAACATGCGATCGATAAGCTTGATCGCTTCTGCTTTGGAAAGATGACCGCCATGTCGATCGACATTGCTCCCGAGAAAGTGGCCCACGTAATCATCAAGGCCCGCGAATACAATGCCAAGGTCGGCGCGTGGAATGACAATCCCGAAGAGGGTGATGCCGGTGAGGATCCTAGCTCCATCCTAGAAGGCTTCGCTAATGATCCTACGCGTGCCGAGGTTTCAGGTTTCATCGAAGCATTGAACGATGATGAGCAGGCCAATCTTGTTGCGCTTGCCTGGATCGGGCGCGGAACGTTTGAGAAAGAGGAATTCGCCGAAGCAGTCGAGACAGCCCGAACGGAGAAGATAAACTTAACTTCGGCGTACCTCCTCGGCCTGCCTCTTCTTGCCGATTACCTCGAAGAAGGCCTGGAGAAGTTGGGATATGCCGTCGATGAAATCGAGGGCGATGTACGCTAGGCCAAATCGGATATTCCCGACCGCGTTAGCCAAGCAAGAACTGCGCGCGCATGCCCCCCCGGCTTCGCCACGGGATAGAAAAATTTCTCAATACGTCCTTCACGCACAACGAGTGTCAGGCGTTTGAGATACGCGATGCCGTCAGCTTCGAACGTGGGCAAGTTTAGTGCCTTCTGCAATACGAACGCCTCGTCGCTGAGGATCGCAAACGGAATATCCAGCCGCCCGGCGAGCTCGCGATGGTGTTCGCTCGCCTGCGTACTAACACCATGCACTGCAACCTTTATGTCCTGAAAACCTGGGTATTCGTCGCGAAAGCCCTCCGTCTCCGGCGTCGACCCGTGCGCACCGGGAATATCATCCCAGCCGGGCGGATCAGCGAAGCCGGGACGCCCGGTCCAGGGATAGAAAAAAATGACCGCTGCTCCAGGTAGCGCGCTGAGATTTAGCCTCCCGCCGAGCGTAGAGGGCAATGAAATGTCGGGGAGCGCCAAGCCCAATACGAGGTGGCGCGCGACATCGCAATCGCCCGAGCCACTATATGGCATCAGCCTTTGTCCCGCATTAGCCGGGCCTTCTCACGATTCCAGTCGCGCTTCTTAGCCACCTCGCGCTTGTCATGCAGCTTCTTGCCCTGCGCCAATGCAAGCTTAAGCTTAGCAATCCCACGAGCATTAAAATACAGTTCCAGCGGGATGAGCGTCATGCCCTGGCGCTGCATGGCAATCGTCAGTTTGTGGATTTCCTTCTTATGTAACAGCAAGCGGCGTTTGCGGCGCGGCTCGTGCTGAAAAAAGCGGCCGGCACCCTGGTACTCCGGGATATAGGCATTGATTAGCCACAAGCCGTCTCCCTCGGAAGACGCATAGCTTTCAGCAATATTGGCCTGCCCACGGCGCAACGACTTCACTTCCGTTCCCGCTAATTGCAGGCCGGCCTCATAGGTATCGGTAATGAAGTATTCGTGGCGTGCCTGCCGGTTCTCGGCAACGATACGGCGGCCGTCGTCCTTTTTGGACGCCATGGCCTTTGCGGCTCCCTGCTAGTTAGCTTGCCTCACGCGCCCTATTCGGCCGCCTTAACTTGAAGAAGACCGGCCTTGGCAACGGCGTCATCGATCAACGCCTTGGAAGTCTCCGCAATCGGCACTAACGGCAGCCGCACTTCTGGTCCGCAAAGACCAAGGCGCCAGGCGGCATATTTCACGGGTCCCGGGCTGGACTCGCAAAAGAGCACCTCGTGCAGTGGCATCAGGCGATCCTGCATCGCAAGCGCACGGTCAAAATGGCCACCAAGGCAAGCGTTCTGGAAATCTGAACAAAGCCTTGGCGCGACGTTAGACGTCACCGAGATACAACCCTGTCCGCCGTGTGCCATGAAGCCGAGCGCAGTGGCATCTTCACCGGACAGCATATTGAATTCATGCCCCATAGCGGCACGCTGCTGTGAGGCTCGCGCCAGGTTTGCGGTAGCGTCCTTGACGCCAACCACATTTTTTAGCTGAAAGCATCTCGCCATGGTCGCGACCGACATGTCGATCACCGAACGCCCGGGTATGTTGTAGATAATTATAGGAATATCTGCTGCATCATTAATGGCCTTGTAATGCTGATAGAGGCCCTCTTGCGTCGGCTTGTTGTAGTAAGGTGTAACGACGAGTATTGCGTTAGCTCCGACCCGTTTTGCAAACTGGGCAAGCTCAACTGCTTCGCCCGTCGCATTTGAGCCGGCCCCCGCGATCACAGGCACGCGCCTATTCGCCGTCTGGACCGCCAATTCGACGATACGCTTGTGCTCGTCGTGCGACAGCGTAGGACTCTCGCCCGTCGTGCCCACCGGCACCAGACCATGGGTGCCTTCGCTGATCTGCCATTCGACGATTCGGCAGAACGCCGATTCGTCGATCCTTCCGTCCTTGAACGGCGTGATCAGTGCCGTGAATGACCCCTTAAACATGCGCACCTTTTCCCCGAGTTCGCGGCTACTTATCTACCTTGGCGAGCGCTAATCCTTAAGATGCCATGCAATTGCCGCATCCAGGGGCATTCTCCATCAACCAGTAGGGCGATGTTTTCTCGCTTGCCAGTCTGCTCAGTAGTTCTGCGCCGCAACAACGACGTGCCACATCCGCGAGTGAATTGTCGATCGCGACATTAGAATTTTGATCCTCGCCCTGCAAGCCAGTGCGCGGCGTGGCGTGAGGAAGGAACGCAATTGGCCCAGCCGAAATTAAAGGCTTTAACCACTGGCCGCTACGAATGGGCGCGGCCGGATCCGGCTTTTCACCATTATCATTCTCATCCAGCCCTGCGCCGACCTGCAACACTTGCTTGCTTATTTGTTGTCGCGATTTCGCCATTTGTGAGCTCCAAAGAAGCGAAAGGCAAGACACCGGCTGCTGGGCCGAGCCAGATTGCGGCAAACACTAACAGCCAGTCGCCGAAGGCTCTGGAAGCAGCGCACCATGCTCGCTTCGATCAGATCATCGCGCCGGTCAAAGGCTATAGTCTGTCGGATGCAGACGCCAAGAATACTCGCGCGGCCATCTTGGCCATTGCCGCCAAGAAGCACTCCAAGGCTGCAGCACTCGAATCGAAAGTGACCGACCCGATCGGACGCAAACTTATCGAGTGGTATCGTTTGCAGCGTGGGCACGGTGACGATGCCGCGGAGTACAGCGCCTTTCTTCATAACAATCCCACCTGGCCTAGCCGCAACCTGCTTTGGAAACGTCTGGAGCAGAGGCTGTTTTTAGACGGTGGTAGCGCGATCGCTATCAAGGGCTACTTTAAGGACGGAAAGGCGCAAAGCGCTTCTGGTCTCGCTGCACTCGCCTCCGCTCATTTGGCAACCGGCGACACTGCCGAAGCAAAATCCTTAGCGGCTGAAGTGTGGCGTCAATACGATCTACCCGCGGATCTTGAAAGAGGATTCCTGGCCCGTTTCGGCAAATTCCTCACTGAGGACGATCATAAGTGGCGGCTTGATCGGCTCCTCGTCGACGACGTGCGCTGGAAGAGTGGCCGCAAATGGCGGGTCGCGCGCGCTAAACGCGTCATTCCTTTTCTTTCTGCGCGGGAGCAGAAGCGAGCGAGAGCCCGCCTTGCCGTGTTCATGCGGTCTCGCGTTTCAGCGTCTCGACTTAAGGGTGCGACGAATACTAATTCTAAAGACTGGGGAGCCATATTTCACGAAGCCCAAGTATTGCGCCGAGCGAAAAAGACGTCTCAGGCCGCCAAGCTCGTGCTTGCAGCCCCCACCGATCCCAAGGTCGTAGCCAATCTTGATCAGTGGTGGACCGAGCGGCAAAAGCTGGCCTACCAGGCACTAAAAGCTAAAAAGCCGAAGCTCGCTTACAAACTCGTCCGCGATGCCGGACCGCTAAGCGTGAATCCACTTAATGAGCAGCGTTTTATGGCCGGTTGGATCGCGCTGCGATATCTAAAATATGCTGACGTGGCCGAAAAGCACTTTACGGCTTACTCCAAGTCGGCCGACGGACCTCTCAGCCGCGCTAAGTCGAACTACTGGCTCGGCCGCGCGCTAGACGCCAGGGGAAATCCCAAAGGGGCCATTCAGGCCTACCGCGCAGCAGCCCGCAACCGCGACACGTTCCACGGCCTACTCGCCGCTCAGAAGTTGGAACCTGGGCGCAAAAACTTCCCGATTGCCGCTCCGGCCGAGCCCTCACCACAGCAGATCGCGCGATTCAATGAGCTTGACATCGTCAAGGCCGCCACGATCGCCCACGAGTCAAAAGTTGGCCGCTCGATCGCACGTATCTTCCTTCATCACATCCGCACGCTTGAGGAAAATGAAGCCTGGTCCGCGATGGTCGCGCACCTGGCCCACAAAATTGGTGACACCCAGACGTCTGTGCGCATCGGCAAGGCGGCGGTCGCACGCGGCCAAAACCTCATTTATTATAGCTACCCCGTACACGCGCTGCCCAATTACAAACCGTTACGTACGCCGCCAGAGACCGCTTTTCTCTTAGGCTTGGCGCGGCAGGAGACGGAATTTAATACGCAGATCGTATCGGGTGCCGGCGCGCGCGGTATTCTCCAGGTCATGAAGGTGACGGCCCGGCACGTTTGCCGGGACTACAAGATCAAGTGTAGCCACAAGCGCCTTCTCAGTGACCCGTCCTACAACACAATGATTGCATCGGCCTACGTCGCGGACCGCTTGCGGGATTTTTCTGGCTCCTACGTACTTGGCTTATCGAGTTATAACGCCGGCCCGGGTCGCACGCGCCAATGGATACGTGAGTTCGGCGACCCGCGCAGCTCCAAGATCGACCCCATAGATTGGATCGAGCGCATTCCATTCACGGAGACCCGTCGCTACGTCGCCAAGGTGCTCTCCAACATCCAAGTCTATCGCGCCCGTCTTGGTGAAGAAGCGACGGCCTTGCGAATCAACACTGATCTGAATAGGGCGAGGGCCGCGTCAGTGCCGTCTCCCCGCAAAAAAGGCCGTGGAAGAACAAATACGGCGAAATCAGGCGGCTGAGGACGCCTGCCGACCTCCAATCCTTGTTGATATCGTTTCACGCAGGCGGCAGAATCCTAGGATATAGGTTCATCCGACAACGAGGGATATGCCGATGACCTCCGACAGCGAGGCAGACCGGGACATTTATTTCACTGCACGCGACGGACTGCGGCTGCACGCGCGCCACTATCCAGCCAAAGGCGGTGCTCAGCGACGACCTGCAGTCTGCCTCCCGGGTCTCACACGCAACGGACGTGACTTCCATGACCTCGCCGCTGCGCTCAGCAACCATCCAAGCGGCCCGCGGGACGTGTATTCGATCGACTATCGAGGACGCGGCCTCTCCGCATTTGATCCCGACTGGCGCAATTATACGATCCAGGTTGAGGCATTCGATGTTCTCGACTTTTTGACGCTGTCTGGCCTTCACAGCGTCGCCGTCATCGGCACATCTCGCGGGGGTCTAATTGCAACGCTAATGGCGGCAGTACAACCGACTTCTTTAGGCGCCGTTATCTTGAACGATATCGGCCCAGTGATCGACTATGATGGCCTTGCTCGCATCACCGGCTACGTCGGGCGCATGCCACTCCCGATCTCATGGTCGGATGCCGCGAAGATGGTACGCGATCTCAACCGCCGTCACTTTCCTGAGATCCGTGAACACCAATGGGAGGAGCTTGCCCGGCAATGGTACAACGAGCAGGATGGCCGGCCCACCCATGGCTACGATCCAAAACTTGGCAATGCGCTCTCTGTCTTCGATGGACCAATGCCTGAGCTATGGCCAGCGTTTGAGGCACTTAAACGCGTTCCTGTGCTAGTCCTCCGCGGCGAGAATTCCGATATTCTTTCACCACAAACGGTCGAGAAGATGCGCCGCGGCCACCCGGCGCTGGCATCCATCACGGTTGCAAACCAGGGCCACGCGCCGTTGCTCAAAGATAAGCAAACCATAGAAGCCATCCACCACTTCCTGTCCGCCACCGACGCGGGGGGGCCCATCGCCACCATGGCGCTCGCCTAAGTGCGATGCAGCGGCATCCGGCTGGGTCGAACGACGTCCGCCGGTCGACATCATAGAAGTGCCCAGCAGCCATCGTGGACCGCGAATGCGATGAGCTGCGGAACTAGCTTGTATTAGTTTGGATTGGCCTTCGGACCTTTTCGCCCTTGGCACGCAGGTCCGCCTACGTTACTGCCGACCGTTTCGCCGAATTGGTGCGGTCGAGAGGACTCGAACCTCCACGGGTTGCCCCGCTACCCCCTCAAGGTAGTGCGTCTACCAATTCCGCCACGACCGCATGCCAGGGGCGAAAACGAACGCCTCATATAGCCAACTCAGTCGGCGGTAACAAGCCGGACAACCCCTAGGGCGCACGCGGCTGCGCCAGCCCGCCCCAACCAGCCGCCTCAGTCTTCGGCCGGGCACTTCCGGAGGGCCTAGCCAGCTCACCGGCAGGCACCCTACATTGATCCCATGACGCACCACCACAGCTCTTTCGACGGCCGCGCAATGTCGCTTGAGCTCGACCCGGTCGACTGGACCGTTAGTCGGGTTCCAGTCGAGTACGCGGATGGCGTGCGCACCATGACTGAGCGCGCCCAACACATAGCGCGCGGTTTGACACCGGAGTTTGTCTGGCTGCTCGAGCATCCGCCGCTCTATACGGCGGGAACCAGCACAAAGGTAGACGATCTGCGCAACCCGCTACATTTTCCATTGCATCAAACCGGAAGAGGTGGCCGCGTCACCTACCACGGCCCAGGGCAGCGCATCGCTTACGTTATGCTAGACTTGAAGCAGCGCGGCGGCGACGTGCGCTCCTTCGTGCACGCACTTGAGAGCTGGCTCATAGATACCCTCGCAACACTGGGCGTAAAGGGCGAGACGCGACCGGGGCGCGTCGGCATATGGGTACGCCGCCCAGAAAAGGATGCGTGCGCCGAAGACAAGATTGCTGCGATCGGTCTTCGCGTTTCGAATTGGGTGACCCTGCATGGCGTCAGCCTCAACGTCGCTCCTAATCTTGCGCACTATGACGGAATCGTCCCCTGCGGCATCACCGAGCACGGCGTCACCAGCCTTGCCGATCTTCGTTCGCCGGCACCAATGGAAGTTGTGGATAACGCGCTGCGCGATGCTTTCGAACGTCACTTCGGCGCTACGCGCAGCGTCGACGACCCGCTCGCGTCAACGCTCTCAACGTTCCCAATCAGCAGTGGAGCCCGGCCCTGAGAAGAAGAACGCCCGGCCCCACGAGGGAGCCGAGCGTTCAAAACCTGCTGGTTTTTCGTCTACCTCTGCTTCCGGATGGGCAACGATCGTTGGCCCGCATCACCAACTTCCGAGGCCGCGTCTGCGGCCGGCCCCTCGTAGTAGAGGTCACCGCCTTCAATCGACACCAATTCCGAGCCACCTAACTTGTACTCGTTGTTCTCGCTGTCGTTGAGGCGGACGACGCACCCCTTCTTACAAACCCCTTCTAGCACCAAAGACGGCCTTAGAACGTGGTCTTGCTTTGCCTCGCCTTCAATGATCGTGACTTTATAGTCATTATCATCGCGGTTTGTGACCGACGCTGCCAGCGCAGGCAGAGGCCAAAGAAGAGCTACGGTTGCAAAAGCCGCAAAGACCATGCTTGGCATCACGGCAACTCCATCAAAGCGGGATATCCAACTACTTCCTCTTTTTCTTCTTTGCTGGCTTCCTCTTGGCAGTGGTCTTCCGCTTCACAGTCGTCTTTTTCTTCGTAGCCGTCTTCCTCTTCGCAGCTGGCTTCCTCTTCGCTGCTGGCTTCCTCTTCGCTGCTGGCTTCCTCTTCGCTGCTGGCTTCTTCTTGACAGCTGTCTTTCTCTTCTTCTTGGCGGGTTTCTTCGCCTTGGCCTTCGCCTTCATGTTCGTTGTCCTTCCATTGTAACCCCGAACAACACGAGTCAAATTCGAGCTGACTCAATCGGGACGCTGACAATCTGGTTAGAATTAAACTTTGCTACAAACGGATTTTTCCGGTGACCGCTATCGAAAATTTCGATAGATACCATTTGCAGCGTATCGGCGATCAAGTGAGCACCATGGACGTCAATCTCGCGCGCACCTTCTTGATGGTTGCCGAGACTGGAAGTTTCATCCACGCAGCGCGTAAGATGAACATCACGCAGTCTACCGTCTCAGCCCGCATAAAGAGCCTTGAAGATCAGCTCGGACGCCCACTATTCGGTCGCTCCAAGACTGGCGCAGCGCTCACAGCGG
>Ga0209013_10001658_pt1 | contig 20441 bp, 21 predicted proteins | sample Cruoilmetagenom2_FD_187291 | JGI IMG/M metagenome (GOLD analysis project Ga0209013, IMG submission 187291) | Oil polluted marine microbial communities from Coal Oil Point, Santa Barbara, California, USA - Sample 2 (SPAdes) (version 2) | ecosystem: Environmental > Aquatic > Marine > Oil seeps ...
ACCGTCTTTGCCGACCTTGTCGATGGCCGCCGCAATCATCTTGCCGATCTCGGGGTCGGCTGATGAGATTCCGGCAACCTGGGAGATCTGCTCGGTCGACTCGACGTCGATAGAACCGGACTCGATGGATTCGACCGCAGCTGCGACGCCGTGCTCGATACCGCGTTTGAGGTCCATGGCACTCGCACCGGCAGCCAGGTTTCGCAGTCCGCCGCGAACCATTGTCCACGCGAGCACGGTTGCCGTGGTTGTTCCATCGCCGGCGACATCGTCAGTCTTCTTGGCGACCTCTTTCACCAGTTCGGCGCCAATACGCTCATACGGGTCCGCTAGTTCGATGTCCTTGGCGATCGACACACCGTCGTTGGTGATTGTTGGGGCGCCCCATTTCTTGTCGAGCACAACATTGCGACCCTTCGGGCCGAGCGTGACGCGCACGGCATCGGCCAACTGGTTCATGCCGGCTTCGAGGGCTCGGCGAGCCTCGGAATCGAACGCGATCATCTTCGCCATTTTGTGTGTCCTCCGTTGGACGTGCTCAGAGCTTCGTGGTTACAGCAGCGAGGCCAAAGACAGGCTCAGCCTCGCTCCTTAGCACTCTACGGCGACGACTGCTAACCCCATACACCGTTTGTAGGTAATTTTCTGCGGAACGGTCCTCCGATTATTACCTACAAACGAAGATGCGCAAGCGAAGAATCGCTAGTCAGGGCTGCCGTGACGACCTGCGCCCTGCGCGAAGCGCGCCGCGCCTTCAAGAGTCTCGCCGGAGCCAATCGTGGCGCGGCCGAGATCGGTCTCGTTTGCCAATGCCTCGCCGAGGTCGAGCGACCATTGGTCGTAGCTCGATTCGCGGTCCGAGCGCAGGCAGATCTGGGGAAGCGCCGCAATCTCGCCGGCGAGAGCGATTGCCGCGACGAGAGATTCGCCGGGAGCAACGACGCGATTCGCCAAACCAATGCGTTCTGCTTCCACTCCGTCGACGCCACGACCGGTCAGCATCAGGTCGAGCGCACGTGAGTGGCCGATGAGCCGGGGCAGCCGAATCGTTCCGCCGTCGACAAGTGGTACGCCCCACCTCCGACAGTAAACCCCGAAGATCGCGTCGGATGCCACAACACGCAGATCGGCCCAACAGGCCAATTCGAGTCCACCAGCGACAGCATGCCCCTCGACGGCAGCGATCACCGGCTTGTCGAGAAGGAGTCGCGTCGGGCCCATCGGGCCCAATGACCCGACCATCTCGTCTGCCGGATCGTTGGTGACCCTGTTTCCCGACCCTGTCGAGATCGCCTTCAGATCGGCGCCCGCGCAGAACATCCCGGATGCACCCGTGAGCACCGCAATCGAGACATCGGCGTCACCGTCGAAGTCGACGAACACGTCATACAGAAGCTGCGCTGTCGGCCCATCGACCGCGTTACGCACGTCGGGGCGGTCGATCGTGACGACTCGAACGGCGCCTTGGTCCTCGACGATCACGGTCATGTCATCAGCCTCACATACCCGTCAACCCCGTTTGTGTGCGATTTTCTGCGGAACGGTCCTCCGAAAATTACCTACAAACGAAGATTTGCAAGCGAAGAATCGGGAGTTCAGCCGCCGGCGACAGCGGGGATGATGGAAACGGTGATGCCGTCGTCGACCTTGGTGTCGAGACCATCGAGGTAGCGAACATCATCGTCATCGACGAACACATTTACGAACTTTCGCAGACCCCCATCCTCGTCGAGCAGGCGATCACCGAGGCCAGGATGTGCCGCTTCGAGTTCATGGACGATGTCAGAAAGCGCGCCCGGCTCAACCGGTACCTGCTTCTCGCCATCAGTCAACGGGCGCATGGTGGTTGGAATCCGAACGGTCACTGCCATGCCGGAAGGCTACCGCCGTGAATCCCTACCGACGTGGTCGACAATCCCGCCCGCTTGATCCCGTTCTCGTGAACTATTGTCGACGTGTCGTCGGCCAAAGTTCACGAGAACGGCGAGCGATTAGCGTGTGGGTGGTGCGGATCAGACGCGTTATCGCCGCTCCTGACAAGTTCAAGGGCACTGCGACCGCTCACGAAGTCGCCGAGGCGATCGGGCACGCCTGCTGGGAACTCGGGATCGAGTGTGTCGAAATGCCGATGGCCGATGGCGGTGACGGCCTCCTCGACGTGTTGGGCGGACCCAACAGAACGTCGGTCGTTACCGGGCCTCTCGGCGACCCGGTCGAGGCGGGCTGGCGACTGGCCAAGGGGACTGCCGTCATCGAAATGGCGCGTGCGAGTGGGCTGGTACTCGTCGGTGGCGCTTCTGGCAACAGGGCGATGGATGCCACCACCTACGGAACCGGTGCGCTCATCGATCACGCTCTCGATTCGGGCGCGACGCGGATCATTGTCGGGCTCGGTGGATCGGCTACCACCGACGGTGGTTTCGGCGCCATCCGGGCGATCACCGCGATCGCCCGCCTCAAGCGAGTCGAACTGCTCGTCGCTTGCGATGTGAACACCACGTTCACCGATGCCGCCAAGGTGTTCGGACCCCAGAAGGGTGCCACCCCAGCTCAGGTGATGATGCTGACTCGCCGCCTCGAACGAATGGTGCAGATGTTCGCCGACGACTTCGGTGCCGATGTCACAGAGATCGTCGGCGGCGGTGCGGCAGGCGGCCTCGGGGCAGCTCTGGCTGCACTCGGCGGCACGCTCCTACCAGGATTCGAGCTTGTCGCCGACGAACTCGACCTCTATGACGAACTACCGGGGACCGACCTCATCATCACCGGCGAGGGGCACCTGGATGACACGAGCTTCTCGGGCAAGGTTGTCGGTGGCATAGCGGCCATCGCGGACGAAGCAGACCTGCCAGTGCTCGCCATCGTCGGGTCCGCGGCTGCAGAGACGGCAGCCACACACAACGATTCCATCGACATCCTGTCGTTGACAGAACTATTCGGAGCCGACATGGCTCTGAGCGAACCGAAGCGTTGCATCGAACGCGCCGCCTCGAAATGGCTTTCGGACCGGCTGTGAGCTGACTACCCGTCGGTTGTTACGGGCTCGGTGTCTGGCACTTCAGTGCCAGACACTTCAGTGCCAGATACTTCAGTGCCAGATACTTCGGGGGCAGTACCAGTGGCCGTCGTATCTTCGGGCGCCTCCACGCCGGACATCTCCTCGAGCGTCTTGTCGGCCTGGTTGGTGCCAAGCATGACCAACACGCCGGCGTCTCCGAGCGACCCGCCATCAACCGGCGGCGGAGTCGGGACCGTTTCTACCGTGAGTCCGCCCATGACCAATGCGACGGAGTTCGCAACATCTTGCGCGGCCGCGATGCCAGGGTCGTAGTAGACGACCGATACTTCGATTTGACCCGTGGTCGAGTTCGTTGCCTCACCCATTGTGAATCCGGCCAGAGCGAGTGTGTCGGTCATCCGACCGGCAGATCCGGGCACACCACTGGCGTTCGCCACGATGACGGTCGCCCCTTCGGTGACAAGCGTGGTCGTGGTCACAGAAGGCGCTGTAGTGGTCGTCAGACCGGTATCGATCGTGGTCGTAGTCACATCGACGGACGCGCTGCCGCCCGATGAACTCGATCCTCCATCGTCTGTGATGTTGTTCAGGATCAGAAACCCGATGACGACCGCTACGACCGCCAGAACGATGCTGAGTGTCGAGCCGACTGGCGAGCCGCCGAGGCCCTGTCGTGGCGATCGTCGGGGCTGATTACCCGCCGGTGGTGCGGTTGGGTCTTCGTTGGTCATGCGTGTGCTCCTTCTCCTGACGCGACGGACGCGGTGCCGTCGAGACGAGCCTTTCTGGCACGAAGACGCAGCCGCTTCAAGCGACGGACCACGAGCGGGTCGTGGTCGATTGCTGCTGGGTCATCGAGCACCTTGGTCAATTCCGCATGGTATTCGTCTGGCGAACACTGAAAGCGTGCGCGGATGACCTGGTCACGCGGTTCATCGTTGTTCCACCATGCCCGTTCGAAATCGAGCATTGCGGCATTCCGTTCGCTGAGCATTACCGCACAGATTGGTCGCTCGGACAGTCGAATTACAAGCACTAAGGCGAGTTCCTTGAAGAAATCTTCCGAGAAGGACCCCGTAGGCGGTCCGCGATAGCGTCCACGAGCGTGTCGCGTCGCCCATTCCTGATCGGTGTCGCCGGAGGAAGCAGTTCCGGCAAGACCACCATTTCCGACCGTCTCGCTGAGATCATGGGCACCGAACACCTGGCGCGCATCGAGCTTGATTCGTACTACGCGGCGCTCGGGGAACTTCCGCTCGAAGAACGCCGGCTGGTCGACTACGACCATCCTGACGCATTCGACTGGCCGCTGCTCAACGATCACCTCGCCGCACTCTCCAACGGTGCATCCGTTCAGATTCCAACGTACGACTACGTCGAACACAACCGCAGTGATGAAACACGCATGGTCGAGCCGGCCAGGGTCATCGTGGTCGACGGAATTCTGGTGTTCTGGGACCCGGCATTGCGCGATCGCTTCGATCTGAAGATCTTCGTCGACACCGGATCCGATATTCGGCTGATTCGTCGACTGCGGCGCGATGTAGCTGAGAGGGGCCGAACCGTCGAGAACGTGATCGAGCAATACCTCACCACGGTGAAGCCCGCCCACGACCGCTTCATCGAGCCGAGCAAGATCCATGCCGACGTGATCATCCCGGCGGGCGGACTCAACCGGCCGGCGCTGGAAGTACTACTGGCTCGTGTTCGAGAGATCGCACTCGGCGACGAATGACGATCAGAACGGATGTGAACAAGTGCTGTGGCTATTCCAATTGGTCGTCAACGGCGCGAGGTGCTTCCGGTACCACAACGACGATCGACGTTCCAGCCCCCACCGCGGACACGACGCGCAACTCCCCGTCGATTGCGTCGACTCGATCGCTCATGTTCAATATGCCATGCGATTGATCCGCGGTGGCGAGATCGAAACCTGGACCGTCGTCGGTGATGGTCAGCGTGAGTGTTCCAGCCGCGTTGACCCTCAGCGACAGCTGAATCTCCGAGTCGGGAGCGTGTTTGGCTGCATTCGCGAGCGACTCCAGGGCCGCGAAATACAGCGCCGTCTCAACTTCACGACTGAAACGCCCCACTTCACCGGCGCTGACCTCGACCGGAATCAACGAATGCCGTGCCACAGCATCAAGTGCCTCGACCAGCCCGTGTGCATCGAGAACGGTCGGATAGATCCCAGTTGCCAGCTCGCGCAGTTTCTCGACAGATTTGTCGAGCTCAGCTACGAGGTCGCTCAACGTCTTCTGAAGTTGCGTGTCGTTCGAAGCCTCGGCCTCTAGCGTTCGCAGCCGTGTCCCCATGGCAGCGAGATGCTGTTGTGCTCCATCGTGCAGCTCACGTTCGATTTGGATTCGCGTTGAGTCTCCAGCTTCCACCACGCGTCGGCGTGAGTCGATCAACTGCTGCGCTGTATCGCTGAGTTCCCTGTTCAGACGCCTCGAACGAGCAAGGGCGCTCTTCTGAAGCCGATTTGCCTGCCAAACCACAACGATGATCGGGACCGTGAGCGCCATCGACAACGCCACGACGATTGCAAACTCCAGGTTTTCGTCGATGTCGGGAGTCGAACCGCGATCGTCGCCGATCAGGCCGATCAACGCAACAGCGGCCACCGAGAGGGCAGCGCCGACCGTCATCACGAGCAGTGGGCGATTTGCGAGATGAGGTGCAGCAAGCACCAGCGGCAGGATGACCACCAGGATCATGACGGGCCAAAGGAAGGGAAGCGCTATCGGGGTCACGATCGCAACCACCGAGTTGCCCGCGGTGATGAGCCCGAGAGCCGTTGTCAGCCGATCCGAACGTCTTTCAGACTCTGCAAGTGCAAGCGCGGCAATCAATACCGCCAGACTGATCGGTACCGCCCACAGCACGGCACTTTGAACAAACAAGACATTGACGACAACGACCAAGACCAGGCTCACCGCGGCGCAGACTGCGTCGAGTCGGATGAACGTCGCCACCAGGGCGTCGTCGCCGCCAGACCTGATGCCCCACCCCGCTCTTACCATCGTCGAACTGTAGGTCATGGTCGGGTATTTGAGTTTGCTTGTCGAATCCCCACTACGCCAGTTCACGTTTGTAGGTAATTTTCGGCGGACCGTTCCGCCGAAAATTACCTACAAACGTGATGACGGCCCCGTCGGCCAGGGTGGAGTCCCGAAGACTCCACCCTGGCCGACTCCACCCTGGCTATGGCCAACCCGCTGCTACTAGCTGGCGAAGTTGACGATGATCCAACCGATGTTGGTGCTTTGCACGTGCAGGTCATCCTCCCAGCCTTCAGGGGTGCTGTCGGCATCCCAGTAGGCAATGGAGAGCTGGCTGGTGCCACCTGCTGCGACCGAAGCATCGTTCGAATCGCCCGTATCCATCGGGCGGCTCATCTCGAAGGTCCATGTGCCATCAGCGTCGGCTACAGGATCAGAGTGACTCCAGGAGCCCGCCAGCGAGTTCTCGGCGCCTTCGCCATTGTCGTCCTCACGAGTCTCAGGATCCGTCGACCATTCATCGTCGAAGTTGCACGCTTCGTCGTTTCCGGGGTCCTTGCCCTCGCCAGGCCCGGACGTCGAGCCGCCGGAGACCTCACCGGCCGCGCACTCGAGCTCCCAGTGCCAGATGTCAACCATGCCCGTCGACGCCTCCCGATCTTCATCGGTGGCACCCATCGCTTCGCCGGCAGCGTCGTCAATCGACCATGCCACAGCGAGTGCAGCTGACAAGTGGACGTCCTCAGGATCCCAGTTGTAGTCGTCGTCGACTTGTACCAGCATCAAGACGTTCTCACCGTCATGACCGACCTTGACGACCGCGTCCCTCGGCTCGACCGTTTCGCCGATGATCGGTTCCATCGTGAGATCCGTTGCCGAAACATCAGCCCAGTCGGCTGCGTCGCCATCGATGGTGATCCCACTCAGAAGCCCGGCTTCGACAACCACCGCATCAGGCGCTTCTGCCGGAGCATCAGTCTCTGCCGGAGCATCAGTATCTGCCGGAGCATCAGTTTCTGCCGGAGCATCAGTCTCTGCCGGAGCATCAGTATCTGCCGGAGCATCAGTTTCTGCCGGAGCGCCAGTCTCTACGGCGGCTTCGGTCTCTACCGGCGCGGTTGTCGCGTCAGAACTGTCGTCGTCGCTACCGCACCCAACCGCGACTGCGGAAAGTACGACGGCCGCGAGGACCGCCTCCACTCTCTTGATTCTCATGGGACATCCCTTTCGTATGGGCCATCCAGAGATCAGACGACCGATTATGTGAGCAGCATCGAAGTTGACGTGCTCGGTGTCAACAGTCCTCCGTACGGGCCGATTCGTATAGGGCACAAAGGCACGAAAACCAGAGTTGGACCATCAGAGAGGGAGCTGTCGCTCTCGATACATCTGCTGACAACACTTCGCCACCACAGATTCTCTCCCAAAACCGACCGCCAGGGATAGAAAAAAGCTACGTTTGTGTGATGAAGAGACGCTGGTGGTGGCAACGCATCCATCCTGTCTTCAGGGTCCTGCTGGTAATCGTCTATTTCGGTTTGGCGTTCTCGGTGATCGCGTATGCCATCGCGCAAGGCTCGCCTGACTCGGGATCCGCGCAACAGAGCGATGCGACCGAATCTCCAGTAGACGACGCGACTGGTACTACAGCGCCGCCCGCAGCAACAACGACCCAGAGCCCAGCGGCGGCGACTTCCCCAAGCGGAAATGAACTGTACGACGCCACCTGCGGGGCCTGTCACGGAACCGAGTTGGAGGGAGGCGTCGGTCCCGAGCTCGATCGCTTTTCAGAAGCCTCCGAACTCTCCGATTCACGCTACGTATTGCGGATTACCGAGGGCAGGGGCGACATGCCTGCGTTCTCTGATCAGTTGACCAGCTCCGAAATCGACGAGATAGTTGCCTACATCCGAGATCAACAGGGCGAGTGAAGACTCAACCCAAGGACTCGATCACTCTCCCGAAATCGTGCATCTGAGTCTTTCGGCCGAAACTGTCAAGGGCCAGTTCGGTCCCGAATACGGTCCCCATTCTCTCGTCACGGCGAGAGATGGCGGCGCGTGGTTGGTCTGTCAGACGCGAACACTGTCAGGAACGCGCTGTTGCCGGAGACATAGGATCATGTAGCCACGGAGGTCCGATTTCGATGTCGTCACGTGCGGCGCAGTTCCAGAAGTTGTATGAGCGCCACAACCGCTTGGTACTGGCCTATTGCTTGCGCCGAATATCCAACGCTGAAGCGTACGACGCGGCGTCTGAGGTTTTCGCCGTTGCTTGGCGGCGTCTCGACGACATCCCGGACGACAAGGAACTTGCCTGGCTCTACGGCGTTGCTCGCAGAGTGTTATCGAGGAAACGGCGCAGTGCAAATCGGTTCTCCCGCCTCGTGAAACAAGTGCAGATGCAGCCTCAACCGACAACAATCGACGTTGCTGACGAAGTGCTGGGCGACGACCGCGTTTCCCAGGTTCGTGCCGCCATCGGGATGCTAAAAGCTCGCGATCAGGAAATCCTGCGCCTGGCCGCATGGGAAGGACTCTCGCACAGGGACATTGCCGAAGTGCTTGATATCTCAACTTCAGCGGTAGATCAGAGGCTTCATCGGGCGAAGCAACGTCTTGCGGTGGCTTACGAGGGGCTCTTCAGTCCCGGGGATTCTGCGATTCAGGGGAGTTCGGCATGAGGAACCAGGAACGAATCTACGCACTTCTGGCAGAGGCCAATCCTGTACCGAATCCAAACTCGCTTCCGGAGACATCCGTCAAGGAGCGGAGTGACCTTCGGCTGGTAGAGCCAGAACGAGATGTTGACCCGTCGGAGTTGGGCGACTTAGTTGCCGTCCATCCGAGTCGGGGCCGACGATTTCCGGCCCGCGTTTTCGTAGCCGTCGCGACTCTGTTCTTGGTCGTCTCAGCCGTTGTCGTAGTTGCCAGCCGATCTGACGACGAGATATCCGATCCAGTTGCGTCACAAGATTCTCTGGATCCCGTAGAGCAAGCGCGGGCATTTATTGACCGTCTCGACAATGGCGAGGTCGCAGAGGCCGTCGATCTGTTGTCGGACCCGGTCGGCGAGGTCTGGTTCATCTCTATAGGGTCGGCGGTCGGTAACGACCAGATATCTGAGTACCTCGACTTCTATAGCGCTATCGAGGCCACCACTACGTTGGGTGTTTGCGAAAGCCGAGTCGTTGGCCCGCGTACAGTCGTGACGTGTGAGGCGGACCATGACGTGGAAGCGCTTGAGCTGTTGGATTTGCGCTTCTCTACATTCGACATGACGTTCGACGTCTGGGCCGACGGCATCCGCTCGGTTGGATGGAATCAACGAGATTCTGGCGACTTCGATTCGGCATTCGCTAGGAGCCGGTTCCTTGAGTTCAGCGCTTCTGTCCTTGAACCAAACGGTTTGCTTCAGGAATCCGGAGACCCAGTGTGGTCCTACGACAACGGGCTACTGGTAGCTCGTCTCATCGAGGAATTCGTCGCGAACAGTTGATCGCATCTTGTGTTCGCCTGTCAGGTTTCGGCTCCCAACGGAGACAAGCCAGTTGTAACCCGTGAGACAGGAGAGCACGATGAACACAAGGACCGCTTTGGTTGGACCCACTCTTATGGTCATGATCGCTGTCGGCTGCAGTGGTACCGCGTCAGACAAGTCGCTTGCGAGTGGCTCATCCACCGTGAACCAGGAGACAACGTCACCCTCGGATGGAGCCACATTCTCGTCCAATGTCGAGGTTCTGTACGGAATTGTCAATGCATACAACAACGACGACGCCGTCGGTGTCCTCGAGGTTTTTGTCGAAGGTGCTGATGTGTTCGGGCTAGGTCAGGCCGGAGATGCCAGCACAATGGAACATCTTGAAACAATCATGACCACAGTGGGGGACACTGTCTCTCTCGGCCCCTGCGAGGCTGGGGTCCTTTCGAATTCCGTGGACTGCCACGCTTCATTCGAGGATGACTTCCACGGCCCAGCTGGACTGACTCTGGAGGGCATCGAGCACTACTACTTCGATGAGAACGGCAAGATCAAGAGCGTGTCGATGAGCGTCGATGGGCAGAATCCGTACATTTCGATGGAGACTGCGATGGGTGAGTGGATGAGGAACAACTATCCCGAGATTTACGCGCAGATCGTTGAGCTCGACTACTGGGAAGATGAGCGCATGGCAACAATGCTTGAGTACGTCGATGAATTTGTCGTGGCGTCAGGCGAGTACCCATCGAAGGCTGCGGACTGATCAGTCTGAGCTGTTCCCAAGATCCGAAATCTTGTCCTGGCGGCCGTGTTCTTGAGTCTCGTCTCAGAGGTCGCCGGTGAACCAGTGTGTCCGGGCGGTTGTTTCGTCTCCGAGGCTCATGTCGGGTCTCGGCGTCTGAAATCGCTGGCGGCCTACCCAACCTGCCTACGTTGTCGACCTGTCGGAAGCTGTGAAGACACAAAACCGTTACGACATCTTGAGCCGGGTGCGAGGATCGAACTCGCCACCTCATGATTACAAATCAAGTGCTCTACCAACTGAGCTAACCCGGCGGGGTTCGACAGGATACCGGCAGGCGGCGCTGTCAGATCGGCTCAGCCGAGATCGACCCACTCGACGAGCTTGAAGTTCGAAACGATTCGGTAGTCGAGGTCGGTCGGAAGGCGATTTGTCTTCGAGCAGGCCACCAACGAAAAGGTCTCGCCACCGACTTGGCGCGTGGCGGCCAAGATCTGATTGGAGTACTTACTCGTGATGTACTCAGATGCCATTTGGTACGTGTAGCGCCGATTGTCCGCAGTGGTCACGTAAAGGAGGTCACCATTACGAAGGTGATGCTGGTAGCGATACGGACCACCATGCTCGGTGCGATGTCCGAATACTGCGGTATGAGCACCCTGGGCAACCAGACCCGTTCCGGTCCAATACCACGTGTTTCCAGAATCAACGATCGGTCCTGACGAACCCTCGTAGACACCATTCGTCAGCCCCATCCTCGGAACCTGCAGCGTCCACGGGAGCGGGCCGGGTGGTGGCGTCGGATCAACCGGGGCACCAGTCGTCACCGCCGCCGGCACACCGGTGAACCAGCCGGTCACATCGCAAATGATGTGGGCACTGTCGTACGAGTAACAGGCAACTCCCAGCGTACTTATTCGCGTGATCGCATGATTGGCAACCGTTTGGTCAGGCCCAGTGACGTTCAAGTTCGAAACCACCCGACGGACGGTCTGTGCCGGGTACAGCGTGAAATACCCCCAGCCACCGGTTCCGGTGGCGGTGAGGTTCATGGCGATTGCCTGAGCGCGTGTGTTGATCGGGTTCGGCAGCGTGAACGCGCGTGTCCAACCTGGCCAGAGACGGCTCTTGTCTTGACGAGTATCGAGCAAGCGGACCGGCGTGATCGGGACAAAGAGACCAGCCGAGGACTCACCTGCACTAGGCCCCGTGATGTAGCCGGCCACATCGAGCAAGATGTGAGCGCCGCCGTAGTTGTAGATGTTGATACCCGTCACCAAACCACCGGGACCGGTCGTCGAACCGAGTTTCGTGATGATGCCGGCAGCACGAGTCTGCCCAGCCGAATAGTTGAGGCTCGATGTTTCGGGAAGTCCGGATCCGAGCGGATAAGCGGTGAGATATCCACTGCCCACTGCATCGACAGCGGTCAGGTTGGCGACGACAGCCACAGCGTCTTCTGGCACCAGACCATTGAGATTTGCAGCCACGGTGGTGCCCGATGCCGGAGTGGGCCCTGATCGGGTATCGAGAGGACGAACGACAGACGAAAGTGCGACGAACCGGCCACTGCGAACCGGTACAGCCGTCGGCCTGTACACCCCGGCGATGTCGACGATCACATCGCACGGACTCTCAGACAGCACATCGACTGCCCCTCCGGCACCGAGCTTCACCGTCACGAGATTGGCCACAGCTGAGTCAGTGGCACCGATATTCACACTGGATGTTCCCGGCCAAGCCTCGCCAGCCGGGAAGGCGCTGATCCAGTTGCTGCCATCCCGCCTCACGCCCGTCACCGTGAGAACAGCAGCAACGGCGTCGTCAGGAATTGCCTCGTTCCCTGCCACCTTGATTCGTATTGTCGTGGCGTTGACGCGCTGATAGCCATAGCCAACCGGCAAGCCTCCACGGGGACGGGTGTCGCACAGCCTTCTGGGTGCCAGAGATTCGAAGTAACTCGCCCCCGGCTCGACGGCGGACGCGGTTGACGACAGCACGGCCGCACCGACAATCGCACCAGTGGTTCCGGCGATGAAGGCGCGGCGACCGAGTGACCCCGGGACTGACGCGCCGAGCGCGTCAGCATTCTCGCTGTCACCCCGAGGTGCCTGAACAGGCAAATTCATGGGGGACACATTACGTGCTTTGACGTCTAAAGCGAGCGATTTCATAGGTCGAAAGTGCCGCAGCCGACGAAACATTCAGTGAACTGACCCTCCCGAGCATCGGAATACTCACTATTGAGTCGCAACGCTCACGTACAAGTCGAGAAAGACCGCTGCCTTCCGCACCGAGCACCAGGCAGATCGGTTCGGCTGCCAAGGAGCCAAGATCGAACAGGTCGCGATCGGCAGAATCGTCCAGACCGACAATCCAGACGCCGTGTTCCTTCAACTGCTTGAGCGTGCCAGGCAGGCCCGGGATCAGCGCCATGGGTACGTACTCGACGGCTCCAGCGGATGCCTTCGCGACGGTCGGGGTGACGTGAACCGCCCGATGCCGCGGGAGCAGGATGCCAGTCACACCAGCGCCGTCGCAGCTGCGAATGATCGCCCCGAGATTGCCCGGATCGGTGACACCGTCAACAGCGACGAGGAACGGAGGCACGCCCCCCTTGCCCCGGATCAGCGCGCCGAGGTCGGCCTCCGGCAATTCCTCGGCAAATGCGAGGACACCCTGGGGAGCCTCGCTCCGCGCCTCATGATCGAGCTTGGCCCGCGCAACGTAATGCAGCGGCACTCTGCGTGCCGCAGCAATCTCCGCAATATCCGCAACACCCGGATCACCCTCGAGCTCGGCACCGATCCACACTTCGTGCACTCTGCGTCGTTCCCCCATCAAGAGTTCGCGCACTGCCTGCCGCCCCTCGACCTGGCGCCCACCCAGGCCCTTGGCGCCACCCGCACTCCCCGACGATCGAGGGGATTGACCGCCCCCGGTTGATCTACCGCCGCCCGACTTGCCGGCTGAGGAACGATCGGACCTGCCGGAGTTTTGCGAGCGCCGCTGACCTTTCCCCCTGCCGGTCGAACGAGATGATGAATTGCGTCCATCCGAACTCCCCCGCGATGACCGACTCACAGCGGCTTCCTCATGATCCATCTCCGCTCGGCCGATGGATGAGTGCTGACGCGAAGCAAGCAACACCTTCACCCCGGCCGAGAGCACCGAGTTGTTCAGCACGGTTGCCCTTCACCGATACCGGCCCGGTTGCCGCAGCACTCAGGTGTCGCTCCATCTGATCGCGCTTGGGCGCCAACTTGGGGCGCTCACAAACCACGGCGCAGTCGATGTTCGAGACATGCCAACCCTCCTCGGCGAGCATCGTGGCGACATGGCGAAGAAGTGTGATCGAATCGGCGCCCCTCCAGCGTGGATCGGTGTCGGGGAAGTGCACACCGATGTCTCCGAGCCCCGCCGCACCGAGCAACGCATCTGCGCAGGCGTGGGCAATCGCGTCGGCATCACTATGGCCCTCGAGTCCTGGAACTCCTTCGAACTCACAGCCGCCAAGGACCAATCGGCGCTGCGGGTCGTCGCTGAACCGGTGGATGTCAAAACCCTGGCCCACACGGAACTCCGGGAAGAAAGCGGTCATCGCGAGTCGCCGCCTGTCTCGGCAGAAATCTGCTGGCGCGCCCACACGAGATCATCGGGATGGGTGATCTTGTGATTGCGTTCTTCCCCGGACACAACCACCACTTTGCCGCCGCGATCCTCGACGAGTGTGGCGTCATCGGTCGAGCCGCCGCCCTCACTGTGAGCTTCACGTAGTGCAGCGGCGCGGAAGGCCTGCGGCGTCTGCGCGGCCACCATCGTGTCGCGATCTGGAGTGCTGATCACCCTGCCGTCCGCAACGAATTTGATCGTGTCAGTCACCTTGACCCCTGGAACGGCCGCATCGGCGCCGTTGATCACGGCCTCGATGACCCTTTCATACAGCGCCTCGGACGCAAACGGTCGCGCGGCATCGTGAACACAGATGATTGAGGCGTCCGCAGGTACTTCCGCAAGGCCGGCACGCACGGATTCGCTGCGGGTCGCCCCGCCGGGAACGCCATGCTCACGTTCGGCATCATCCACCGGAACGACAACGACAACACCATCTGATGCACCCTCAGCCACCGCCCTCGATAGGTCGATCACACGCTTGTCCCCAAGCAACTCATATTGCTTCGGGGTGCCAAACCTTCGACCACTGCCGCCACCGACCACAATGGTCCAAATCTCTTCAACGCACGGCACAACGGCGGAGGGTAGTACCGTGACCGGCGTCATGGCTCACGAAGAGATACTCGCACAGACCGACTTCTTCGCAGATGCCCCCCCGGACGCTCTCAAAACGGTCGCGGCCGCCGGACACGAACTGCACCTCATACGCGGCGACGTGCTGTTCAACGAGGGCGATCCGCCGTCGGCGCTTTACCTAGTGCTGCGAGGCCGCCTGACAATCGCACTCGCGAATCCCATCGATCACCGCGAGAGCGTTATTGCTCTGATGGAAGTCGGCGATCTCTTCGGTGAGATGGGGATGCTCGACGACGGACCTCGCTCTGCGATGGCACGGGCCCTTGAGCCAACGACCGTTCTGACGATTCCGTACGAACAGATACTCCACATGTTCGACGAGAACCCGAAGCTGTTGTGGAACGTCACCCGCCTACTCGCCCAGCGCATCCGAGTCACCGACGAAGCTCTGGCCGACTCGGTCTTTCTCGACGTAACTGGCCGAACCGCGAAACGGTTACTCGAACTAGCCAATGGAACAGATGAGTTCACACTTCCGGTCACCCAGGAGGAACTCGCCGGCATGGTCGGCGCGTCGCGTGAACGAGTGAACAAGGCCATCGCCAGCTTCATCCGACTCGGTTGGCTCGAGCAGCGCGACCGCACCTACCGCATCATCCAACGCGATCGACTCGAACTCCGCGCTCGTTAGTACCCGACTGAGTCCGCCACGACCGAAATCTTGCGGAATACGCGCGCATAGAGTCCGATCTGCGCAAGATTTCGGGGAGACGAGTTAGCTAGTGGCCCACTAGGAGACAAACCAGCGCCGGGCTCGCGCAAACGCGTCGGCGGCATCATCGGAGCGGTGGGCTGGGCGCTCTGGTGCGTGCGCGAATCCATGTTCGGCGTTCGGGTACCTGACGACAGTGGCGGGCGTTGCTTCGAGCGCCGCTACATCCTCCGGCGGGGTGTACGTATCGAGGTCGCCAATGATCGCCAATACGCGGTCCGCATGCCCCTCGGCCAGTAGTTCGAGCGGCTCACGATGCCCGTCTCCGGCCCATACTTCGGGGAGTCTGATCATGCCGTAGAAGGCAACGATCTTGGCGAACCGATCGCTACGCGCCGCCTTGAAGCAATACATCCCGCCCATGCAGAACCCGATCAACCCCACTGTGTCGCACCCCGTAGCGTCTGCTGCCTCGACCAGGTCTCGGAGATGAGCATCATCGTCGATACCAGGAACCGCCGCGTATCGTGGCTCCACTTCTTCGCCTAACCCGAGGCCAGGGAATGGCTCGACGGCGCAGACAGTCATCGACCATTCCGACGACAGGCGGGCGACCATGTCGTCGAAGAGTGGCCGCAGACCGAAGATGTCCGGGATTATCACGAGCCCCATCGTTGGGGTAGTGCTCGGTTCGGCGATTTCGGCCTCGGTTCCGGAGGGCAGTGTGATGCGCATGTCCGCGACGTTAGGCGGACAAGGCTGTTCCTACCGAGCAAAGACGTCGATCATCGCCCGAACGTCGGGGGCAAGCGGGTACAAGATCGGGCAGGTGCAGCCGGCTGCTACGTACTCGTCGACCTTGGCACGCACCTCTTCGGGCGTGCCGGACGCGGTGATCATCTGGACAATTTCGTCAGGCACTTTCTTACTCGCGGCGACGACCTCGTCGTGGGTGGCCGGCCACGTGAGTACCTCACCGATTTCGTCAAGGAGTTCCTGCGGAACACCCGAAGCCTTCATGATGTGCGGCTGTTGCCCAAGGTATTGTGTGACGAGCAGCCGTGAGCCGTCGAGAGCGGCTTGGCGATCGTTGTCGACGGAGCAGACCACGAGCTGCGGGCGATCGATGTCGGCTACCGTTCTCCCGACTTTCGCCGCTCCACGCTCGAGGGCCGCCAGGGCGCCCTCATTGTAACTGGGCGACACGAGGTAGTTGAGCACCGCACCATCGGCGATCTCGCCGGTGAGCTCCATCATCTGCATACCCGTCGCCCCGATGTAGATGGGGACGTCTTTGGGTCGTCGCTCCTGGTGTACGTAGTCAAGTTCGACCCCATCGAGGTGGACGTAGAAGCCGTCCATCGTGACCGTTTCGTTGTTGAGCAGCGCACGGACCGCTGTAACAACTTCGCGCATCACACGGAGTGGCCGACTGCGATCAATGCCGACCTTTGCCGCCAGCGGGTCCCACCAGGCACCGAGGCCACAGATCATTCGCCCGGGTGCCAGATCGTCGAGTGTCGAGAACGTGCTCGCCAGCCGGGCGGGGTTGCGAGTCCAGCAATCGATGACCCCGGAACCGATTCTGATTCGATCAGTCGACGCGCCGAACGCCGCCATCGGCACCACGGCATCGCGAACCAATCGGCTGTCGGCCTGCCACACAGCGTCGAAACCCTTGGCCTCGGCGTGGCGAACAAGATCGATGCCTTGGCGGATGTCATGAGCGTCTTGGAGATACAGCGCGACCGGATAGTCCATGGAGCCAGCTTCTCACGTCTTGACGGTGCCGGCATTCTTGATCTACATATTGATAATCATCGATATGACGGTTATGCTCGCCTCCATGCGTTTACAGCTTGCACTCAACGTCCACGATCTCGACACCGCGATCGACTTCTACTCGAAGATGTTCAGCACCTCTCCCGCGAAGATCAAGCCCGGCTATGCCAACTTCGCGATCGAGAACCCGCCTCTGAAGCTGGTGCTGTTCGAGGTCGACGGTGCTCATCCTGAGGCCGCGACCGGAGCCGACTTCCATCACCTCAATCACCTCGGGGTCGAGACTGAGTCGACTGCCGAAGTCGTGGCCGCCGAGGCTCGCCTCAGCGAGTCCGGAATCGACACCACAGGCGTCGACGACACCCAGTGCTGCTTCGCCGAGAAGACCGAAACCTGGGTGAAGTCGCCCGACGACGCCCGCTGGGAGTGGTACGTCAAGACCGGCGATGCCGAGACCCTCGAGAACATCACTCTCGGCCGCGCCGACGACAACGCCTGCTGCCCCAGCTGACTCACCCCGGAACCCCTCCCGCCCTGGCCCAGCACTAGTTTCTGGACGATGGGAACTGACGCCAGAGATACCGAAGCCTCGACCGAGTTCGGGGGACACATCGGAACAACGGTTACGGATTCAACTGCGTGGTGGCCTGACGCTCCGCCCGTCGGGCGGACCAACGTGCTGCTCGTACTCCTCGACGATGTCGGATTCTCCGATTTCGGTTGTTATGGCTCGGAGATCGATACGCCGACCATCGATCGGCTCGCGGCCGACGGTCTGCGGTATACCGGTTTCCACACGACTGCGATGTGCTCGACAACGCGTGCGTCGATGCTCACCGGGCGCAACCATCATTCGGTTGGCGTCGGTTGCCTTGCCAATTTCGACAGTGGATTCCCGGGCTACCGCGGCAAGATTGCGTCCGACATTCCAACGCTCGCCGAGCTTCTACGACCGCACGGATTTCGCAACTACCTCGTCGGCAAGTGGCACGTCACGCGCCTGACCGAAACGGGGCCGACCGGACCGTTTGATGGGTGGCCGCTCGGGCGGGGGTTTGACCGGTTCTACGGATTTCTCGATGCCGAGACCGACCAGTACTCACCCGAGTTGGTGCGCGACAACACTCACGTGACCGCACCGGGCACCCACGCCACGGGATACCACCTGACCGCCGATCTCATCGACGAGGCGATTGGATGCTTGGCCGGCCACCATGCCTCCACACCCGATGATCCATGGTTTCTGATGGTGGCGCCTGGTGCCTGCCATGCGCCACATCAGGCGCCGCGGGAGCTCATCGACAAGTACGAGCAGATTTTCGACAAGGGTTGGGATCGCACGCGAGACGACCGCCTGGCGCGCCAGATCGCCGCCGGGATCATCCCGGCGGGCACTGAGCTGCCAGCTCGCAACCAGGGCGTATCCGCATGGAACGACCACACCGATGATGAACGTCGCCTGTTCAGCCGACTCGCCGGTGCCTACGGCGCAATGCTCGAACACTTCGATACTCACCTGGGCCGGCTGGTCGACTTCCTCGAAGCCAGCCAAGCACTCGACGACACAATCGTGCTCGTGCTGTCTGACAACGGGGCATCGCAGGAGGGAGGACCTCTCGGTTTCGTCAACGCGATGGCCCCGCTCAACATGGTGCGCGAATCGCTCGACAACAAGCTTGCGCGGCTCGATGACATCGGCGGGCCAGATACCCACTGCAACTTTCCCCACGGCTGGGCGATGGCAGCGAACACACCGCTCAAGCGATACAAGCAGAACACCCATGGTGGTGGAATACGCGACCCCCTCGTGATCCGTGCACCAAAATCAACAACCGCGAAGAATGAGATGCGAAACCAGTTCTGCCACGTGTCAGATCTAGCGCCGACGCTGCTGGAACTCCTCGACCTCGAAATCGATCCAGGGATGGAAGGGATCAGCTTCGCGTCCACCCTCACCGATAACGATGCCTCGACTGGCAAGAAGACGCAGTATTTCGAGATGTTCGGACATCGTGGAATATGGCACGACGGCCACAAGGCAGTCGCGTACCACTGGCCCGGCACGGCGTACGAAGACGACTCGTGGGAGCTTTACGACCTCGAGAACGACTTCAGCGAAGTTCACGATCTAGCCAGTTCCGAGCCTGATCTACTAAAGGATCTGCAGGAACGGTGGTGGGTCGAGGCCCAGAATAACCAAGTGCTTCCTCTCGACGACCGATTCGGTGAGCGATTCGCAGAAAACGCCGAACGGTTCCATGCCGGACGCACCAACTTCACGTTCTGGTCGGGAATGGGGCACATCCCCACCGATGTCGCGCCCGACCTGCGCAGCCGCAGCTACACGATCGAAGCCCACGTCGAAATCTCCGACACCGTTGCTGGTGGAGGAGCAGACGGCGTCCTGTTGGCCCACGGCGACGCCACGAGCGGATACTCCCTCTTCGTGCGCGACGGACACCTGGTACACGACCTCAATGTCGGCGGTACGCATCAACTGGTCACGTCCACCCATACGATTCCAGCTGGCAAGCACCGACTCGGATTCCGTATGGAACGGACCCCGGGCAGTGGTCCCTTGCCACACGGTGTGGGAACACTCCTCGTCGACGACGAACCGGTCGGACAGATGGAAACCGATCAGATCTTCTGGTTGACGATCTCATGGTCAGGGCTGGACATCGGGCTGGATCGCGGCACGACCGTTGCCGACTACGACGGTTCCGGTGAGCACCTGGGGCCTTTCGAGTTCCAGGGCCGCTTGATAAAGGTAACCGTCCAACTCGACGACGATCAGGACGTCGACCACGAAGCGGCAGGCACTACTGAACTCGGACGGGAGTGAGCTCACCTAACTAACTTGAGTGTTGGGTTGTCAGGATTAGTTAGCGCTCCTATAGTGTACTTCATAAGTGACTAACCAGCACCAGCCGCAGGAGGCACCCCACATGCTCTTACAGAATTCTCCGTTCCGTGAACTCGATTCCCTGTTCAACCAGCGCAGCGAACGTTCCGCGTGGGCCGCAGGGCGCCCGGTGCCGATGGATGCCTACCGCCGCGGCGACGATGTTTGGGTTCATCTCGACCTGCCCGGCGTGGCAGTCGACAGCATCGACATCTCCGCTGAGCGCAACGTCCTCACGGTCTCCGCCGAGCGCAGCTACCCCCGCCAGGACGGCGACCGCGTCTACTTCAATGAGCGCCACGATGGCGCATTCCGCCGCCAGGTGAGTCTTGGCGATGGGCTTGATGCCGAAGGCATCGAGGCCGACTATTCCGATGGTGTACTCACGCTGCGGATTCCGGTAGCCCAGCAGGCCAAGCCCCGCAAGATCAAGGTGAATACCGGCCAGACGGCCGTCGAGACAACAGCCACCGAGGCTGATGTCGACGAAACGTCCGACTGAGTTCACGAATTCTGCGTCGGCCTGCCCGGCGCACCGGCTC
>Ga0209013_10001659_pt1 | contig 20438 bp, 13 predicted proteins | sample Cruoilmetagenom2_FD_187291 | JGI IMG/M metagenome (GOLD analysis project Ga0209013, IMG submission 187291) | Oil polluted marine microbial communities from Coal Oil Point, Santa Barbara, California, USA - Sample 2 (SPAdes) (version 2) | ecosystem: Environmental > Aquatic > Marine > Oil seeps ...
TAGCTGAAGGTTTCTACGACCGGGTCGAAGATCTCGGCGGTGTCGAGCCAGTTCGGACCGTCTTTTCCGCCGACGATCAGGACGGTGCCGTCCTCCAGCAGGGTGTGCCGGCTGGACCGCCGGGGCTCGTTCATGGCGCCTTCGAGGCCAAAGGTCTCGGTGGCGGGATCCCAGAGCTGGAACGCAGCGGTGACTCCTGGCCAGGTTGTCCTGCCGCCGGCGATCAACACCCTTCCGTCGTTGAGCAGCACCGCGGCGCCGCCAGTGCTGCGTGCGGTGGCCAGGCTGTCGGATGGGGCAAAAGTCCCGGCGGCGGGGTCATAGATCTCCGTGCTGGCAAGAGGTCCGCCGGACCCCGTGCCCGCAGCGAGCAGAACCCTGCCGTCCTGGAGCAGCGTCGCCGAGTGGGCGTACCGTGCTGTGAGCAAATTGCCGCTCGTCGGCGTCAAGATGTGGCTGCTCGGATCGTAAATCAGGGCGGTGTCGAAAATGGGGCCGGCTTCCTCGTCACTCCCGCCGGCGATCAACACGGTGTCGTCGTTCAGTCGCGTGGCTGAGTGGAACATGCGGCTCGTGGGCATCGTCGCCACGGTAGTGAACTCGCCGGAGGCCGGGCTGAAGCGCTCGATCGTTGCGATGCCGTTGAAGGCTCCATCCAGTCCGCCGACGACCAGGACATCTCCTCCGAGCAGGGGTGTGACCGTGTGGTAGATGCGTTCCTCGTTCAGGCTTCCGGTCCTGTAGAACTTCGCCGGGTTCGCCGGCACGTAGAGCTCGGCGATGTCGGTTCCGGTGGTTATCGGCGCCCCGTAGGTGGTGCCGCCTGTGATGAGCATCTTGCCGTCGGGCATCCGTACGGCCGAGTGCTCGCTGCGCGCGATGGTCAGGTCGCCCTTCTCGCTGAAGGCGCCGGTGCTCCAGTCGTACATTTCGATGTGGGAGAGCAGTTGCAGCGAGCCAGAGACCGTGGTTTCACCGCCGGCGAGAAGGACCTTCCCGTCGGACATCAGGGTGGCGGTGTGGGCGGCGCGCGCCTGGTTCATGTCGCCGGCCGGGATCAGGCTGTTGCTCGCCCTGTCGTAGATGTCGGCGCTCGTGTTGGCCACGAAGGTCGAGTCGAAGAGGCCTCCGGCCAGCAGCACGGTACCGTCAGGCAGGAGGGTCGCACTGTGGAACCGGCGCGGGTCGCTCATTGTCCACCCCAGGACCTCGGAGAAGAGGTTGGTGGTCGGGTCGAAAAGCTCGGCGGTGGCAAGATCCGACACCCCATCGAATCCGCCGGTGATCAAGACCTCACCGGTGGAGAGCAGGGTCGCTGTGTGTTCCCACCGATGGGAGTGCATGCTGCCCACCTTTGTGAATCTCGATAACGGTAGGAGGCTGGGGTCATAGGTCAGGGCGACACTGATCGGGGAGGCCATCATGCCCCCGGTGATCAGCACCCGACCGTCGGCCAGCCGAGTCGCTGTGTGGCCGCCCTGCGGTCCAGGCAGGAACATCGGAGCGACCGAGAAGGTATCCGCCACCGGATCGTAGAGCTCCGCATTCGGCCCTGCGGTCTGGCCGCCGAAGATCAGCACCTCACCGCTGGTGAGGAGAGTCGCCGTGTGCCAGGCCCGTGCCGCGTTCATGCTCCCCACGGTGGCCGTGAACATTCCCGTGGCCGGGTCGTAGATCTCGGCTGTGCCGAGCACCCCGCCGGAATCGTAGCCGCCGGTGATCAGAACCCTTCCGTTGGGGAGTACGGTCGAGGTGTGCTGCTGCCGCCCGCCATCCATGGCCAACGGCGTCGGTACCGAGATGTCCGGGATCGAGTACGGCGGCTGCGTGGATCCTGCTTGCGCCTCCTCGGTGTTGACGCCTTGGGCGACCGTAGCCACGGTGAGCTCCGTCGGGTCGAAGAACACATCGTCTTCGGCGTAAGGGTCTATCACCCTCAGGGTGACGTAGACCTGGTCCCCGGGCTCCATCCAGAAGGTGGCGTTGCCGATATCGGGGTCGGTGTTCCCCGGATCGAGTAGATCGCCCGTCAGGAGGTCGGGGTCGATGATGTGGACCAGCATCTGGTGCTGAGCCTCCTCGGTGAGCTCGCATCCGTCAGCCACCGGGGTGGTGTAGAGGCGGTAAATAAGGAGCTCGTACGTAAAGCCCTCGGGCGGTTCCTCCATCACCATGTTGACCGAGTAGGACCCGGCCGCATTTCCCTCATGCCGGACCTCCCAGGTGAGGTCGGTGAGCGATGCGTTCATCATGGCGGGGTTCATCATGGCGAGGTTCATCATCGCCGGATTCATCATCGCCAGGTTCATCATCGCGGGATTCATCATGGCCGGGTTCATCATCGCCAGGCTGTAGACCGCCTGGTTCATCATCGCCGGGTTCATCATGGCGGGGTTCATCATCGCCAGATTCATCATGGCGAGGTTCATCATCGCGGGGTTCATCATTGCCAGGTTCATCATGGCGAGGTTCATCATCGCGGGGTTCATCATCGCCAGGTTCATCATGGCGAGGTTCATCATCGCGGGGTTCATCATTGCCAGGTTCATCATCGCCGGGTTCATCATGGCGAGGTTGTAGATCTCGCCGTCGTTGAGTTGGTAGTCCGCCGGCGGCGGGCTCGTGGGGTCGGGGTTGAGGAGGATTGAACTCGAGAGACCGCCGGAAGTAGTCGATCCGCCCAAACCGTCGATCTCAGCCACGTTGACCCGTACGATCGGGCGTTCTAGTTGGGAGTCGACAAAGACGGTTCGCGACGCGCTCGAAAAGCCGGGAATCTCTATCTCCAGGTCAGTGAGCATCGAGAACTGCTCGAAGGAAGCATTCACTCCGGATTGGCCGGGGATATCAAGGCGAAAGGCCCTGCCCTCCTGGGTGTCGTTTTGCACGAGGACCACGAAGGCGCGCTGAATGGTGTCTGTCGCCCGCGAGCTACCCGGGGAAGCCACAAACAGGCCGCGCGAGATCCGCGCGGTGTAGGTGTTCTGGTCGCGGATCCGGGTCTGTCCCTCGCCGCCGGGCACCTGGTCGCAGGCAGGCACGGTCTGGTTCTGATCAAAGACGCTCTGACCACCCGGTCCGGGCACCACGTAGTTTTCCCAGTTCCCATCGTGCGGCGCCTCCACGTCCCGGTTGTCGGTCCACGCCGCGTGATAGACACACCCGTCCTCGGCCTCGGTGTTGAATCGCCATCCACCGTAACCGTCGGGCAAGAACGGCGCCGACGCCGCCATATCGATGTAATCGCCGAAGAAGGGCCGAGTCCCGTCGACAAAGATCGGCAGGTTGGGAGGGTTGAATTGAAATTGCAGGAGTACGAGGTCCTCCGGATCCGGAGCGTTCGGGTCGGCCGGGTAGGGGATGAAAACGTAGCGCGAAACCTGATCGGAGGGCCGAGCCGGGTACCCATCCACCAGGCTGTAATCGGTGAAGACGGGCACCTCGGCGGGGTCTGCCTGTGCGGCACGAATGTCGACGGTGTGGCGGTAATTCTCCATGCTCGGCCAGTCCGCAATGAAGCGCTCGAAAATTCCCGAGTGGTCGTATCTGAGATCGATGTAGGCGAGCAGAACCTTGCCGCCGGCAAAGGTGATGGAGGGTTTGAGTTGGTGGCCGGGGACTCCGGGTCGGTCAACCAGGAGGGGGTTCGGAAATGTCCAGTCCACACCGTTTGTAGAGGTAGAGACCACAATCCTGCCGTCTCCCTCGATCGGGTCGTTCCGGGGCCATGCCTCTCCGCGGGTGGTCCAGGCCAGGTAGGCACGGTCCGGTTCATTCACAGAGGTGCCCACCGTGATCGTCGGGTAGGCGTTGGTGCGGAAGGAGATCGGCGAGGTGCCCTGCTCGAAGGGATAGAGCGTCGAGACCACTGTGGGAGCGGTGAAGGTGCCCGTTCCCCCGTACCCGTTGGAGTGGACGGCGACAATGGCATTGGCGGTGCCGGGGCCGATGACGCTGCTGGTGCAACCTTCAGCGAGCAACAGACCTTCGTTGTACGCCTCAATCTGATCCTTGAGCGCCAAGCCTTCTTCCTTGCCCGTTCCTCTCGGTTTACTGCCGAGTGGGTTGGCGATCAGCCAGGCGTCCGCTGCGACGATCAGGTTCAGGAGCTCGCCCCCGGCCATGCTGTAGGCGACGTTGAGCTTGGCCGGGATGAGCTGCTTGGCGAGGATGTACGTGGCATCCCCACCCATCGAAGAATTGAGGATATCGAGCGCTACGCTCTTGGGAATCACCTCGCCGCCCAGTTCGATGAACTCGAGTGGCCACTCGTCCGGACGGTTTTTCCAAAACCCACCGCCAAAGGCGCAGGAAAGCACGGTGGGATCGGTTTCAAACTGCCTCCAGGCGACCCATACGTCCCCGTTGGTGGGACTGACGGCCAACGTCACCCCCTGATTGAGGGTGTCTGGCGCGCTCAGCAGGATCGGCGTATCCCAGGTTTCACCACAGTCAGTGGAACGGGAGAACATGACGTTCGACCGGCGTTTGGGCAGCAGACCCGAGATCTCCACCCACGCCAGGTAGACGTTACCGCACTGGATATCCTGTTGTACGAGGTCACCGTCCTGAGGAACCCAGAGGGTGTGGTTCGGTGCGCCGCGGGGCACGTCCACCGCCATCCACGGCTTGTCGATGAAGGCATCACCGATGTCGTTCCACTTGACTCTAGTGGTGTCGATATACTCGATCGGGTCGCCTCCCTCGCGGTTGTCGAGGTCCATGTAACGCGACACGAAGACCGCCGACCGCGCCGGGTCGCCGCGGTCGAAGACGATTCCGCTGAGGTAGAACAGGCCGTGAGTTCCCGCCCGAACCACGGGATCAGCCGCCGCTTCATAGGCGCCAAAATCCCGGCCGATCGGTGAAGCCAAACCCTCCGGTGAGAGGTCTTGCGGATAGCCGGGGAGCAGCGTGCTCCGCCAGGTCAGGCCGCCGTCGAAGGACTTGAAAACCCCGAGCCATGAGTCGCCGGTCTCCTTGCCTTCGGGCAACCCAGGGATATCAACGGATCGGTAGTCGTTGGCAAATCCCACGAGGCGAATGGATTTTCGAGTCGACGCGGCGATCGACGGTTCGTTCTGCCTCTGCAGGAAGGGGTCGCCGTCCGGCCAAGTGGTGCCGGAGACCATGTTGACGTTGGGGCCCACCCAGAGCTGCCCTTCCTGAGCGTCGGCTGCGGGGGCCGAGATCAAAGTGAGAATCGCCAAGGAAACGAACGGAATCCAACAACGAACCGTCATGACATTCTCCTCACCGGTAATCCGGTATCGGTCTGCACGTTGTTCGGTCGTATGCGCGATGACGACCAGGTCACCGCGCCGGTTTCCCTGCTGTACCGAGTACGATGTCGATGACTAGAGCACCACTTTCCACTCACTAAATGAGCAGAGTGAAGCAAACGCAAGACGTCGATTATCGACACGCGCTTTACCATATTTTGCCAATTCTGAGTAAGAAGTTTGACTATTGTCGAGAAAATGTCAAGTTATATTTCAACCTTCTTGAGACCGGGTCCTATACCTAATTACGGATCAAATTCGGGCCGTGCCTGGATCTCAGCCAACGAGGTCATGGAGCCACTTCGTCGTCCCTACCTCGGGGGTTCTCGGGACTCCCGTCCCGAGCGCTCAGTCCTCCAAGCGACTCAGAATCACCACGGTGCGGTCGTCGAGGTAGGGCTCGCCCTCGACGAAGGTCTCGAGGGCGGCGTCGATCGAGGCGGCCATGGTCTCAGGAGGATGGCTGCGATTCTCGCGACAGACCTCGGCCAGGCGCTCGCGGCCGTACTCCTCCTCCTCCGGGTTGGCCGCCTCGGTGAGGCCGTCGGAGTAGAGAACCAGGGTGTCGCCGGGCTCGAGGCAGACCTCGGAGGTCTCGTACTCCATGTCGGGGAACAGGCCGAGGGGGATGCCGGTGCGTTCGAGCCACTCCACCTCGCCGTCTTTCCGCAGGAGGATGGCCGGGTCGTGGCCGGCGCTGGCAAAGCGCAGTCCGCCGGTGGGCAGGTCGAGGAAGCCTAGAAATGAGGTCGCAAACCGATCGGTCGGGGTGCGCAGGTGGAGGCGGCGCGAAATTTCCTTGAAGCTCTCACCGGGGCTGAGGCCGGAGTCGAGAATGCAACAACAGAGGGCGTCGAGATAGGTGGTGATCAGCGAGGCGGCGATCCCCTTGCCGGAGACGTCGGCGAGGAGCACGACGCACTCCTCGGCCTGCGGGCGCCCGACAACCTGGAAGTAATCTCCTGACACCCCCAACGACGGGGTGTTTGCACCGTACACTCCGTAGCCGGGGAGCGACGGCATCTCGGCCGGGAGGAGAGCCTCCTGGATGCGACGGGCGAGCGCCACCTCCCGCTCGTAACGTCGCCGCTCCGCCGCTTCCTCCGCCAGCTTCACGTTGCGGATGCGGAGGGCGGCAGCCGAGGCCAGCGGGACGAGCAAGTCGAGGTCGGTCTCCGAGAACTGGTGATCGAGGCTGTCCGAGCACAGCACGATCATGCCCAGAGCGCCCTCGGGGGTCAGCAGCGGCGCCGCCACCAGCGTGCGCATGCCCGCCATGTGCATGCTCTGTGCGTCAACAAAGCGGACGTCGGTGCGGGCATCGGTGACCACGGCTGCCTGGCCCCTGTCGATCACCTCGGAGACCAGGCTGCGGGACTCCGGGAACTCCTCGCAGGCGCCGGGCCGGGTCCGGTGCCTGGCGCAGACGAGGTCGTCACCCTCCTTGAGGAAGATCGCCCCATGCTGTGGGCGCATGTGGAGAAAGACGCGGTCCAGGATCAGATCGAGGAGCTCGTCCGTCCCGGCCGATTGAGCGAGGACCTCGTGTACCTCGTTGACGATGCGCAACCTCTCCGCCCACCTTCGCAGCTCAGCGCGATCGGCGGTCGCATCATCGAGCCCCAGATGGCGGGCCTCGCCCAGGATCGTCTCCGCCGACCGGAAGATCGACTGGGCGTTCGGATCCAGCGCCCGCGGTGGAGCGGTTGCAGCCTCCGGATCGCGAAGCGTAACCAGCGAGCCCGCGAGACCGATGATATCTCCGAGACGGACCAGGGTCGGTTCGCTGATTCGGCGGCCGTTAACATTGGTTCCGTGCCGGGAATCCAGATCCTCGACAAAGAGCTCCCCGTCCTCGCGGTACAGGCGGGCATGGCGGCGTGACAGGGAGCGGTCGGAGACCGACACATCCGACTCCGCCGAGCGCCCGATCACCAGGGAGTCGGACTCGAGGGGGACTTCGAAACGCTCGCCGTCGAGGGGCTGGATCTCGAGAGTGATCATTATGGTGTCAATTATGGCAGCGGCGCGGCCGCCGTCAACCACCCATCAGCGAGTGGTACTGCCAGAGATCGCGGTCGCTCATGTGGAATATCGGTTTGAGGGCCAGCAGACCGGTGGGGCCGATTGCGTGTTCGAGGTAATTCAGCTCGGCGAAGCGCTCCTTCATCTCGGGGTCCGGCGGGAGGCTGAAGCCGGCCTTGCGGGCGAGCAGGAGGCCCTTGGCGCGGATTGACAGCTCCACCCGTAGACGCAGCAGGCAGACCATGTCGGCAACCGTTGTCTGCGGGAAGCGACCCCTCAGCTCCTGCAGATAGGTTCCGATGTGGCTCTCCCCCACCCTTCCGGAGCCGATGAGCTGGAGCAGCTCGGCGTCGGTGTCGAAGCCGGCGCCGAGCCAGTCCCTGGTTCGTAGCTCGCTGATGTGGAAGACCGTCACGAAGAGCGCCGGCAGCACCACCAGGATCAGAACCGTCGACACGCTCGGGCTGACGATGAACTGATTGAAGAGCGAGTGCAGGCCGGTGGCCAGCAGCCAACCGGGAAGGAAGATCCACGGTTGCGGACCGCCCTGCCGGTCCACCAGCAGCTTGGAGATCATCGCCATGATCGCAGTCACGCTGCCGTGCATCACTGCGGTTCCGAAACCGCGGACCACCCACAGCGGCAGGCTCGGGTCGCCAAGAGCCATGAAGGTGTAGAGGTTCTCCGCCGCCGCGAACCCGGCTCCCACGGCGAATCCGAAAATTGCGGCGTCGACCTGAAACCCGATACGACGGCGCACGAAGAGCAGGACGATCACCGCTCCCTTGAGCAGCTCCTCGATCACCGGCGCGCCCCAATGCATCAGCGCGAACCCCCCGAGGTCCGCGGATTCGACCAACATCCGATTGAGATACAGGCTGGCGACGGCGGCGACACCGCCGGCAGCGATCAGGTAGGCCACCCATCTCAACCGCACCAGCTTGTAGCTGTCGAGCAGGATCAGGGCAATCAGGAAAGAGAACACCGGCAACAGGCCGAGGAGCAGCAGGGCGCCGGCGTTAACCAGCACATCTCACCAGCTGCCGGCTGCGGCCGGCCAGGCACCGCACCCAGCGTCGTTTTCTCGCCTCGGGGTGCTCGACGTACTGTCGAGTACGACTCCGCGCCCCTCGGGTCGAAAATACCTCTGGACACGGCCCCTCGCCGCCCTCGCAACGGCACCCGATGAGATATGCAGGTTTGAGTATTGCCATCCCGAGGAGATTACAGGATCTTGAGCGAGATCATGAACTCATTCGACGATGGCATACCACTCTCGAACGCCCGCGCATAGCCGAACGAGAGCGTGCTGGATAGGTTGGTGAAGATCACCAGCTTGAAGTCGATCTGCGCACCGATGTTGAAAAGCTCCTTGCGGATGCTGCTATCGTCGACGTCGGTGACGATGGCGCTGCCAAAAAGTGCGGTGCTGGCCCACGTGAAGTAAAACTCCGACCACCCCGCTCTTTTGAAACGGAGCGGTGGCAGCTCCCACTCGAGCATCAGCTTGCCGAAGTTGTTGCCCTCGAGCTCGTTGATCTCGAGACCCGGAAAGCTGTAGTACTCGTGGTACCGCCGCACCTCGAGGTGGTCGACCCAGTTGTTGCCGAACGCCCCGAAGTAGAAGTTCGACAGCGTGTTATCGCGATCTCCCCAGGAGTAGCCCGCCGTCGGCCGTAGCCATAACGAGGAGTGCTTGATCGGCAGCGGCAGACCAAGACCGAGCTGGCCCCACAGGCGTGGAAAATTCGTCGAGTCCGCATATTTGTTGTTCAGGTACAACCCCCAGGTCAGGCCCTTTTCGGGTTTGAGCCCGCCGATCGTTTTGCGCGTGGCCTCATACTCGAGTCGAGCATTGAGGGCCAGATAGTTGTCGATCGTGGCAGGGACGTTCTGGTATTGCGGAAGGGTGTCAAGACCGGCGAGACCGGCGACCGAGATCGTGTAGTCGAGAGAGCGCGGCTTGTCGTTGATGAGAATGCCGCTGTACTCCCCGACCAGGCCGTAGCCTTTGCGGCTGCGCTCGGTGGGCCCGAAGAAATCGTAGAAATCGGCGGGGTTGTAGAAGGCTTTAATTTCCCACGGCCAGGTACGGAAATTGCCGGTGAAGTGGAATTTTTCGTTGCTTGGCACCGAGCTCTGCGGGGTCACCGAGGCGGTCAAATTCAGTGCCGAAAACCCCACCGGGTCCATGAAATTGAACCGCATGCCGATGGCGGCGTTACCCCGGTAATTCTCGAGAATCGCATAGCCAGAGCTGAGGCGGAGCTCGCGCAGCGGCCGGTAGGGCCCGCTTACAGGGGCGAGGGCCTCGAGATCCACGGCCGACGGCGGCGGCAGCATCCACTCCTTCACCACCGGATACTTCTTGACGATCTCCTGGCCCAGATAGCGGATCGGGTTGACGTCCTCGATGACTCGGGGCTCGAGCATCACCGGGATGAAACCCTTGGCGGTGTAATGGAAGGCGACCAGCTTGTCGTCCGAGATCGGCACGGGCCGGAAGAAGCCGGTGAGGGCGTTGGTCAGCGCTTCCATCTCCTGCCGCTCGAAATCGTAACGGAAGATATTGGAAACGCCGCTGTAGTACGAGGTGCCGTAAACGTATCTGCCATCCGGCGAGTGAACGAAGTTTGCGGGCGAGTTGTCGGCGAACTCGTAGAGCACCTGGTAGCCGCTGTCGCCGGCAAGCAGGTCGTCAACCGCCATGCGGATCAAGCGTTGGCGGCCGCTGACCTCGATCAGCGACGCCGTGAGGTGCGCGCCGTCGGGCGAGATGTCGATATCGAAGATATCCTTGCCGTAGGTCAGGGTGAGGACGTGCGCGATGTCATCCCACCCGCCATACGGGTGTGCGATCCGTACCAGCGTGGAAAGGCCGTTGTGGTGTTGCACACCCCACAGCGAGCGGTCCGCGTGGTTGAATGCCAGGTCGCCGACTCGGATGTTCTTCCCGAGCACGGTTTTCTTGCCGGTTTCGAGGTCGACCGCATTGAGGTCCCGCCACTGGCGGCTGTTGTCGGTGGTGAAGAAGACGGTGTGTGAGTCGGGGTCGTAGGCAAGCGAGGTCACGTAGTAGAGGGCCGGGGTGGCCACCTCGGTTACCTTCTCCGTTTCCCACGTGTCGACGTCGATGGCGACGATGTGCGCGAACTCGCCGGGGTAGTTGACCGCGGTGATCAGCTTGCGCCGCTCGGGGTCGAAGTAGGCGCGGGAGACCGAGCCCAACGGCCGATCCGACAGCGCCTGGAACTCGGTCACCGGATACTCGCGGATGGCATCCAGGTTGGCGCGCTGCCACTCGTGCTCCCACTCGATCCATCGCTGCCACTCGCTGTCGAGGTCGGTGCCGTAGACCTGCTTGAACTGGGCCCGGTACGAGGCCTTGGTGCCGGCCCCCCGGTCGAGCCACTCGACCAATGACTCGGGACCGTGCTGATCGGCGAGGAAGGTCACGAAACGGGTGCCGTAAAGGTACGACACCTGTCCGACCTGGAAGTCGATCGCCTTGCCCTCGGACTCGAGGCCGACGGTGTCGTAGAAATAAGCATCGTCCTGGATCATGGTCCGGAAGACCATCTCGTCGTAGCCGCCGAGCGCACGGCCATAACCCCCGGCCATCCAGGTCTCAAAGAACACCGCCATTCCCTCGTGGTACCAGCGCGGCGCGTACATGCGCGGGGTCGTCAGGTAGCTGTAGACCATCGAAAGCGGCTGCTCGGGGATCGGTGCCACCTTGCCGAAAAAGATCTTGCGCCAGCGCTCGTCCGCGGGCGCCGGTTTGTCCGAGGCCACGATATGCAGGAGCTCGTGGCTCATGACCCAGTTGATGCGCTCGTTAGTTGGTGAGGTCTCGTAGACGTACTCGAAGGGCTCGATGCCGATGGTCAGGTAATTGGTGGGCATCGCGGAAGCACCGGCGTAGCCGTAATCGTCGAAGTCCTGGAGGAGGACGGTGACTCTTTCGCTCGGCGTGTAGTCGAAGAGCTGTTTATGGAAGTCGAGGGAATTGGTGAAGCAGTTGGTGAGGTGGGGAAGAATGTACTCGTTGTCCTTGTCCATGTAGACGACGAGCATGTCGTCGGTCTTGAAAAGGCGGAACTCGAGCTGCGCTGAGGCATCCGGCGCGACAAGGAAGGGCAGGACGACGGCGATCAGGACCGCGGCGCGTTTCACTGGCTGCCTCCCTAGCTGTGTGGTGCTTCTAGCTCATCTTAGCACGCAGAAAAGGGGATGCCACGGCAATCCCGTGGCATCCCCCGATAGGCTCCCAATGCGAGAAGAAGCTGAGATCACTCGGCAAGCGCCCTCTCGAACATTGCTTGCTTCTCCTGCATCGAGGTGCGCTCGAGCATCGCCGTCTTCTGCTGAATCGACGCCCGCTCCAGGATTGCTGCCTTCTCCGCGACGCTCACGCGATTAAGCATCGCCGTTTTCTCCGCGGCGCTCGCGCGTTCGAGCATCGTCGACTTCTCCGCGACAGCGGCGCGGTCGACGATAGCGGCCTTTTCCTGGACCGACATCTTCTCGAACGCGGCACGTTCCAGCGAAAGCCGCGCCAACATGGTCGACATCTCGGCCGCCACCGCCCGTTCGAGGATTGCCGCCTTCTCCAGCTCGCTGGCGCGATTAAGCACGGCTGACTTTTCGGCATCGGACGCGCGCTCGAGGAACGTCATTTTCTCCGCTTCGGTGGCACGATCGAGCAAGGTCGCCTTCTCGTTCATCGACATGCGCCCCATGAAGGCCGACTGCCGGTCCAGTGATGCCCGCGCCATCAGGCTCGCCTTTTGGGCTACGGTGGCGCGCTCGAGACACGCCGCTTTCTGGGCCGCGGTCGCGCGTTCAAGCATCGCTGATTTCTCCTGAAGCGTCGCCCGCTCGAGAACCGCCCCTTTCTCCTGGATCGAGGCACGTTCGAGGGCCATGCCCTTTTCGTTCACGGAGAGGCGATTGAGCACCGCGGCCCTTTCCAGGGCTCCGGCTCTGTCCAACACCGCCCCCTTCTCGGCTTCGGTCATGCGGTCGAGTTCTGCGGCCTTCTCCTGAACCGACATTTTATCGAAGGACGCGCGTTCGAGAGCGTAGCGTTCGAGCACATCGGACTTCTCGAGAGCCACCACACTGCCGAGAACCGCGGCCTTCTCTGCGGCGGATGAGCGTTCTAGGGCAGCGGTTTTCTCGGCTGTCGCCGCCCTATCGAGCACTGCCCCCTTCTCGAGCTCCGACACCCGGTCCAGGGCGGCCGCCCTTTCCTCCATGGAGGCGTGCGCGAGCATGCTCGCTCTCTGATCGAGATCGGCACGTTCGAATATCGCGGCCTTCTCCTGAACCGACGCCTTGCCGAGCAACTCGGCCAGCTCCTCACCGGTCACCGAGAATGCGGCCTCCGAGATGCTGGCGTCGACTGCGGCCTCGCCGGCGAGCTCGACATCGGCATCGGTGATCTGCTCGGCACGGTACCGCTCCGCGGCGCCGATGGCGCCCGTGGCGTCCCCCTCCATCGGCTGTCTCTGTGAATAGAAGATCGCTACGATACCGATGACGGCGACCGCCACGATCCCGACGATGATTCCAGTTTTCCTCGTTGCCATGGTTTACCCCCTTGGCAGGCACGCTGCCCATTCGTCCATTTGTGATCTCACTACCCTAAATACCGGGCAGCGCAAAAAATGTTGGTGCACCGTCATGGCTGCACCGCCTTGCTCGACGGGTCAATCCATCGTTCGGCCAGCACCTCGCCTCCGGCGCTGACGCTGAGCCGGACCGGCGCCGCCTCCGTTCCGCTGAGGATCTCGATCCCGAAGGAGCCGGGACCGATCACTCCCATGACGACTCTTTCGCCGGCCGCCGTCACCTCGATCGGCGCGCTCCCGTCCTGGTGCAGGCCGACGATCCGTAGATTGTCGTTCGCGGCCTCCATGACGGCTTCCACCCGCCCGTCGCCGGCGAGCACGAGCTCGACCGAAATAGTGGATCCGTCGCGCCGTGTCATGGCCAGGCCAACTCCGCTGCCGAGATCGATCTCCACCGTCGGAGGAGCCTCGCGGCTTGTGGGCTCATGCATGGTCCCTGCAGCCTTCATCACATCGACCGGCCGTCCCGCTCCCAGATGCAGAAGATGGCCGATCGCCACTCCGAGGAATAAGGCCGCCGCCAGCGCGAACAGGCGGGGGCCCCACCCGTCCACCGTCCGGCGGGGGGTCAATGCCGAAGGGGCCGCCGCAGATGCAGGCTGTTGCGCCGCCGCCAGCGCCTGGTCGATCCTCTCCCTGAGGGCAGTCGGCGGAGCCACCTCACGCACTCCAGCCAACCGTTTGGCGAGGGCGGTGAGCTCCTGATCGAGCTCTCTGGCCTCGAGGTCCTCCGCGAGATAGGCCTCCAGCTCCACCTGGTTTTCGGCGCTGATGGTGCCATCGATCCGCTCCCACAGCAGTGCCTCGAGGCGTTCGAGCCTCATGGTACGAATCCCTTCTCGAGCAGAATCGATCGCAGTCGCTGACGTGCGGTGAAGAGTCGTGACTTCACCGTTTTCTCCGGGATCTCGAGGAGCTCGCCGATCTCGCGGTAGCTGAGGCCCTGGAGGTGCTTGAGGATGACCACCACCCGGTACTGCGGCGTGAGCTCCATCAGCGCTCGTTGAAGAAAACCGCCCGCCTCGGCCTCACCGAACGCAGCTTCAGGATCGCCGCCGTTCGCCGGAGTGTCGAGGTCCAGCTCCGCCTCCGGGCGCCGGCGGCTGACCAGGTTGAGCGCCTGGTTGCAGGCGATGCGGTAGATCCAGCTGAAGAAACGGTGGGAGGGATTGAATGTGTGGAGCTTTTCGTAGGCGTTGACAAACGCCGCCTGGGTGGCGTCCATTGCGTCCTCCACCGAACCGGTGATGCGATATGTGGCGTTGAAGAGCGTGCCCTCGTAACGGTCGACAAGTTGGTCGAACGCGGTTTGATCTCCCTGGAGGCAGGCTTTAACAAGCATGGTGTCATCGTCTCTCGTCATAAGTACCAGCTGCGGTGCGAAAGGTTGGTAAACCTGTCCGCCTTCCCTCCCGTCTATTCGATCTCGAAGATGTTGTCGAAGCCCGCGATCTGGAAGATCTCACGGATGTGCGGATTGAGGTTGACGAGGGTCAGTGCGCCACCCGCGTCTACGAGCCTCTTCTGGGTCGCGAAGAGCAGGCCGAGACCCGCGCTGGAGATATAATTCAGGCCCGCGAAGTCGATGACGCAGGACTCCGCGACCTGGTCGAAAACCCCCCTTGCCTTTTCGACCTCGGCGGCATCCAGTCGACCGTGCAGATGGACGTTTCCGTTGGCGCTGCGCTCGATTTCGAACATCTCAGTTCTCCAAGACCTTGGTTACCGAAACCCGCATCTGCCGGGTTTCAGGTTCGTATTCGTAGTGGAGGTCATCGACCATCGACCTCACCAGATGCAGCCCCAGCCCCCCCGGGCGCCGGTCCGCGATCCCTGCCGCCACTGCGGGGTCGGGCACGCCGGCAGGGTCGAAGGGCTCCACATCATTGTCGACGAGCTCGATGTGCAGGCGATCGCCAATTCGTTCGAGGCCAACCACGATCTGATCGCCGCCGCCATCGTTGTACTTGACCATGTTGGTGAACAGCTCCTCAACCACCAGGTCGATGCAGAGAGCCGTCCGCTCGTCGACGCCCACAGCATCGGCGAACTCCCCCAGGAATCTGAACACACCGTCCAGAGACCCGAGCTCCCTGCGAAAACCCGCGCGCGACGCCTTCACCGCTCCTCCTCGAAGGGACGACGCCGGCCCCGCCGGGGCGAAGTCGTCCTTTGAGCATTTACGACTGTGTTCCGGCCAAGTCTAGCCCGGATCACACCCGAGGTCCACCTCCGTGACGTTCCAGGTGTTAAACTCGGTCCGAGATTCAGGGCTTATATGCGGATTCCGATTCCTACCATGGAGCGACGGCAGGCGAGGCAGGCGCTCGGAACGCGCGGGCCGATTGGCCGCCCGCCTGCAGGAGGAGAAGCCCGTGTCTCCAGCCACCTGGAGCCGCAGACTCGCGGCCTCGGATGCGAAGGAGGACAGTCATGAACTTGACCTACGAACCCTCGACCACCATCGAGGGTGCCCTCGTTGCCCGCCTCGGTGGCACCTTCGACGCCATCGCGGCGACACAGCTGTGGGAGTCCGCCTCACAGCGAGTCGATGACGTGACGCGGTTCGTGGTCTTCGATTTCTCCGAGATCAACATTCTGACCAGCGCCGGCATCGGCACCCTCGTCCGGCTCTTCACCCGCCTGAAAAGCTACGGGGGCGGGCTGGCGATCTTCGGCTGCAACTCCAAGGTGCGCGAGGTCTTCAGTATCGTCATGCTCGATACCATTCTCAAGGTGTGTGACACCGAGGAGGAGGCGTGGGAACGTCTGAGGACTTGAACCCCCGGCCGGGGGCCGTCCGGCGATCGTCGGTCAGAGCCGGACGGCAAAGAACAGGCGCCGGGGAATGCTGTTCCCCGGCGCCAATAGATTACGAGTGCCTAGCACGATGTCGGGGCGCGTCCGGGACGCAGGGGGACGCCGCACCGCTAAAATTTTTTCGATCAGTCTTTTGCGGTCTCGAACAGTGACTTGAGCGCGACCACGAGGACCGCGGGGGCGATGAACGCCACCAGGTTGGCCACCACGGCGGTGACTCCCGCGCCGATATAGGGAATTGCCAGAACCGATGTCGCCGAGAGCATCAGGCCGATGGCCGCCAGCAGGAAGCCCTGAGACTCCTCGGCGGTGACGTTGAGGAAACCGACCACGAGGCCAAGGACCAGCATCACCCAGTACATCCAGACTTCCGCCACCAACAGTCCTGCGACGACGGAGAGCACGATGCCTACGATAAACGCCCACTTTCCAATTTGACCCATCTTCACTCCTCCTTTCGAGTTTCTACTGTTGCGCCCTGCGCGCGATCATAGCAGGGAATCTTGGGGCGTGGCCGGCACAGCCGATTTTCCCTAGCCCGGTCAAGCCACCGCCCGTCGGCCCAAAAACACCGTCGATACCGCTGAATTCAAGACGACCGGCGGGCGTCGATGCCCGCCGGTCGCTCGATAAGCTTCACGAATCAGAGAAAACGCCGTCGCAGGACGAGAACCGCCGCTCCGGACATCAGCAGCACCAGAATAACCACACCGGTCCTCGATGTGGTCGGGATGGCGCCGCCCAACGCGGTTCCGCCGACGCCGGCGAAGCCGAAGATGAAGGTGTGGGGCTCGCCGGTGCTGGCGCCGTAGGTACCGCCGGGTGCGCCGGGGCAGCCCGACAGAAGATCGCCGCTGCCGTCCCAGTCGACCTGGCCAAAGGAGTAGACCTCTGCATTGACGGTCGTCAGGGCGGCCAGCGCATCGGCCTGGCTGGGCGCCGCACCGTAAAAGATGGAGAACGTCATGCTCTCACCGGCAGCCAGCGCTCCGAACCCAAAGTCGAAGAGCGAGCCGTGGTCGGCCGGCCCCGAATCCACGAAGTCGCCCGTCGCGAGGAGGGCGGACCGGGATGCGAGCGGATCCGGGATTTGGAACCCGTTGTCATCGGCGTACAACACGTTGGCTGCCGCCGCCGTGCCCTGGATGGTGACGAACTCAGAGAAGGGCGTCGGCTCGGTGTCCCAGTCCATTTGGCGGGTGTAGCGAAGGTCGGTCAAATCGCCGCCGGAGATGTTCTCGATGGTCACCACACACTCGTACAGGAACGGGCTCGCCGACGGGAAAAAATCGTGGGTGACCTGAAAGTCACCCCCGACGGTGACGACCGAAACCGCGGTGGTCGCGTCGGAGACGAAGCTCACGTCGGTGACATTGACCACCCCCTTCGATTGATCCGCGTAACCGGAGACTCCCGAAACCCCGTCCGCGACGCCCCAGCCCTCGCACAGGCAGCCGGGAGAGGTGGACTCCGAGTTGTTCGGCAGGTAGCGCAGCCCGACGATGGTCTCGCCACAGATAGACGCCGATCCGCCAGGCTCGTTGAGCTGGCCCTGATCGACCACACCGAGCTGGATGGTGCCATTGCTGATGATCGCCCCAGGGCTCAGAGGCGCCCCCGGCGGCGGGGACTCGTTCATCGGGTTCCTCTCTGCAATCGCCTGAGGCAACCCCACAGCCAGTGTCAAAACCACAACCACCAAACCCAGCCAGAATGCTCTCCTCTTTCCCATTACGCACCTCCTAATTAGTCAATCAAGGTCCCAACCGGGACCTCCGAACCCAAATTCTTGCCCGTGGAGCGAACGCACCACGCTATGACACGATGGGAAAAACCATACCACATCCAAAACGAGGGCGGAATGCAAGCCCGATTCGAGGGAAATCCGCACGATTCTCACCCACCGCCTGAGCAGTTCGTGGGCCGCTTCAGGTCTCAGGTCTCAGGTCTCAGGCTCACGAAAGTTTCAGAAAAGGCTTGACATCGCAGGAACCCAGTCAACGATTTTGGTGCGACCTGCGACCTGCAACTTGCGATGTGTGATGTGCGCCCTGAGACCTGAGACCTGAGACCTGCGATGTGCGACCTGCGACCTGCGATCCTCAGGTCACAAGTCCCAGGCTTCAGGTTTTATTGAAAAACTGAGGACGCTAACGTTTGAGAAGCTCCTTCACCCGGTCGCGGTTGGTGATGAAGATCTCGAGACGCTCGTCGCCGATCTTGTCGGCATTTTCAACGGCCTTCGAGTAGCTGGCTAATGCCTCCTCGAGCCGCCCCGCGTTTTCATACGCTTCTCCCAGACTGTCGAAAACGTTGGCGGAGTTCGGGTAGAGCCCAACGTTGTAGCGGAAAAAGGCGATGGCGTCGTCGTAGTCCTCGCGCCCGAGGAACTGGTAGCCGACCTGGTTGACGGTCTGCTCGGGGGGCATGACCTTGAAGCCGTAGCGCTTCGACAGGCCGGCATAGTGCTTCTCGAGGGCGGCTACATCGCCGCTGAATGCGCCGCCGTCAGGATCCGTAGGCAGACGCCAGCCTTCAAAGGCGTTGCGCAGACCCCAGTAGTGGGCGCGTAGCACGACCGTTCCGTGGGTCTCATCGGGCATGCGCATCACAGCCCAGTTGAAGCCTTTGGTCTGCGCCCCTTCCAGGGCCTGTTCGAGACGGTCGAGAAGATTCGGTCGCGGATCCCCCTCCTCCTCGTCGGCCATGGCCACGAAGAGGGTCGCGTTCAACTTCTTGCGATCATCAAAGAAAACACCTGCTTGGCGGATTGGCAGCTCGTCGTCCCACCTCAGGCTCGGGCTGACCGCGATCACCGAGGAGAACATCGCGGGCCGCGTGAAGAAGACGTTGAGGGCGAAGAGCCCACCGAAAGAGTGGCCCGCGAACAGGCGATAGGGCTGGGTGCGGTAATGGGAGTCGATGTAGGGAAACAGCTCCTGCTCGAAGAAATCAAGGAATCTCGGCGCTCCACCGCTGGAGGGGAACTCGCGCTCCGTCCCGTCCTCGTTGGAGAGGGTCGCTTTTGTCGGAGTCAGATCCCGGGTGCGGTCGGTGTTTGCGACCGCAACGATGATGACCGAGGGCATCAGCCCGTTGCCAACCAGGAAGTCCACCGTTCCTCGGGTGTGGGTGAAATGGGCATTCCCGTCGGTCATGTAGAGCACGGGATATCGCTCCTGGCTCCGATCGTAGTTCGCCGGGGTGGAGACGAGGATCGTGCGCTCCTCGCCCATGATCTTCGACTGAATTGTGACGGTCTCGCCGATGGTGATGGGCTCGTTGGCGGCAGCAATGCCGATCGCCAGGCAACTCAGCAGACAAATAATCGCAATGCGCCTCATGGGACCTCCTCGAATGTCGGTTCTGATCTGAAAAGGAACGAACTTCGATACATCGTTTTGTTTACGTGGAGAGCCGGCTGGAGTTTCCCCGGGCCTCGCGCGAGGCGCCCAGGACCTGATACCTGCAACCTGCGACCTGCGACCTGCGACCTGAAGCCTGAGACCTGAAACCTGAAGCCTGTCAGACCACCGCCGTCTCGAGCGCCAGCTCGATCATCTCCCCAAAGGTGGTCTCACGCTCCGCCGGGGAGAGCGCACTACCAGTCCGGATGTCGTCGCTCACAGTGCAGATTGCGAGCGCGTCGGCGCCGAACTCGGCGGCGATGGTGTAGATGCCGGCCGTTTCCATCTCGATGCCGAGAATCTTGTACCGCTCCATCACCTCGAGGAGAGCAGGCCCGGGCGTGTAGAAGAGATCCGCCGAAAACACGTTGCCGACGTGGAACCGGAGCTCCTTCTCTTCAGCCAATCTCACCGCTTCCCGCAGGAGATCGAAGCTGGCGATCGCCGCCAGGTCGCGGCCGCCGAAGCGCGTGCGGTTGACGCCGGAGTCGGTGGAGGCCCCCATGGCGATCACGATGTCCCGCAGTTGGACCGCCGGATGGACCGTACCGCAGCTGCCTACACGGATAAGGCGACGGACGCCGTAGTCCCGGATCAGCTCGGTGCAGTAGATGGACGCCGACGGAATGCCCATTCCGTGGGCCATCACGGAGACCTCATGCCCGCGGTACTCGCCGGTGAAGCCCAGCATGTTGCGGACGTCGGTGACCTGTCTGGCGCTCTGCAGGAAGTTCTCGGCAACGAACTTGGCCCGCAAGGGATCGCCCGGCATCAGGACCGTCTTGGCGAAATCCCCGGACTCGGCGTTGATGTGTGGTGTTCCCATTAAACCCCTTCCCCTCGCCGGAAGATGGTACCCCAAACCGGCCCGGCGGCGAGTCCCGATCCGGCCCCGAAACCGCGACTGCGATTCTCCCGGCAATCTGCTATCCTCGGCGCCAGAATCATGGAGTGGTTATTAACCGCCACAAAATTGGGGAGGTCTCTCATGGCAAAGGTGTCTGTCCGAGGTGTGTTCAGAATCATCGTTCTTGCCCTGGTGGTCATCGGTCTTGGCGGGCCCTCGTTCGCCCAGGAAGCGCCGGAGGAGGAGCAACCGGGCATTGAGGAAGAGGCGATGGAGGTCCCGATCGCGGTGGGCGAGATCACCGTCACCGCCCAGAAACGAGAGGAAGACATCCAGGACGTACCGGTTTCGGTCTCGGTCCTCCGAAGTGAGGATCTCAATATCATCACCACCGGCGGCGTCGATGTCCGGGCGCTCTCGG
>Ga0209013_10001660_pt1 | contig 20436 bp, 20 predicted proteins | sample Cruoilmetagenom2_FD_187291 | JGI IMG/M metagenome (GOLD analysis project Ga0209013, IMG submission 187291) | Oil polluted marine microbial communities from Coal Oil Point, Santa Barbara, California, USA - Sample 2 (SPAdes) (version 2) | ecosystem: Environmental > Aquatic > Marine > Oil seeps ...
TTTTGTTATGCATGTGCTGTTACGCGAGGTTTGCCCGCTGTAACAGGACCCATACCGCGTGGAATTTCAGTCATTTCACGAGTTTGTGATCCAAGAGCATCAGCAATATATTTAGCAGCAATTGTTGGATCTAAATCGCCACATGTAAATACATCAATACTTGCGTAACCGTGTTCTGGGAAGCTATGAATTGTTAAGTGTGATTCTGAAATGATCACGACTCCACTTACACCTTGTGGCGCAAATTTGTGGAATGCTACTTCACGTACTTCTGCTCCTGATTTAAGTGCTGCCTCTACAAATATTCTCTCGATGTAGTTTACATCGTTTAATTTGTCAAATTCGCACTCCCATAGTTCTGCAATAACATGACGTCCCATTGTTTCCATGGTTCGTTTCCCCCTTTGATAAGTTTTTTTAAAAGGTTTTTTGAATCATCAAAGTCGACTACCACGGGGGAAAGTTAGTCCAGAGAGGTCCTAACCCTTTAAGCAGTCAGTGGCATACTGTAGAAGTACACGATTCACATTATATGATGTATTTATAAACAATGCAAGCGAATCCGAAAAAAATCCTTCCCACTTTGCAAAGTGGGAAGGATTTCAACGATTAAGCTTTTACTTTTGATGTTAATGCCACGCCAACTTTTCTTGTTAAATCTACAACGCGAGCTGAGTAGCCCCATTCATTATCATACCAAGCCAGTACTTTCACTTTACGCGTTCCCATCACCATTGTCGTTAGGCCATCAATGATTGCAGAATGCGGGTTCGTATTGAAATCAATTGATACAAGTGGTTCTATCGTGAAATCCAGGACACCCTTCATTGCACCTTTGGATGCTTCAATGAATGCAGCATTTACTTCTTCAGCTGTTACATCCGTTTTTAGGTCAACCACAAGGTCAACTAATGACACGTTAGGTGTTGGTACTCGAAGCGACATTCCGTGCAGTTTCCCCTGCAACTCAGGCAACACAAGTGATAGCGCTTTCGCAGCTCCTGTTGAAGTAGGTATGATTGATTGTGCACAGGCACGTGCTCGACGCAAATCTTTATGTGGGTTATCTAGGTTCATTTGGTCATTTGTGTACGAATGAATCGTCGTCATAAGACCATTTTCGATGCCAAACGTATCATTCAACACTTTTGCTACTGGAGCTAGGCAATTCGTTGTACAGCTGGCGTTTGAAATGACACTATGTTCATCAATGCTTAACTTGTCATCATTTACACCCATGACAATGGTTACATCTTCGTTTTTACCAGGAGCCGTTAAGATTACTTTCTTTGCCCCTGCGTCTAAATGCAATGCTGCTTTTTCACGATCATTGAATTTTCCAGTTGCTTCAATGACGATATCGATGTTCATTTCTTTCCAAGGTAATTTTAAAGGGTCGCGTTCGCTTACTAGTTGAACACGTTTACCGTTTATTATTAAAGCGCTTTCTTCAGCGATAACTTCACCAGAAAACGGGCCATGATTTGTGTCATACTTAATCAAATGTGCTAATGTTTCTGCTGGATAGCTTGCATTTATTGCTACAATATTTAAGTCATCTTGAAGAATCGCCTGACGAAATACCATACGACCGATACGGCCAAATCCATTAATAGCTATAGAAGCTGACATAAGTAAATCCTCCTACAAGTATGTTATACTGTTGAATTTTTATCTGTGATTAGTATAACACATTAAAGGTTAAGAAAAACATTAAGTTGCCATTTTAGAAATGTTCTATTTTTCTGAAAGTGGGACGTTAAATGTCCCACTTGGCAATGATGCGCTCTAATTGCTCTTTTGATTCTTCGATGGAGCCGTTGTTGTAAATAACTGCATCTGCACCTTTTTCTTTCTCCGAAATTGGTAATTGGGATTGAATTCGTGCCTTTGCTTCTTCTTGGGAGAGGGAATTCCTCGCCATTAAGCGTTGCAATTGTGTCTCTTCGGTAACAGACACGACCAGAATTTCATCAACGAAATGTTGTAGCCTGCTTTCAAATAGAAGCGGAATGTCCATAATCAAATTCGTATGGTCGTTTTCCAGTAATTCATCCCTTTGTCTGAGCATTTCAGTTCGGATCGCGGGATGCATCAAATCATTCAATTGTTTCCTTTTAGCGGCATCATGGAAAATAATTTGCCCAAGTGCCTCTCGGTTTAACGTACCGTCCACATGTAAGACCTCTTGACCAAATACTTGTTCAATCTCCAGTAATGTTGACGTTCCAGGCTTAACCACTTGTCTAGCTACTAAATCTGCATCAATGATTGGAAAGCCTTTTTCTTTTAACATGGCAGAAATGGTACTTTTCCCACTCGCAATACTTCCCGTTAGTCCAATTATCATTTGTTGTTCATCCTTTAGTGTTGACAGGAAGGACAATACCAAGAGTTTCGTCCTCCAAGTACAACTTGTTTTGTAGGAATCAGGCAATGAGGGCATTGCTTCCTGCTATACATCTGCAATCGTTCTTGCATTCCCCCCGCTTCCCCGTTAATGTTTCGGTAATCCGAGATAGAACTTCCACCTGCTAATATGCTTTCATTTAACACGTCGACAATCTCATGAAAAAGGGCGATTAATCTTTTTTCACTAATCCGTTTCACTTTTCGGGCAGGATGCATATGGAGACGAAATAGCGCTTCGGTCGCGTATATATTGCCGCATCCTGAAATTACTTTTCCATCCATAATTGTTTCTTTAATGGACTTTTGTTGAAATTTTGGAAGCTTGGCCATTTTAAGAAAATGACCAAGTGCTGTTTCATCAAATGGTTCAGGTGCCATCAATAACAATGGAGGGAATTGTTCTTCTGCTTCTAGTAATCGCATTTCTCCAAACCTGCGGATGTCCGAATACACGAGAAGCATGTCGTTATCCAGTTTGAAGATAACATGAATATGCTTTTGGAATTTCGCTTCTGTTATATCGTTCGTCTCCTGAACATAAAACCAGGCACCTGTCATTCCTAAATGCGTTACCAATAACAGCTTCTCCTGATTTTTCATTAAATGAAAATAAATATATTTAGAGCGCCTTACAATTTGAATGATTTTTGAGTCTCTTAGTGACTCTTGAAAATAGGGAAGTTCCATTTCTTTTATGATGGCTTGCTTCCCCGATTGGCGGGAAGTCATTAAAACCGGGGATATCGTTACTTGCTCGATTGTACGACCTGTGGCTACAGGTCGTAGGGAGTTCACGACTCCCTCCACTTCTGGTAATTCAGGCATACTGAGCCCCCTTACTTCGTGTCGTACCATGTTGGACCATACGCATAATCCACTTTCAGCGGCACCTTCAGTTCGATGGCATGTTCCATCACTTCTGGTACGATTTTTTCCAGGATCGGTATTTCTTCTGGAGGTGCTTCAAAAATCAATTCATCATGTACTTGGAGAAGCATCTTTGTTTGCAAGTTTTCTTTTTCCAAACGGGCTGCCATATCAATCATGGCCTTTTTGATAATATCGGCTGCGCTTCCTTGAATGGGTGTATTCATAGCCGTTCTTTCTGCAAAACCACGCAAGTTAAAGTTAGAGCTTGTAATATCCGGCAAATATCTTCTTCTATTTAAAATCGTCGTAACGAATCCAGCATGTTTGGCATTTCGAACGATTTCATCCATATAACCTTTGACACCCGGGAAGCTTTCTAAATAGCGTTCAATAAATTCTGCTGCTTCCTTGCGTGTAATCGATAAACTTTGGGACAGTCCATAATCACTGATTCCGTAAACAATCCCGAAGTTTACAGCTTTCGCTGCACGTCTCATATCGGAAGTTACAGCGTCTGCTTCAACATGGAAGACATCCATCGCTGTCTTCGTATGAATATCCAAATCTTTATGGAATGCATCGATTAACTGCTCATCATCTGACATATGCGCCAACACTCGCAATTCAATTTGAGAATAATCCGCTGCAAACAAGATCCAATCTGGCTGTGAAGGAACAAATGCTTTCCGAATTTTACGCCCTTCTTCCAAACGCACCGGGATGTTTTGCAAGTTAGGATTTGTTGAACTTAAACGACCTGTTTGTGTAAGGGCTTGTTGGTATCTCGTGTGAATCTTGCCATCATCTTTATGAATTTCTTTTAATAAACCTTCTATATAAGTTGATTGCAACTTCCCTAATTGACGATACAAAAGAATATGGGAGATAATCTCGTGTTTACCTTCCAGTTTTTCCAGTACGTCCGCCGCTGTGGAATAGCCTGTTTTCGTTTTTTTCAAAGGTGGGAGTCCAAGTTTCTCGAACAATATGACGCCTAATTGTTTCGGTGAATTAATATTGAAGTTTTCACCTGCAGCGTGATAGATTGTTTGTTCGATTTCCGTCAATTTCCCAGCTAAGTCCTCTCCAATATCGACGAGTGTTTGACGGTCAACCTGTACACCATCTGATTCCATTTTCCCCAAAATGGTAGCTAATGGCAATTCCAAATCTTGATAAAGTTCATATTGCTCATTTTGTTTCAACTTATCGTCCATCACTGTGCGCAGTTTCCATACAGCCATGGCTTTTCGTACAATATGTTCACCGAGCTCAGCTTCTGAAGGAACCGATTTTTTTGCTCCCTTTCCATACACCTGCTCATTCGTCAGGACGTCGCTATATCCAAACTCACGTGATAATATGGCTACATCATCAGATGTGATGCCTGGGTTCACGATATATGCGGCAAGAACAAAATCGAATTCAACACCATCGAGCAAAATATCCTTTCGATGGAAAGCAGCCAGGGCAGCTTTTGAATCGACCAATCTTTTCTTTTTGTTTTCGTCCGTTAACCACTTTCTGAAAGCTTGTGATGCAAAGGCATTTTCTACTTTAATAAAATATGCATTGTTTTCATCTACTAATGCCACACCTAGCATATTAGCAGTATGATATTGTTCGTCGTACAATTCTAGATGGACAGCCATTTCATCCGTTAAATGTTCATCCGTGATTTCTGATAAAGTTGTATAGCTGATTTCTGATTTCGTTTCCTCTTCTTGCGTGTATGACGTTTTTTCCAACAATGTTTTAAATGCAAGTTCTTGCCAAACCTTGATCACTTCATCCATATCCGGACCACTATAAGCAAGGTTTTCCAAGGTAATTGTAATTGGGGCTTTCGTTTCGATGGTAGCAAGAACTTTACTCATCTTCGCCTGCTCTTCATTTGCTACAAGCTTTTCCTTCAATTTCACACCTTTGACACGTTCCAATCCTTCATACACACCGTCAACTGAATGATGTTCAAGCAAGAGTTTGATGGCCGTTTTTTCTCCTACACCGGGAACACCTGGGATATTATCAGAAGCATCACCCATTAACCCTTTCATATCAATGATTTGTTCGGGTGTTAAGCCGTACTTTTCCTGAATATGTGCTGGCGTATATTTTTCAATATCTGTCATGCCTTTTCTAGTGATATAAACCGTTGTTGTAGCGGAAGATAACTGAGTTAAATCTTTGTCACCGGAAACGATGACTACTTCATTTCCCTCTTGTTCTGCTTGTTTGCTCATAGTGCCGATGATATCGTCAGCTTCATACATATCAAGTTCGTATTGAGGAATTTGATAGGCTGTCAGCAACTTCCGCAAATATGGAAATTGTTCCGATAGCTCAGGTGGCGTTTTTTGGCGCCCCCCTTTGTATTCGCCGAATGTCGTATGGCGGAACGTGGTTTTACCGGCATCAAATGCAACCAACATATGCGTCGGGTTTTCTTCATCCAATATTTTTTGTAGCATCATAGTGAATCCGTATACGGCATTCGTATGAATCCCACTTTCATTCGTCAGTAATGGGAGTGCAAAAAATGCACGATATGCCAAGCTATTTCCATCAAGTAACAACACTTTCTTTTTGCTCAAACTTTTCCACTCCTCGTTGTCTATCAAAAACGTCATCTTTATTCATTTTACCATTTAAGGTTCATGAATAAAAATGACGCCTATTGGTTCGATAATATATCCAAAATTGACATTGCTATTTAATGTACTCTGTTTCAAATGTCACCCTTAGAAGATCAACAGACTTATTGTCCATGGTAGCCCATACTTCATCAACAGTGTCGTTTACCGATGAATATCTAGCGGTTACAGCATCCTCTACCAACGTAACCATATCTTCACCTGGAATAATACCAGTCAACCCTAAAACCTCTTTATGACTGTCAACCTTTAATTTATATTCTTCATTTTCTAAATTCAGCAAATTTAATCCAACAATGGTATTTTCGACAGCAATAAACTCAAATGGATAATGATCAATTTCAAAGATGTATGTCATTGCAGGATATTCTTTACCATTGGGACTTTTGAAAATTAATTCATCCTCTCTGAGTGGCTCCCCTAATTTGGTAAGCAGTTCGTCTAGTGTAATCCGACTATATTGAGAAATGTCCATCATTTGTTTTGCTTCTAGTTCCGGGGCACTCGCGACTTTATTACATCCTGTTAGAGTGCTGATGGTTCCTACTAAGACAATAAGTACCGCTATAGCTTTTTTCAAATGTTCCACCTCTTAAATCGTTTTACTTTCATACTTCCACTATTTAGAAATGGTTATACAACATTTGAATCACAAAAAGAAAAGCACCCCAGCTGAGATGCTCTTCTTGAACTCTTATTCTAAATAACCCGAAAGAATTTTGGCATATGGTGAATCCGATGGCAAAATAATCATTGTATCTTCACCAATCGTTGTCTTATAGGATTCCAGCGTGCGATAAAGTGAATAGAATTCCGGATCCTTTGAAAATGCTTCATTGTAGATTTTCGCTGCTTTAGATTCCCCATCAGCTTCGATAATCGCGGCTTCTTTTTTGGCTGTAGCTAGCATTTCTTGTACTTTTTTATTGGTAGTGGCCTCAATCGTTCGCTTATCAGCGTCTCCTTCAGATAAATATTTTTGTGCAATTGATTGCCTTTCTGATATCATTCGGGTGTAAACCGATTGTTCATTTTCAGCTGGTAGGTCTGTACGCTTAATTCGCACATCAACCACTTCAATCCCGTATTTATCCTTCGATAATAACTCATTCACACGGTCAGTCACTCGATCATTCAAGCTACCACGAGAAGAATCTTCATCATTAATGATTTCATCATATTCAAGTTGTCCAAGTTCTGTTCGAACGACAGAATAAATGAATTCTTCCATTCTGGATTCCGCACCTAATAATGTCCCGGCGTTCGAAATCAGCTCTTTTGGCTTTATAATACGCCACACTGCATAGTTATCGATAATGATTCGCTTTTTATCTTTTGTATTGATTTCCGCCTCCGAAACGTCATAGGTCATTTGATATCGAGGGAGGGAAGTCACACTTTGCACGAAAGGAACTTTCATATAAATTCCCGGATCATCTTCTATCTTCACGACTGAACCAAATTGACGAACGACACGATACTCATTTTCTTTAACGATATAAATATTCGCGAACAAAATAACGATGGCAGCAAAAATAACAGTTAAGATTATTATTAACTTCATGTATTTCTTCTTGTCGATTGGCTCTCGTGTTTTCGGAACTTTTTTCTTTTTCTTAAATGGGGTTACATTGTCAAATTGATTGTTGTTATTTTGATCCATCAGTTGTCGCCTCCTTGCTCAGTCGCTACCGGCGGCACTTGCTTTTGTTGCTGTAAAGGTAAGTACTTCATCGTTTCACCTGTATCATTCATGATATAAATCTGTGCATTAGGCAATACCGTTTCAAGCGTTTCAATGACCAATCGCTGTCGCGTAATCTCTTTATTATTTTTGTACTCAGCAAACAACTTTTCAAATATCGCCACTTCACCTAACGCCTGTTCTGTTCTAGCTGTTCTTTGGCCTTCAGCTCGCGCTTTAATTTCGGCTATTTCACCGATTGCTTCGCTTTCACGTTGGTTTTGATATTTATTCGCTTCATTGGTTTTCGTGTTTTTTGTTTCACGTGCATCAGTAACAGCCGTAAAAGCTGATCGAACTTCAGCGTTCGGTAATTCAACGTCTTGAAGTTTAACACCTAATATGGAAATCCCAATATCATATTTTCCAATCAGCGTTGCCAGTAAATCTCTTGTTTGAGCTTCAATATCCGCTTTCCCTGAAGTCAACGCTTCATCAATAAGCGAGCTCCCAATAATCGAACGAATAGAGGCAGTCGTTGCATTGTGTAATATTTCTTGCGGCACTTCCGCATTGAATAAATACTTTCCTGGATCGGTAATTTTCCATTGTACAACCAAGTCAGTCAACACAATGTTTTCATCGCCCGTAATCATTTTCGTTTCGTTATCGAATGACTCAATTTCTCCGTCTTCTGATTGTTTATAGCCAAACTGCAAACTGAAGGTTTCTTTCGATAAGATTTCCACTCTTTGCATCGGCCAAGGTATCTTGAAGTGCAAACCGGACTCCAATATCGGTTCTTCCGCTTCTCCGAATGTGATGACTACTGCCTGTTCTGATTCGTCCACTGTATACCATGAAGTAAAAATAGCAATAAGTGCAACTACACCCAAAATGGACAAAGTAGTAATGGTTAATATACGTTTGACACTCATCTATGTATCCCCCTTTTTCATCTCTACTAGTCTTTACGGCTAGTAGTCTATTAAGTTTCATTAAAATGAAAAAAGAGCCCACGTTAGTGAGCTCCATTCTCTGCAAAATGCGGTTATAGGGGGTTTCATTAGTATCTTATCAAAGCAATATGAATTCACCATGAAGACCGTGTAAAGAATGTGTTAAGTTATTTGGCACTTTGGAATCAGAATACTAAACTTCGTTCCTTTTCCAGGATCGCTTTCAACGAGGATGCGCCCTTGATGTGCTTCAATCAAATGTTTCACAATCGCAAGCCCAAGTCCTGTACCCCCTGAATTTCGACTTCTAGCCCGATCAATTCGGTAAAATCGTTCAAAAATGCGCGATACTTCTTTCGCTTCCATTCCAATTCCTTCATCTCTTATCGTTATCAATGCATGGCTTTTCGTTTCATCAAGCGTTAAATATACTGCCGTATCCTCAGGCGAATAGTTAATCGCATTTGACACTAAATTCATCACCACTTGAATTAAACGGTTCATGTCGCCCTCAATGCAAACATCACGCTCGATATCCAGCACAAATTCCATGTTTTTTTCTTCAAGACGTGGAGATGTCATTTCGGCAGCACGCATCATTACATTACGTAAATTGACCTTCGAAAACTCTACAGAAAAACCATGTTGCTCTATTTTTGACAACTCAAGTAAATCTTGAATCAACATTTGGAGACGATTACTCTCTTTGTGGATAATTCCTAAAAACGTCGTCGCAGTCTTCTCGTCTTTCAACGCTCCATCCAATAAAGTTTCCGAGAACCCTTTAATGGAAGTGATGGGTGTACGTAATTCGTGCGACACATTGGCGACAAAGTCTTTCCGGATTTGCTCGAGCCGAACCAAATCTGAAATGTCATGCATCACGATAACAACACCGAGCCAACGTCCATGCTCTCCAATTACAGGAGCACCGTAGACTTCCATATGACGAATTTCTTGTTGAAATTCAAGTGCAAGTTGTTTACGGCGAGAAGTTTCCAACAAGAACACGTTATCGATGAATTTCTGTAATTTTTCAGGTAATCCCACACTTTTAAATAATTCATCTTCAACATCGAACGCACTAAATTCAAATAAATCAACAAAGGCTCGGTTCACAATCGTGATTTGACCATTTCGATCAATCATCATTAGTGCACTGCCCATATTTTCAATTAATGTTTTTAATCGCTCTCGCTCCATTTCACGGATTTTTGACATGTCTTGAAGGTTCCGAGCAAGCACATTGATTGACATGCTAAGTTGTGTGGTATGGCGGTTATCATTATCAAATGCTCGTGCATGGTAGTTTCCTTTTGCTAGTTCCATGGCTACTTCAGTAACATGATTGATAGGTTGTGCATAGCGATTTATTATTCGAATAGCGAGCACAAAAATAATGAAAAATACCCCTATCAAAAGAAACGATAATACCTGCCAAAGTTTTTTTCGATTTTCATTCATACTTTCTGTAAGATCAGTTGAGAGAACTTCCTTTATGTCTTCCAATTGATTTTCTGTTAGAGAAATAGTTGATTGTTCCGTGATCACTGAAATGCTCTCCGCTTTTTGTTCTGCATCCAACCGGACTAAATCTCCCACATACAAAGGGAAAAGCTGGCTCAGCACAATCCCCAAGCCAGCTAAAATTGAGCCTATCACAATCATGAAGGACATGACTAATTTCGCCTGGAGCGACCTCATAACGCTTTTGGCTCCTCAAATTTATACCCAAGTCCTCGAATCGTCTTTATGAATTGTGGTTTACGACTATTTTCTTCAATCTTTTCACGCAAATGGCTAATATGTACATCGACAATTCGAGTATCACCCGCGAAATCATATTTCCAGACTGCGCTTAATAACTGATCGCGAGTAAGTACACGATTCTTATTTTCCATTAGATGGATTAGCAGTTCAAATTCTTTCGGTGTGAATTCCAATGGGTTGTCCCTCAAATATACTTCAAAACGTTCCGGATAGACACGTAATGGTCCAAACTCAAAGGCATGATCTTTTTCACTTGGATTCGTATCTTCAATAGGTACAATCGACCTTCTCAAAACCGCCTTGACACGAGCCGTCACTTCTCTTGGGCTGAATGGTTTTGTCATATAATCATCTGCACCAAGCTCAAGCCCCAACACTTTATCGAACTCATCGTCTTTTGCCGTTAACATAATGATAGGTGTGTTGATTTTCTGTAAACGTAAAGCTTTACAAACTTCCATGCCATCCATTTTCGGTAGCATCAAATCAAGAAGAATGAGGTCCGGTTTGTTTTCCAGCACCGCTTCATAGCCTTCTTGTCCATCGACAGCAGTTTCAACGATGAAACCTGCTTGTTCCAAATTATATTGAAGCAGTGTCGCAATTGAACTTTCATCATCCACAACAAGAATTTTCTTTGACATCTCATAGCCTCCAAATTCGGATTAAAACCCCCATCTTAAACCGTAAAAAGCTTTTTAGAAATTATCCAGTGCTTGTGATGTTAATTTATTCTCTAGACGCGGTGGAGTGGCTGTAATTTTCCCTTTTATCACGCTGTCCCCTTTTTCATTCGTTGCATTTACTTCAATTTCCACTAAGTTCTTTACAATATCAACCGAAATAACTTCAAACAAGAAATCAATTGTTGCATAATGATACACAGGTTTTGGGAAAGTTAAATATTGCTCCACGACATGTGAACCCGATCCCGGTAAATATTTTGATATTGCCGAAGTCACGATCCCTGTCAGCATAATTGTCGGTACAATCGGTTGTTCATATTCGGTTTGAGATGCAAAATCGTGCTGGATATATAATGGATTGCCATCATTGGTCAACCCTAAATATAACAGCAAGTCTTTATCTTCAATCTTCTCTGTTAATTTAAGTTTTTCCCCTACTGACATATCTTCGACTTTTCGTCCAAGTTTCCGTTTTTTTCCAAGTAACATCAGATATCCCCCTCTGTTCAAGTTCTATCTTCATAGTATCAATAAGCACAAAAAAAATCGAGCAAGGATTTCCCGCTCGACTTTTTGCACTTGTTTCGATTACAGATTAAGCTAATATATCCATTACGTTACGTACAGATTGCGCTGAGTTGTCTAACTCCGCCTTCTCTGATTCCGTTAACTCTAGTTCGATAACTTGTTCGATTCCGCCAGCACCTAGGATAGTTGGTACTCCAAGGTAGATTCCGCTCAAACCATATTCACCTTCAAGATAAGCAATCGATGGTAAAACACGACGTTGGTCTTTCAAAATCGCTTCAGCCATTTCAACTAAAGAAGCAGCTGGTGCATAATATGCAGAACCATTGCCTAGTAGGTTAACGATTTCTGCTCCACCTTTGCGTGTTCGGGCAACAATTTCAGCTAAACGATCTGCAGGAATCAAGGTTTCCAAAGGAATTCCACCAGCGTAAGAGTAGCGTACTAATGGTACCATATCGTCACCATGACCACCCAGAACGAAACCAGTAATGTCTTTTACAGACATGTTCAATTCTTGTGCAACGAATGTACGGAAGCGTGCAGAATCAAGTACACCAGATTGACCAATTACGCGCTCTTTTGGGAATCCTGATTCTTTATATACTGTGTAGGTCATTGCATCAACCGGGTTAGTCAATACAATGATTGTTGTATTTGGAGAATGTTTTACAATTTCACCAGTAACAATTTTCATTACTTTTTGGTTGGTTTGAACCAAATCGTCACGGCTCATACCAGGTTTGCGTGCGATACCAGCAGTAATGATAACGATATCTGAGTCTTTTGTATCTTCGTAATTAGAAGTACCAGTAATGTTTGCATCAAATCCTTGTACAGGACCCGCTTCCATCATATCAAGTGCTTTGCCTTTAGTAGGGTTTTCCATTTGTGGAATATCAACTAAAACAACGTCACCCAGTTCTTTTTGAGCTAACAAGAATGCTGTTGTCGCACCTGTAAAACCGGAACCGATTACTGAAATCTTTTTACGTTTCATTGTCATCCGAATACTCTCCCTTTATTCATAAGTAAAGAGGGCCGAAACCCTCTCCTAAAAGTAGTCTAGTATTAAAGGTTTTTGATTAGTTCGTCAGCAAACTCGGAACATTTAACTTCAGTAGCGCCATCCATTAGACGAGCAAAGTCATAAGTAACAACTTTAGATGAAATTGTTTTCTCCATGGAGTCCATTACTAATTTAGCTGCTTCATTCCATCCAAGATGCTCAAGCATTAATACACCTGAAAGGATGACTGAAGATGGGTTAACTTTATCAAGACCTGCATATTTCGGAGCCGTACCGTGTGTAGCTTCGAAAATCGCATGTCCAGTAATATAGTTGATGTTAGCTCCCGGAGCAATACCGATTCCGCCAACTTGTGCAGCAAGTGCATCTGAAATGTAGTCACCGTTCAAGTTCATTGTAGCAACAACATCAAATTCGCTTGGACGAGTCAAAATTTGTTGTAAGAAGATATCAGCGATTGAATCTTTCACTAAAATTTTGCCTGCAGCTAATGCTTCTGCTTGTGCTTTGTCAGCAGCTTCTGCACCTTGCTCCGCTTTAATTTGATCGTATTGGTTCCAAGTGAACGTTTGTTCAGCAAATTCTTGTTCAGCCACTTCGTAACCCCAAGTTTTGAAAGCTCCTTCAGTGAACTTCATGATGTTCCCTTTGTGAACTAGTGTTAACGACTCGCGCCCTTCTTTGATGATGTAAGTAAGAGCAGCACGCACTAAACGTTTTGTTCCCTCTTCAGATACTGGTTTGATCCCAATTCCAGAAGTCTCAGGGAAACGAATGTTTTTAGTACCCATTTCATTTTGTAGGAACGCGATGACTTTCTTAACTTCTTCACTACCTGCAGCGAACTCGATACCAGCATAAATATCTTCAGTGTTTTCACGGAAAATAACCATGTCAGTGTCTTCAGGACGTTTTACTGGTGAAGGTACACCGTCAAAGTAACGAACAGGACGTAAACAAGTGTATAAATCCAATTCTTGACGTAAAGCAACGTTCAATGAACGAATACCTCCGCCTACTGGCGTTGTAAGTGGTCCTTTAATAGCGATTAAATATTCACGAATGACATCCAAAGTTTCAGATGGTAACCATTCACCAGTTTGATCGAATGCTTTTTGACCAGCTAATACTTCTTTCCAAACGATTGATTTCTCACCGTTGTAAGCTTTATTTACAGATGCTTCTAATACGCGTGCAGATGCAGCCCAGATATCCGGTCCGATTCCGTCGCCTTCGATGTAAGGAATGATTGGGTTATTTGGTACGTTTAAAGCACCGTTTTCTACTGTGATTTTGCTACCGTTAGTCATGAATAATTGCCTCCTAGAAATATGCATTAGCATTATTTATAGGGCTGACACTTCTAATAAAGTACAGCCCTACTTGTTTACAGTTTTTAAAATTAACGCTCGTTTACTGTTACATATTTTTGCATGCCCGGTCCGATGTAGTCAGCACGTGGGCGGATTAGGCGGTTGTTAGAATATTGTTCTAAGATGTGCGCTAACCAACCAGAAACACGTGAAACTGCAAAGATTGGTGTGAATAAATCGTGATCGATATTTAAAGAATGGTAGACAGATGCTGAATAGAAATCAACATTTGGTGGAAGATTCTTCTGGCCAGTTACAATATCCTCGATTTTAACGGACATCTCATACCATTTTTCCTCGCCACGAATTGCAGTCAATTTTTTAGACATGTCACGCAAGTGTTTTGCACGTGGATCACCTTTACGGTATACACGGTGGCCGAAGCCCATGATTTTTTCTTTGTTATCCAATTTACCATTGATGAAAGTCTCAACGTTATCCACTGAGCCAATTTCCATCAACATTTTCATTACTTGCTCGTTCGCTCCACCGTGAAGAGGACCTTTTAGAGCTCCAAGTGCAGCAACGACACCAGAATATACATCTGAAAGTGTTGCAACACAAACACGGGCAGTGAATGTTGACGCATTCAATTCATGGTCAGCATGTAATACCAATGCCTTGTTGAAAGCTTCTTCTTCAATTGCTTCAGGTACTTCACCGCTCAGCATGTATAAGAAGTTTGCTGCAAAGCTTAAATCGCTTTTCGGTGCAATTGGTTCTTGTCCTTTACGAACGCGAGCAAATGCAGTTACCAAAGTAGAAATTTTCGCTTGAAGCTGAATCGCTTTCAGGTAGTTCGCTTCAACAGACATATCTTCTGCTTTTTCATCATACAATCCAAGCATAGATACGGTTGTACGAAGTGCTGTCATTGGGTGAACTCTATCAATTGGATATGTTTTGAAATGGTTTAATACCTCTTGTGGCACAGCCATATTATCCGCTAATTGTTGTTTAAGTTCAGCCAACTCATCAGCTTTTGGTAGGCGTTGGTGCCAAAGCAAGTAGATTACTTCTTCAAAACTCGCATTTTCTGCTAAATCGTCAATATCATAACCAACGTATGTAAGTGTGTCATCGATAATTGAGCTGATAGCTGATTGTGTTGCTACCACGCCTTCTAAACCTTTAGTAGATGTCATGTATTTTCGCTCCTTTTTCATTTTATTCTTCATTGTTCCACACAAAAAAACGCAGAATGATGGCTCATCTGCTCTTATGAACCCGAGTTATTTAATCGCTTACATTGTCATTATAATCAATTTTGACTTCTTTGTGAATGAAAACACTCCATTTTCGAAAATTTTAACAAAAAACATGATATCTCGACTCAAAGCAGAAATATTCCGTCTGAACGATACAGGTGTAATCAAGTCATAAAAACACGAAATCAGGAGGTGGACATGTGTATGAAAACATAGGCATATTCCTAAAAAAATGGCTGCCAGTTGCGGTCATTTTACTCATCACATGGCTCATTTATCCTGTAACCATCGCCATTTTGCTTGCTTATTTTTTGCATCCCATCGTGTTCTGGATTCATAAAACTAGTCGTTTGCCTAGGTGGCTTACCGCTTTGTTAATTGAAAGTACATTACTCGTGTCCATTATTTTAGGGGCTACAATTGTCGTCAGGGAGCTCTTTGAAATTCTCTATCCTCTTCGCTTTCATTTAGATCAAGTTCAAGTTTTACTGCAAGCCAATAAAATAAACTGGCAATCCGTTATTGATGCTTTTTCCATGGTTAGCGAGGGCTTGATACAAAGAGTCACTTTGTTCATTCAACATCTTCCCGAGCAATTCGTGGAAACCTTCGTCTTTTTGGTTGCTCTCTTTTTTGCTTTGCAAGAGTCCTTGAAATCCCGTACTTGGTTTTTTATCTATATCCCATCCAAAACGCGGTTGACAATAAAACCGATATTTTTAAGTGCAACCAAGATTTTTGAAAAGTTTACTAAGGTCGGTATACTATTGCTTTTGATGACTTTCTTGCAGCTTGCTATTAGCTTTTATGCACTAAAATTTTCTTCACCTATAGGTCTAGCTATTTTAATTTCTTTTGCGGATGCCTTGCCTTTTTTGGGGACGGGTATCATTCTGATCCCGATGGCTGTTTTCTTCCTAGTAACGAAACAAACGACACTCGGGATTATCATTCTCTTGCTCTATGCATTTATTTTATTGACACGCCAACTGCTTGAATCATTTCTATGGGCCAATACCATGCATATTCGTGCTGTACATGTATTTTTCATTAGCGCCTGCTCCCTATTACTTTTTGGGGTACCAGGAATCTTGCTCAGTCCATTTTTATTGCTGGCAGCAGTTCACTTCAGGGAACATTATTGGTTCACATCACAATGATTTGCCCCTTCTTCATTTTCGATTTGATCCATTTATATACAATTGGCTTGAAAAGCTGTCTTGTAGGTGAAAATAAAAAGAGGAATCCAAATAAATCAGTTACAAAACCCGGTGATAATAACAGAAGGCCGCCTGCAAAAATAAACACTGCATTGATCATTGCATCCCCGGGAGCTTGGAATTCTTTCATTTGCATTTGAACATCACGGATTGCTTTCAATCCTTGTTTCTTTGCCAAATAGGCACCTATAATTCCTGTTCCAAGGATGATTAAAACTGTCGGGAAAAGACCTAATGTATTGCCTGACCATAATAACAGCCCAATTTCCAACACGGGAATGACGATAAAGACTAAAGCCAACCATTTCATTTCCGACATCTCCTAAAAATGCCTCAACACTTTTGCGTTGAGGCATTTTGATTTTGTATCAGTGCTAGCTATTATAAAACACTTGCATGGCCATGGTAGATGACACCTGATTCGGCATCCATCGTAATATCTTGACCATTTTTTATCAATTGCGTTGCATCCTTGACCCCCACAATGACCGGTATTCCAAGACTGAGCCCAACCACTGCTGCGTGACTTGTTAAGCCACCTTCTTCAGTGATGAGTCCTGCACATTTTTCTATCGCAGGCATCATATCACGGTCAGAACCGATTGTGACGATTATTGCTCCCGTCGTATCAACATTCAAAACTTCTTCTGCGTTATTCGCAACAACGGTATGTCCGAATGCAACTGCTTTTCCGATTCCTTGTCCTTTTGCTACGATATCCCCGATAACATGGACTTTCATGAGGTTTGTTGTCCCCGCTTCACCAACTGGCACACCAGCTGTAATAATGACAAGGTCGCCGTGCTTAACATAGTTATGCTTTAAGCTTTCTTCAACTGCAAGTTCCAATATCTCATCCGTTGAACCTACTTTTTGTCCAACAATCGGATATACTCCCCAAACCAGAGAAAGTTTACGAGATGGTCTTTCTGTCGACGTAACCGCAATAATTGGAGCACCTTGACGGTATTTCGATATCATTTTCGCTGTATGGCCGCTCTCGGTTGGTGCTATTATTGCCTTTGCTCTTAAATTGATTGAAGTATGTGCCACAGCCTGCCCAATGGCATCCGTCATATTGACTTCTTTATTTTTACTTTTAGCAGAAACAATCGCTCGGTAATCAAGTGCATCCTCAGTGCGTATCGCAATTTTGTGCATGGTGTTTACTGACTCGACTGGGTACATTCCCGCTGCGGTTTCCCCTGATAGCATGATTGCATCAGTACCATCAAAAATGGCATTTGCGACGTCACTTGCTTCTGCACGGGTTGGACGAGGATTGCGTTGCATGGAGTCTAACATTTGCGTTGCTGTAATTACTGGTTTGCCAGCTTCATTACATTTACTGATTAAACTCTTTTGCACTAATGGTACTTCTTCAGCTGGAATTTCAACCCCAAGATCTCCACGTGCCACCATTAATCCATCCGACACTAAAATGATGTCATCAATATTGTCGACACCCTCTTGATTTTCGATTTTAGGGATGATTTGAATATATTCGCCATTATTCTTTTCAAGAAGTTCCCGGATCTCCATCACGTCTTTTGCACGACGAACGAAAGATGCGGCTACAAAATCGACTCCTTGTTCAATTCCGAACAAAATATCTTCTGCATCTTTTTTTGTAATGCCCGGGAGTTGGACAGAAACCCCTGGTACATTTACACCTTTTTTATTTTTCAGCGTACCGGCATTGAATACGGTTGTGTGAATTAGCCCAGCCGATTGATCGATACTTGCTACACGAAGCTCTATCAATCCATCATCCAGTAAAATAACAGAGCCTTCAGAAACATCTTCAATCAAGCGTTCATAACTGATTGAGAACATTTCTTTGGTACCCAGTACTTCAGTCATCGAAATAGCCAAAGGCTGACCCGATTCTAATTCAACTGCACCGTTTTTCATTTGATGTGTACGAATTTCAGGACCTTTCGTATCTAATAGTATTCCAACAATTTTCCCGGTTTTTTTAGACGCTTCACGGATACGTTTAATACGTTCGCCATGCTCTACATGATCACCATGTGAAAAGTTTAGACGAGCGACATTCATTCCTGCTTCGATTAATTGTTCAAGTATTTCTGGTGATTCACTTGCGGGACCGATTGTACATACGATTTTAGTTTTTCTCATTTTTGTATCCTCTCCATTACTCTATATGGCTAATTCTTTTGATAATTGATACATAGATAAGTCTGTCGAATGCGTTCCTTCGAAAGCCTCTGTCATTGAATAGTCTACCACTTCATGATTACGCATGCCAATGGCAAGACCACCATTACCTTCCATCAAGACCTCTACTGCACGGGCACCAAAAAGGCTGGCAAGTACACGATCCCGTGCGGAAGGTGAACCTCCACGTTGGATATGTCCCAGTACTGAAACCCGCGTTTCAATATTCCCATGCTCTTTTAACAAATTTGCAAATTCATTTGCATTCATGACACCTTCAGCCACGATGATAATACTATGTTTTTTCCCTCGTTCATGACCACTATGTAGTCGCGATAAGATATCCTCTATGTCAAAAGCAACTTCAGGGATAACAATTGTTTCGGCACCACCGGCTAGACCTGCCCATAAGGCTAAATCCCCTGCACCACGTCCCATTACTTCTACAATGAATGTTCGTTCATGAGATGTCGCCGTATCGCGAATTTTATCTATCGCCTCAATTACCGTATTCAAGGCGGTATCGAATCCAATTGTATAATCTGTGCCTGGAATGTCATTGTCAATCGTACCTGGTACACCGATGCAAGGGAATCCTTTTGCAGTCAATGCCATTGCCCCCCGGTAAGACCCATCCCCACCAACTACGACAAGACCTTCTATCCCATGTTTTTTCATTTGGACAATTGCTTTTTGTTGGCCTTCCTCCGTTATGAACTCAAGACATCTTGCCGAGTGTAACTTTGTACCGCCACGTTGAATAATGTCCCCGACTGAGCCTAAATCAAGGCGCTCTATTTTCCCGTCAATTAATCCTTGGTAGCCATTGTAGACACCCATTACTTCCAAGTCATGATAAATCGCTTTCCTTACAATTGCACGAATCGCTGCGTTCATGCCCGGTGCATCTCCACCACTAGTTAATACTCCGATTCTTTTCATCCAGGATTTCCTCCTTACCAATGCCTATACTCACATTACCACGTTTGAACTGTCAGCGTCTAAAGAAACATCAATCTTCACGGATTCAGTTCTTTCAAATCGGCAAAAAAATCCAGGCAAAGTGCTCCCGATCCTTAAGATCTAATACATTCAATAGAGACTGCCGATTTCAAGTAGCGTTTGGACTCAAACCCGCTGCTTTATGGTCTGAAGAATAAAGAGTGGTGGACTCCGTGACTTCATCACTTCGTCCATCACTCTTTTCTTAAACCATTTTGCTGTGGCTGTTCGTCCGTCGCTCCATTGGAAACTGGATGCCACCTTTAAGTTCACTTTGGGTAAAGTAAAGAAGTGACACCCTCCTTTATTATGAGGTGCATCCGAAGATGAAATTTCGGCTGCTGTGCTATCTTTATTTTTAAGATTTGAACCACTTGTTACAGTGAAAGCTGTAGATCAATATTATTTTGAAAAATAAAAGCATGTACAAAGAACTTTGCCACCCTGTTAATAAAGTCTGCACTTTTCCATGATTCACATCAAATAAGAAGCATGTTCAAATAAAGAAGTGCGGATGCGGTCGAAATTGTATTTTCGACCGCTCATTTTATAAAGGTAGTGGCTATTCTTTGCTTAACCCAAATCATAAAAACTAATGATGTAGAGGTTGAAGGGGTGCGACGGAAACACCAACGCCACAGGATTACTTGAAAGGCTACGAGGAGCAAAGCGACTGTGTCGCTTTGCTCCTCGTTGTCGTTCGTTAAGTAATGGTGTAGCATAGTGCTTTCCAAAGCTCACCGGAAACCTTAGCTTGATTAGTTTGCAAGGCAGTTCACTTCTGTATGACTTTATTTGTGAAATCACCAAAAACAACCTACACATTCTTAAATTTTAAACGTTCCTTATCTTTTTAAAA
>Ga0209013_10001661_pt1 | contig 20428 bp, 16 predicted proteins | sample Cruoilmetagenom2_FD_187291 | JGI IMG/M metagenome (GOLD analysis project Ga0209013, IMG submission 187291) | Oil polluted marine microbial communities from Coal Oil Point, Santa Barbara, California, USA - Sample 2 (SPAdes) (version 2) | ecosystem: Environmental > Aquatic > Marine > Oil seeps ...
TTGTCCATCCTGGCTGTGTTGCTGGCTAGCTTTAGCTGGTCCTCAGGCCTAGTCCTTCAGTCTCGGCAGCCTGTCAGTCTGAGTAGAGGAGTCAGTTCGGCCTATCAGCAGCTATTCGGGGGTGTGTTTTTTGCCTTGATTGCCTTACTTGTTCGAGAACCACTGCCCACACCTACAACCGAGGCCTGGCTGGCCTGGGGTTACCTGGTTCTGTTCGGCTCGATCCTGGCTTTTACTGCATTTGTGAGCGCTCTCCAGATGCTGCCAACCAGTCTTGTTACTACTTATGCTTATGTAAATCCGGTCATAGCTGTGCTTTTGGGCTGGTTGATATTAAGAGAGCCTATTACTCCTTGGACCATCTTTGGCGGCCTCTTTGTATTGGTGGGAGTGACAGGGATCTTTCGTGTGAATAACAAAAAAGCTCACCTGGAGCAGGGGAAAAAAGCTGAAGAGACACAAGAATAAGGATATTTCTATTACGGTATAATCTACAATCATCTCATTTGGATAATCAAGATCGGAGTTCCAATGCGCGCTGTTGATATCATCATCAAAAAACGTGACGACCAAGAATTAAGCAAGGAAGAGATCGAGTTTTTCGTCCAAGGTTTCACAGACGGATCAATTCCAGACTATCAGGCTTCATCCTGGGCGATGGCAGTTCTTCTGAATGGCATGACTCCCCAAGAGACTACTGGCCTGACCATGGCAATGGTCAATTCTGGGGATATACTGGATTTGTCTTCAGCAGTTCCCCTGGCAGTGGATAAACATTCTAGCGGGGGAGTGGGTGATAAAACCACTCTGGTTGTAGAGCCTCTCGTGGCAGCCTGTGGGTTGCCAGTAGGGAAGATGTCCGGCAGGGGATTGGGATTTACGGGCGGCACGCTGGATAAAATGGAATCTATTCCTGGGTTCAGGGTCAATCTAACCGAGGAAGAGTTTTTATCCCAACTGAAAGAGATAGGCTTGGTTTTGGCTGGACAAACTGCAGTTTTAGCGCCAGCTGATGGAAAATTCTATGCCCTGCGTGATGTCTCTGGGACTGTGGATTCCATCCCTTTAATCGCGTCTTCGATTATGAGTAAAAAAATCGCTGCCGGTGCGCAAGCGATTGTCCTGGATGTCAAAATCGGTTTGGGGGCATTTATGGCCACACAGGAAGAAGCCAAACACCTGGCCAAGTTTATGGTGGATATAGCCCATCTAGCAGATCGGAAAGCAGTCGCCTTGATCTCGGATATGAATCAACCCTTGGGTATTGCTGTAGGGAATATCCTGGAAGTAAAGGAAGCGATTGATACTTTACAGGGAAGGGGACCAGCAAGTTTTGTTGAGCACTGCTTGGATGTTGCAGAACAGATGTTGATTCTTGGAGAAGCAGCCGAAGATGGTGGAGAAGCTCGTGAGAAAGCAGAACAAGCCCTGAAAGACGGTTCAGCCTGGCAGAAATTCCTGGAGCTAGTAAAAGCTCAAGGTGGTGATGTTTCTTACGTTGAAGATCCAGATAAATTCCCGAAAGCAGAGGTAGTTGAATTGGTTCCAGCTCCGAATACTGGTTTTTTGAGCCAGATCCATGCTCGTATAGTTGGGGAAACATCGGTAGATCTTGGTGCTGGCCGAGCGAAAAAAACTGATCAGATAAATCATGCAGTGGGAATTGAAATCCTGAGGGAAGTCGGAGATCATCTAGAAGAGGGTGATGATTTGTTTATCCTGCATGCAGATAATCAGGCTGATTTTGAGTTAGCAAAAGAACGCTTGTTAGGGGCCCATAAGTGGAGTGATACCCCTGTTGAAAGGCTCCCGCTGGTTTATGACATTATCAGCTGATGTTTTCGGTTGATTAGACTTCCATTTTACTGGCTGCAAATTGAGAAAGGAATTCTTCCTGCTCATGGTTGTATGTTTCCAGGGGTATTTCTCCTCCTATTAATGAAAGAAGAGTATCTGTTAAGAAAGAATTCACTGGTGTGGGAATGCGATATTTCTTCCCAGCCTTAACAACAGCACCGTTAAGCTGGTTGACCTCACTCTGCTTCCTACCGCTGTATAAGTCGATGTGAAAGGAGGGCATTTTCTTCCCCCGGCCGCCGCCTATCATCCTTGATAAAAGAGGTTGGGAAAGCCAATAAGGTAGGTATTTAATGAGGGCAGCAAGGATTTTTACTGGAACGCCTGGTAAGTTGACGGCTTTAATTCCCTGAATATGCATCACATTTAGCGCTTCACGAACCTGTTCTATTTCTATCTGATAGAGAGCAGGATTTGAATAGATCTGCGCGGGAGATAAATTGAGTATGGCAGAACTGGAATTTCCGAGCAGATTAGTAACCAGTTTGGACCATTTCATACTCTTGGGGTTTGGATAATATTTACAATATATCCCGGACTTCAAAAAGATTTGGACAAGGTCTTTGGCCATTGGATGGCTGCCTGCAATTCCCATCCCTCGCATCTTCCTGACGATTATGTTTCCCTTAGAGGGACAATCTACTGCTGACGTGACAGTGCCGGGTATGATCAGCTTAGATCCGAGCGCATCGGCCAATCTTTTTTCACTTTCAACGCCATTTTGCAAACAGAGCAGGGGAGGGAGATTTTCCCGTAAGCGAGTTAATTCCGGCAGGATTGTATCGAGATGGTATGTTTTAACAGCGAGGATGATCAGATCTGGTTTTTGATTTAGAGCCTGGTCCAGAGAACTTATATATTTTGAGGAGGATATAGTCGATTTTTTCCCCTCTATATCCATTATTATCCCCTGATTTTGGAGTGAGGCGATATCTTTCTCCCTCTCCAGGAATAACACATCATGTCCATTTTGAGCCAGGGAACCGCCCAAGTATGAACCGATCGCGCCAGCGCCCAGGATGAGAAAACGTTTATTCATAAATATATCTGGGTTTTATTCTTTAGCGAGGTGACTGGTGTTATTGTGTTCAAAAAAGACCCAATTATCATTACCGGGTTTGTACTGGATAGTAGAATACCCGGTATTTGAAAATCGGAAATTTGGTCCCTGGAAATTTGACTGGGGGGTTTGTCCAAGCAGGGCAAGCATTACCATATTCAAAAACCCACCGTGAGAGATGATCAGGTACCGTCCCGAGGGATATTTGACTAGTTTATTTACTGCTGTAGCAGCTCTTAAAAACAGCTCCCACTGGCTTTCTCCGGTGCTAGCAATCGGTTGGTGGAGGGGGATGAAATCAGGAGGGGGATGGGACAGCAAGGCTTCCTCATGAAGCAATCCAGCAAGTTCGCCATTATCTCGTTCCATCCAGATCGGATCGAACTCAATTTTTGAATTTATTGCATCCGTGATAATTTTTGCTGTTTGTTTAGCTCTGGTTTGAGGGCTGGAAATTGCTAGATCAAACTGGATGTCTCGATCAGACCAGGCGGTTGCCAAATGTTCTGCCTGGAGAATGCCGACGTCGGTAAGTGGAAAATCAGCTTGCCCCTGGTGCCGCTTATCTGCATTCCCAGTGGATTGGCCATGCCGCAAAAACACAAAAAGCAAATCGGGTGGTTTGTTCTTAAATTCCTTCATAAATTATCAGAATCCTCTGCTAAGGCCTTGTATCGTAATCAGGTAGTGCTCCAACTTGGATTTCCGTTTAAAAAGGCTGGTCCCGTTACCTTTTTCTTTCCGGCCAGTTGGATCAGGTCCAGAACCAGGATTCCTGCACTGGTTCCTATTGCCGGGTATCCATCATATACTGATAACACCCCAGTCCCAGGAGAGGTTACGGAAATTGCCCGGGCCTGATGAATGATCAGACGTACTTCATTCCAGAATGTATATGTCCCCGGCCAGGGAGAAAACGCCCGGACTTTACGAGCCAGAGATTCTGCACTTAGCTCGAAGTTCAAAATCCCGGCGCTCTTTTTTAACTGGGGAGCGTAGGTTGTTAAACTAGGATCTTGTAATAGAGGAGTGATCGCATCTTCAAGATAAGACGGAATTGTGGCAACCAATAAATTTCCACCTAGATTGGCCAGTCGATCAGATAAGGATCCAGCAGTCTCATCCGGGAGGATTTGAATTGATTCCTGGGCTAGGATCGGACCATCGTCTAATCCCGGACCCATTTTCATGATCGTTATGCCAGAATGCGAGTCACCATGCAGAATGGCTGTATTAATCGGTGAGGCTCCCCGCCACCGGGGTAGCAATGAGGCATGGACATTAATACATCCGTATTGCGGCAGGTCCAGCAAAGCAGGTTTCAAGATTTGGCCATAAGCGGCTACGCAGATTAGATCCGAACCCCACTCCTGTATTTTATGTAGAGCGTTTTTCTCATTTGCATTTTCTGGTTGGAAAACTTCAAGTCCAAGCTGAACTGCGGCATCCTTGACTGCTGATGAGACTAGTTTCCTACCTCTACCAGAAGGGCGATCAGGTTGAGTGATGACGCCAATGACCTGAAAACTTTCAACTAGTTTAATAAGTGATGGCACAGCAAAATCTGGTGTACCCATAAATACGATACGACTATCCATACTCCGATTTTAACATAGGAGATGTACAGGAGGTAGGAGGTGATTTTAGATTAAGCTGTTTGGAAAACGATCAGGCGGATTCTGGTTCTTGTTTGTCCGGAGGTTTGGAAGGGATACCAACCGCAACCTGGTCTCGACCTTTAGCTTTTGCACGGTACAAGGCTCTATCGGCTATCACGACGAGTTCATCCACGTCATTGGTGTGATCAGGTAGGGTTGCGATTCCCTGACTGATAGTCGGTTTTGGAATAGTATTGCCTTCCACGTTGAATAACGGAAGTTCAGAGAGTGTTCTTCTGATCCGGTTGGCAACCATATTGGCCTGGGTTGTGGTGGCATTGGGCAGAACGATACCGAATTCCTCACCGCCCCAACGCCCAACAGTATCAGTTTTCTTGATATGGGATTCTATGGCCTGGACTGTCAACCGCAACACTTGGTCGCCGATGGTGTGCCCGTAAGTGTCGTTATAGAGTTTGAAGTGATCGATATCGAGCATTATCAATGAGAGGGGAGATTGGGCGGAGAGTGAGACCTCAGCTTCCTGATAAAGAATCTCAATGAAGTGATTGTGATTGCTAACCCCGGTTAAGGAATCCAATTTAGCTTGGCGGGTGACTTCTTCATAATGACGCGCGTTTTGAATACTTAAGACAGCTTGCTGGCCAATTTGCTCCATTAGCAACTTGTCGGTATTATCGAACATATAAGGTTTGTAACTTGCAACGGCAAGCAACCCTATCAGGTTATTCTCGGTTAATAAAGGTACACCTAGCCAAGATCTGGAAAGCTTCTTCTCACCAACTAGAATTGGTTTCATGGAGAGAGAATCAATTTCTTTTCTCAGGTCTTGGATCAAGAGTGGTTTTTTATTTTCTACAATCCAGCTTGAAAGTCCTTCGCTGGCATCCACTATCGACGCAGGATAGCGTTTTCCATCGTCAAACAGGATGCGGATATCCATCTGGTGGGTTTCTGGCAAGTAGAGAGCCACAAAATAAGCTTCGCAAAGAATGACTTTCGAGAGTTGAGTGTAGATTAACTCCAGCAGGGCATCGATCTTCAGTGTGCTGGTGATGGCTTTTCCGATCTCGTAAAGCACAACCAGTCGATCAGCTTGGTCCTTCAAATTCTTATTCAGAGTCTGAGACTCAGTATTATCGTGGAAAATGATCGTGTAGCCGACTAACGATCCCTGTTTGTCTGAAAGTGGTAGCAGGTTGAGAACAAAGGTTTTTTTATCTCGTCCTTCTCCAGTGGTCAATACTTTAACTGGTGTTCGATCTTCCTTGGATGATGATATCCAATCCGCCAAGTCCGAGAGCACTTCCGAGGTGGGCCGTCCAATTACCTCAGAGAATTTTAAATTGATGATCCTTTCAGCAGTTGGATTGATATCAACAACACGGTCGCTCAGGTCTACGACGATAATGCCATCTCGCATATTTTCAATTGTAGTATCTCGGGCGATAGGAACGATATCCAGTAATTGATGGTAATTAAGGACATAGACCAGGATAATGCCAGTCAATAAAAAACTTAATGAGTTGAGGTCAAGAAGTGGAAAAGGATTTAGATCAGTTAGAAATAGAAAAACTGCTATCGCTGGAAATAATCCAGCCAGAATAATTAAGCGGACTTGCGTGCGTAAAGATTTTTGCGTTTTAATAAAGTATTGAATGAGTAAGAACAATCCGGCGATATAAAGTATATATGAGTAAATAATATGTATCCAAAACCCCAACCCAAATGTATTAGAAAAAACAATTATTCCAAATTCAGTTGTCAGATTGAGTTCGGACCAGATTAGATGATGATACTCATTAGTTAGAATTAAAAATATAGTTGCCAATGGTACCCAAGAAAATATTAAGAAGAATTTTTTTGTTGTGGGAACATATATTTTTGTATAGCGGATACAGAACAACAACCAGAATGTTGTTAACCAACATATGCCAATATACTCCAGTTTTAACACAAGAGATTTCCCGGATATCCCGGGAACCATCTGCTCGAACGCATATCCAACTGACCAGCCTGCCAGGGAAACAAATAATAGAAATAGTGCTTGAAGAGATTGTTTTGCCCGTTTCTTCCATAGATAGATAGCAATAAATATACAAATAATACCTGCTAAGAGAGATGGAAGAATAGTGATAGAAAATTGCAGATTATTCATGGGACAGTTTATCTTTAAAGTGACTTATTGATAATAAAAGTAATAATCGGATATTTTCAAATTGATATATAGTTTACCGAGCAAGATCAAAATAGAAAGTTGCGCCTTCTTTTTCAGCAGCTTCAACCCAAATCTCACCACCATGGCGTTTGATAATCTTCTTGGTTAGGGCCAAACCTATTCCGCTTCCCTGGAACTGATCCTGACTGTGCAGGCGCTGAAAATTTTCAAAGATTTTCTCCTTATCCTCCATGTTAAATCCTACACCATTGTCCTTAATATAATAAATCACTCGCTTACTCGACTGATCGGGTTGATAGCCGATGGTGATTTCTGGATTCTTTTGTTTTTCAGTGAACTTGACTGCGTTGCTGATCAGGTTCTCGAGTGCCATATTCAACAGATTTTCATCTGCGTGACAATGAGGAAGTTCTTTGATATCGATCTTTATTTTGCGCTTTTTAATCTGGTCAGAATAAGTGTTTAGGATGTCCTTAATCAAAGAAGAAGGATCGATTGGGATTGGAGTAATCGTCTGCCTACCCAAGAGGGATAACTTAGTTAGATTTTCGATCAGGTTGTCCATCAGGAGAGCATCATTCTGTACGTTTTCGATGTATTCAAGGGCTTTTTTATCTATCTTGGAGGGATATTTCTTAAGCAGAGTTAGAGAGGACTCTTTTACCCGCTGTAAAGGAACCCTGAGATCATTTGATACTGAATACGTAAAGGACTCCAACTCTTGATATGTGTCTGCTAGGCTGGAGCTCATAGATGAGAGTTTTTCATTAGCAGTTTGATAGTCATCCAATATATTAGTCAGAGCTTCGTTTAGTCGTTCAACTTCCAAAATGCGCTCATTAAGTCGTTGAGTTCGGTCTTCTACGATCTCTTCCAACTGGAGTTGGTAATGACTTAATTCCTCTTCAACAGCTTTCTGGGCGCTGATATCAGTATGCGTGCCCACAAACTGAAGGGGATTCCCGTTCTCATCCTGTTCTGTGACTTTTCCTCTTCCCATGATCCAGAGCCAGGAACCGTCTTTTCTTAGGAACCTGAACTCGACTGAGAACCTCTCTATTAATCCAGATAAATGATCTTCGGCGTTTCCAAAGACTTTTTCAACATCATCAGGATGAATCCTTTTTCTGAACTCTTCCAGATGGTGTGGGAACTCATCAACTTCATATCCGGCCATGGTGTAGTATAGTGGATCGAAATGTACAGTATCATTTTGTAGATCCCAATCCCAAATTCCGTCATTAGTAAGTAAGCTGAACTTGGAAAGGTTCTCCTCGCTTTCCCGCAGGGCAGATTCCACATATTTTAGATTGGTTATATCTGAGGCGGTAGTGAGAACTAGATTCCTGCCATCTGTAAGCTTAGGTAGCTGGGTCCAGCGCAATACCCAACTAAGAGTACTGCCATCTTCTCTGTACAGCGTGTAAATTCCTTCTCTCTGTTTTTGAGGGGATTGGATGAGTTTGTCAATCTCTTCCGCCACCTGGGTTGCATTTTCGCGGAAACAAATATTTAGCCACTGATCGATAGATCTTAATTGTCTGGGGGAATATCCACAGTTTTCAACCCAGGCAGTATTCACGATGATGATCTCGCCATTATTCACATGGAGCATAGTGGGATAAGGAGAATCCATTAGGGCGGATTTTAGTTGATCATCACTCTGTTTTTTTAGGGTTTCAGCTTCTTCCCTGGCCTGTATTTCCCAGATCAGTTCCTGGTTTTTCTGGGATAAGGATTGCTCCTTTTCGATTAGCTCATTGGAATTTTCTTCATATCTAATGATGACCATGACAAGGGTTATAGCAGCCAGAAGGATTGCCACAATCGATATGATGATCGATGCGACCGGTGTGAAGATAATGATCGGATCTGGCATCAATCCCTCTGAATTCAGGAAAAATAAGAGCAACATCGAAATGATGCTGATACCCGCGAAATGGTAAGCGGCCATGCCGCCCAGTATCAACCCACCCAGAACTGTGATCGTAACGTACTGGGATAGAAAAGGGCTATAAAAACCATTACTCAGTACTATGATAACTGTATCGATTATCCAAATTGAATAAACGAATATATGCGCCGCGAGGTTCACTTTCCCTTTACGGTTCAGATACTGTACCAGGAGGATGAAAACCAGAGACGATCCCGTGATGGCCATTCCTCTAACAATGTTGGAGAATACAAAAGGTGCGATTACGAGAGTAGCAATACCAATCAGCAAGATAATGGTTGACATGGTTTGAAGTGTTTCTGCCACTCGATATTGTTTGGGGTCAGGAAGCTGAGGGATCTTGAAATAATTCTCAATAATCCTGTCAGAAAAATCTTCTAATTTCGAGGAATTATTATTTGTGTTCATGAGTTGAAATAATCCAGGTCTTTTAATGGGTCTTGGACTGCTGGCTCGATATTGTGATCGATTAACTGTTTTTGTAGTTTATCAATGACATCCTTTAACTCTGCCATCCGAATTTCTCTACCCGCCATGTGATCCACCATTTTTGTCAATTCTTTGGTTCTGGCTTTGATATTCGACTCCAGAGAATCAACCTGAACGTTCAGGAGTTCATACAACCGTGCATTGTGGATGGCCTGAGCTGCCTGGGAAGCGAACAAGTTGGCAAGTTTAGCTTCCGGTGAGCCGAAAGCAGATTGTTTTCTGCTGTCCATAGTGATATAGCCAATAAAATTATCTTGAATTACAAGCGGAACCCCCATCCAACCTTTAACGTGGTGCATTTCCCCCCAACCTTGATAGCGTGAGTCTCGCATGGCATTATCAATAATGATCGATTTCTTTTTATTTTTTATTTCCTGGAAGAGTAAATTTGTGGTGGGGAAAGGTTTGCCAACCACAAGTTCGGGGTGGGGATGATTGAGAACTGTTTCAATATGCAGCTCTCCGTCCTCTAATAGGAAAATTGAAGCGCTGTCGAAAGACAGGGTCTCTTCCAGTTTCACAAGAACAAGATTCAGAAGGTCTTTCAGAGAGAGTGTGGATGATAGAGATTTAGTCACTATATGCAGAGCCTCAAGTTGATCTGAGAAACTCTGAATGTCTTCTCTTATCATTACTCTTTCAGATATATCCTGGGTTGTTCCAACCATACGCAATGGGGAACGGTCGGGACCGCGTTCAACGACCCGGCCTTGATTCAGAATCCATATCCAGGGTCCAGATTTGTGTTTCATACGAACTTCTGTTTGAAAATGGTAGAGATCTCCTGCAAAATGTTTAAGGATCAGTTTGTTAGATTTCTCGAGATCATCCGGGTGGGAAAGTTTTTCCCAATTATCAATTGTCATGGGAGCGAGCTCTGATTTTCTGTAGCCAATCATATCCGCAAAACGGTCATTGATCATAATGATATTGGTTTTCAGATCCCAATCCCATAAACCTGCACCGGTTCCGGTGACTGCTAATTCAAAGGTCTCCCGGTCTTCTTTCGTTTTCTTCTCAGATTCAATCCAGCTGGTGTTATCTCGGATAGTACCCTGGAATCCAGTGACTTCTCCCTCACTGTCCATTATTGCCGTTGTGGTCAGGAGTGTGTGCAGGATATCGCCTTCCTTGTCAACCATTTCCACGGGGAGGTCTTTGATAAAACCGCTGCGTTCAACGTCCTGTAACAACCCAAATCGTTCATTCGGGTTCAAATAAGCCTGGCTGACCGATGTACTTAAAAGATCTTTCTTTGTTTCGTAACCAAAAAGGTTTACAGTTGCCTGGTTGGCGTCCACCCATTTTCCATCTCTAGTGGTGATGAATACTGGATCCTTTGAGGTCATGAAGAACCGACGGAACTTCTCTTCGCTTTCCTGTAGGGATCTGGTTTTATCACGGATCAACTTACGGAGAAGTAGAATATATACGAGGAAGATGATGATTATGCCGGCCGCCAAGGAAAACCCAATCGTAAACCAGGGTGAAGTACTCTGTTCAAAGGAATCCCAATTGGGGATCAGATCAATCGTTGAAGAAGGTATTATCCCGCCGAGGAAACCAAATCCCAAAACAACCTGCGAGAATATTCCCTTATCACTCTTAGAATTGTTACGGTCTGGTTTAGCCCAGAATCTGAGAAGATTTATCATAGTTGGTTTCTGATCTTCAGATGAAGTCGAAAATCAGAAAAATAATATATTTTAATTATAGTGGAAACTCAAAAAAATTACTTACCCAATCAGGTTACCTTACTATTTTGCACGCTGTTAAAGGACCTTGAGCAGCCAGGATAACAATGTTGTAGGTTGAAACCCCGTCTGGAGTATTCGTTACTCAGGGATATTGAGACAGATATTAAATAAAAAAGCGGACGGATCCGCTTTTATCAGAGAGTAGGGCGGGTGGAAAACGAACCCACATGGTTTACTGCGGCATTTGGGTTTTATCAAGCCCTAACTCATAATTGGTCCGATAAGGTTACTGGATCCTCCTAGTAAGCAGATTGTTTCAGGCAGGATCTTGTCCACTTTACAGGCATCTGCATATATTCAAGGATTGATCCGGTTGAATGACAGAAGGGGGGGGATCAATCACCTAGAACCGGGGGCAGTATTGCCGGGGCAGTCTCTTCCCAGCTGCGCATAAAGGCTACCAGGGATTGAATTTCCTGATCGTTTAATCGGTTTCCCCAGGCAGGCATCATGGTTTCAGGGACGCCGCCTGCAATCACTTGATAAATGGCAGCATCAGGGAAATCAGTCAAAAAGATCTGATTGTTTAATGCCGGGGCCATCGGTGTGCCGTAGCCATCCACCCCATGGCAGGATTTACATGTTATGTTAAACAGGCGGTCTCCCGTTGCGATCAGTTCTGGTGAGGAAGGCATACTCAGCGTTTCAGCTTCGGGGAACTCTATGCCTGCCTGGATGATCTCGGGCCAGCTGTAGATTAAATCCACCACAGAATTGATCTGATCAGGCAATAACTGACCTTCCCAGCTGGACATTAATGTGGCAGGTACTCCACTGTTTACCAGCTGGATTATTTCATCCCTGGGTGTATCGCGCAGATCCACTGAATCAATGCCCGGGGCAATGACCGTCCCCGCGCCATTTGAGCCGTGGCAAGCAGAACAATTTTCGGCATATATGGTCAGGCCGCTGCTTAGGATTTCCCCGTTTGGTAAACTAGCCAGATTCTGGAGCATTTCCTCAGAGACTTCCATCTGGATTACATCCGGGGGAGTCAGACCCATCTCGCTGACCCGACTCTCTACATAGGTCCAGTTAACTTGTTGGATTAAGGTAACTAAATCATTAACCTGGGAGTTGCTGAAAATACCTCCCTCTTCTGCAGCCCAGCTGGCCATTTGGGTTCCATCCCGGCCGCGGGAGATTATTTTGTACAGATCTGATTCTGATATCATTCGGATAGCCTCATTATTCAAGGCAGGATTATCACTGATCCCTTCACCGGCAGCGCCGTGGCAGACCGCGCAGTTCTCTGCGTAATGATCGGTGGCATTCAGCACAACCTCTGTGTAATAATCATCTTGTAAGTTTTCTTGTTGGGTTGCTTCCCAGGTAGAATAAAATGGCAGAATCCCTACTATGACCAGTGTGGCCAGAAATCCAATCCATTTCAGCTTGTTTGTCATAATAATCCTCAGGCGTAAGTGATATGTTCCGGGCTTGTTTGATTCCTTTCGATTGGATTCTTGGTATCGACAACAATCTCTCCGGAATCGGTGATTGTCAGTTCAAAGATGTCTAGGGGACGGGTGGCTGGTTGGTTCTGGACATCTCCCTCTGTTGTAAACTTGGATCCGTGACAGGGACAAACAAATTGCCTGCTTGATTGTTCAAAAGGGACCGCACAGCCAAGATGTGTGCAGCGCCTGTAAATGGCCAAAAAACCACCATCTTCCAACCTGACCAGGTAAAATTTCCCCGCCTCCACAGGGGTAACACTGCCGGCAGGGATTTGATTGAAATCTCCCATATTGAAAGTACCCCCAAATTCTCCTGAAGTACTACGAGGGGACAAAAATCGCAGACCGACTAGTCCCAGCTCGACAGCAGCTGCAACCCCGGCTGCTCCCCAGACTATATTCATAAAATCCTTTCTTGATGCTTTTTGTTCAGTCATGTGATTAACTCCAGGGGAGGATTAATGCCATCCCTTCTCCGCGGAAGAAGATGCCGATCAGTGTGAGTGTGATAAAAGACGCCAGCAGCAGAGTGAACAGCGCCTGGCGGGCTTCACAGGTTTTTATACCTATTGCTTTCAATGTTTCATAATAGCCGATCAGGACCAGCAAGATGAAAGCCATTGGCACCCAGCCATTACTGATAACGCTAGGTAAAAATGGCAGCCATCCCGGGAAATCCAACCAGATTTCATCCAGCCAGACAAATCCAAAAGTGCCAATCACACCTAACAGGAAGCTTAGTCTGGCATACAATCGGCCTTGGGCGGACCGGAACCAGATGCCAATTGTTTCCATGTCCTGGTCCAGGTAGGGTATTACCAGCAGTCCCAGCAAACCCAGACCGGGAATGATAATTGCTCCAAAGAGGGGGTGGAAATGCATTAAAAGCTCCTGGAATCCCATGAAATACCAGGCAGCCTTGGCCGGATTGGGACTGTGCGCCGGATCTGCTGCACTTTCGAGCGGCGCGTTGACAAACACGGACCAGCTGATCAACAGCGCCAGCCAGACCAGTGCAAACACAAATTCTATACTTACCAGATGAGGGATAGTTGTAACTTTTTCGGTATCTATCTCCTGGTCGATCTCACGCGGTACAGTGATTGTGTCCTTTCGAACCCTCCAGATATGAAACGAAACCAACCCGAAGATTGTCAATGGGATCAAGGCAATGTGCAGGCCGTAAAAATTTGTCAGCGTGGCGGCACCCACCTCGGAACCACCCAGCAGCAATCGAGTCATTGATCCACCTATCACCGGAAGGTAATCCAACAGACTGGTGCCAACAGTAACAGCCCAGTAAGCCAGCTGATCCCAGGGAAGCAGGTATCCTGTAAAATTCGCGGCAACAATCAGCAGCAGAAGAGATACTCCCATTACCCAGTTGAATTCCCGGGGTTTGGTAAATCCTGATGTGTAAAAAACACGCAGCAGGTGTAAAACGCTCACCACAACCATCAAGTTACCAGACCAATGATGCAGATTGCGAATCAGGTTTCCAAAGGGAATTTCGGTTTGAAGGGCAATCATGCTCTCATAAGCAGCGTCTGGAGATGGTGTGTATACAAACAGCAGCAGGACACCGGTGACAGCCAAGACCGCACTCAGCAGCATCAATAACCCTCCCAGACCGAATGTATAGCTGAATTTGAGGGCAGGCCTGGAGACCTTGACCGGATGGATGTGTAAAACCAGGCTGTTCAGCACCATTTTCATCCTGCCCCGGTCATCACTTGGTGGTAAGGGACCTCTCTGGATGGATTGTCGAACCCTGGAGAACAGGCCTGTTTTTTTGGTTGGTGGTGTTACTGGATCTAACATAATAACCTCAATTAAATAAGTGTGACTGTCAGAGGTTGACAGTCACATATTTTTTTCAAACTACAGAAAGAGCGGGTTAGTGCTTGCCGCGACCTGAGCCGCTAGAACCCTGGTTTCCCTGACCGCTACCGGGACCACCCCAGAGAGGCCGGCCATTAGGATCACGCAAGATGACCCTAAATCCCGTAGAAACCTGGGTGATATCGCCTACCATGATCTGCTCACCTTCATAATAACCGACTACAGAAATTTCGTCACCCACCTGGAAGGTGATACCCTGATCGCTGAAAAAGCGGGGCTGGCCAGTTTGAAAGGCAACGATTTCACCGTCAGTGGTTGACATGGTCATATTACTGCCCTGGAAAGCCAGCAGTTCGCCTGATAGAGTGATCCATTCATCGACCTGGGCCTGCGGGTCAGGCACATGCTCTCCATCGGCCTGACCGCTGGTCTGCCCCCGGTCTGTGATTTCTCTTCCGCTCCACATCGGCTGACCATTTTCAGTCCTCAGCAGCAGGGTCAGTCCGTCTGCCAGGATGATCTGCTCGGCATGGATCATGCCTTCATTGTTGCTGCCTTTCACAGTTATGCTCTGGCCTACCTGAAGCTCCACGCCCTGGTTGCGCCAGAAATCAGGAGGGCCCAGCTCGATGTAGACGATCTCGCCGTTCTGCTGTTTGAACTGGAAACCGTAATCATCGAGCCCGGTGATTGTTCCTGTTTCCTGCCAGGGAGCACCAGCCTGATTCTCTGCAGTCGAACTGGATCCGTTCTGGCCTCCCTGACTGTTTTGTTGAGAATTTGCATTATAACCCTGAGCGGATGCCAGGGGCTCGATTACGGTTGTTTCATTATCATTTTCCTGATTGACAGCGTTATAAGCCAGGGCTGTACCAGTTGCGCCAATAACTGAAATCAACAAAATTCCAATAATTATTTTTTTCAACATTTTGATATTCCTTTCTTAGTGATTGGTTGATCTATTTTCAAAGCTTATTTCAAATAAGTGTAGCAAGGGAATATTAAGAAATTATTAAAGAATCATGAAGGATAGATAAATATAGAGGGAGAATGTTGGGTGAAAACGGATGTTCTCTGTCTCCCTTATGGTTGGCGCCAAAGCCAAAAAACCTGCTTGGCTGCAAGTTTTTCCGTGATGCATTTGATGTTCTGTTATTAAGAGAGTAGGGCGGGTGGGACTCTAACCCACATGATGTGAACAGGGGGAATTTAAATCTACCCAATCTTGATCGGAATTACAGTAGAAAGTTATCTAAGGGTCTGTTGGTAAGACATTAGATATATCCTGTTTATCCACCATGAGGAATTCTTCCATCGGCAAATATCCCTCAATCGACTTTAAGATGAAGGTACAGCATCAAAGAATACATCTTGAATTGCACGTCAATTGCACGTGAAGAAAGAGTTAAAAAGAAAAAGCCTGCGCAGACACAGGCTTTTCTTGTTTTATCTGAGATTTCCCGAGGGGATTTATCTCAAATAAGTCGAGTAGGGCGGGTGGGACTTGAACCCACATGGTTTGAACCGGGGGATTTTAAGTCCCCTGCGTCTGCCAATTCCGCCACCGCCCCAAACTCTGTCCTTAATTGTACCCATCCTCTGGATAGGGTCAAGGTGTATTCTAAAAAGAGGGATTAAAAAAGAGCGTTTGCCAATTGGGCGCGGTAGTCAATTACCAGGGGGTGGTCATTTCCCAACAATTCAAAAACTCCCAGGATGATCTTTCTTGGCTGTCCACTACGATAACCCCTATCCTGTTTGAGGATTTCCAGCATTCCATCCAGAGCTGCTTCGATATTCCCAATCTGAATCAAATGCAGAGACCGGTAATAATGAGGATCCAGGGGGTTTTCGCTTTGCTGCCCGGGATCGAATTCCTTAAGCAGCCCCTCGACCAAGGGGCTTAATCTCTCGGCACCCTGGTACTCGGTGCTGGTTGGGAAATGGTGGATAATGGTTAATGCCTCCAGGTATTCTCCCTGCCAGATCAAGCTTTTGGCCAACAGCAGCTTGGCGCCAGGATTTTCCGGGTCGTCTTCCAACACTTCCAGGCATGTGTCTTCCACATCTTCGTAGCGGTTGGATTCCAGATAACTGGCAGCTTTTTCCAGCAGTAGATTTTCAGGACCGGGGGCAAAGCTCCTGACATAGTCGATCAGTTGTAAATTGGTTTGCAGGCCTTCCAACTGGTGAGTGATCATTCCATTTTGGAAGGTTTTTAGAGTGGGGACAGTATGAACCTGGTAACGCCCGGTCAGCAGGGGATTTTTATCCACATCCAGATTGGCTAGGCGAAAACGTCCGGGATTTTCCAGCACGAGAGATTCCAGCTGAACCTTGGTCCGTTTCCAGGAGTCATCCCAGCTGGCCCAGAAGTTCACAAGGACCGGAATACGATCCGAGTAGACCAGTACCTGGATTTCGAAATCCAATTCGTTTACAGATATGATATCTGGTTCTTCCATAACAACGCCTATTCGTCCTCAGCGATCATTCCGGGCTGTTCCAGGTCAACAACATCACCGTGATGGTTGATGACTATTTTAAATCCTGTCATACCCATATAGGCTCGGCCATCTTCCGGCAGGCCTTCCTCGATCAATTGCTCAAACTGGCGGTCGATATTCTTCAGTTGTTCCAGGAAAACTGCCCGGGAAAAGATATCGTCCTGCCCGGTCATTTTCGCAGCCTGTTCGCTGATGATATCCTCGTGGCCTTCAATCCCGTCTTTCATCAAATTTAAGACCTGGCGGTCAACATCCGCAGATGGGATGTGTCTTTTAAATCCTTTGTCGTCTACAACATAACAGGGTTCTGAACCGATATATGTGGTTTCTGCTAGCTGGTCGTCCTCATCAAATACCAACCCGGCAAATAGGGGTTCTGTGGGCATAGCTCAAGTCACTCCTAAACTAATAATTTAACTTTACCCTCAAATTGTATGATGCCAGAAGCATATGGACAATAAGATTTTTATAAAATCGCTGGATTTGCCCCTGGAGAGCTGATTTCACTCGTCCGAAGTAGTTTATTTGAAAATATCTACGTGAGTGCCGGAGACATTGTAAGTAGATTGCTCATTGTAGGGGACACTGGGTAGAGTCCAGCGGTAGAGCCATTTGGAGGCTTTGGATGGAAGGTTGATGCATCCGTGACTGCGTGCTTTTCCGAAATCGTTATGCCAGTAAGTGCCGTGAAAAGCTATTCCGCTTTCGGTAATGTATATGATCCAGGGTACTCCTGGCAGGTCATAGCCATTATAGGCCAGGTTACCGGCTGCCATATGCCGGGAAGGGCGTTTGTAATTTGTGATGTGATGACCAGGGGGGGTGAGGTATTTACCAGTGCTAAAATCTGCACCTGTAGCTGCTTTAACCATATATACCGGTTTATTATATTCAAATGCGATCACTGTTTGGGTTTTAGTACGGACTTCGATGCGCTTGAATATACTGGGAACATTGGGAGATATTAAGCTTAGTTCGCTTTCAGGGATAATCCGCAAATGAGAGGCTGGGACATAATAATCCAGGTCCCATTTATCTTCCAGAATGTGATAGTACGGGATTCCGTCAGGACCATTTACCAAGTCTTTGATCCAATGGGTGGTCTCGTAATAAAAGCGGTAAGCTACATGGTACCGTTCACCAGGGGTCCAAAGGGCATCTGTATATGGGACTGTGACCTCAGCCAACAACCCTCTGGCAGGAATATCATAGATTATGGGATTTGGGTCTGTCCGGACTGGTTGGACACCCCCTGAGTGGGCGTATCCTTCCGTACCGACTTTATACCAAATCCGATTATGTTCGGGTTCGCCATTACCAAGCTCTACATTGCTGATTGGGAAGACTGAGTCTTTCCAATGGATCCGGACGCGCTCACTGTCAAAGGAGGGATTTTTATAGGTATAGATTCTCTCGTAAATCACTCTTCCCTGCTGGCCGGCGTAAAGATTCAGGATGGGGTTTAATTGGCGGCCAACAAGGCTGACAATCCCCATCCCGCTCAGATTTAAGAAGTCCTTTCTAGTGAATTTCTGGCTCATGATTAATAATGGATGTTAACCAGTGTTCCCACACCGCCAAAATTGAATGACCATTCAGCGTCTTCATTTCTCATATTTACGCAGCCGTGGCTCATGGGATAACCGAAATTATTATGCCAGTACGTGCCGTGAATGCCATAAGAACCGTAGAAGTACATTGTCCACTGCACTCCAGGGAGATAATAACCTGGGCCGGCCATTAAAGTTGAGGTGTATTTGACATATACCCGGAAACGTCCAGTGACGGTTGGTGTCCCGGGGAGACCGGTGGAAACAATAAATGTCTTGATCAATTTATCGCCGTCATAGGCGTACATGCGCTGGGTGGATAGGTTGATATCAAACCAGCGTTCATCCGGGTAGACACCGGATGGCAGGACCGATTTAATATAAGAAGGATAGGTTTTCGGTATAGGAGTTGGTTTTGGGGTCGGAGTAATTGTGGGAGTGGGTGTGTTGGTCGGCGTTTGTGTTGGAGTTGGTGTATTGGTCGGTGTGGGTGTAAAAGTGACCTTGCGAACATTCTCCTGGGCAGACAAAGTCGTCTGGGCTGTGGCCTGGAAATTGGGCAGAGCAAAAGAGAAATCCGGAGTCCAGAGCCAGATCAGCAGTACGCCAATCAGGATCACGGCAATTGTGGACAAGGATAGAATGGCTGGTTTATTGGAAGTCAGGGCTTCCTTAGCAATGGAAATAGGCAGCTTGACGCGTTTAGGCTTTTGCCCAGGATTTGCCTTCCTGAAACGTTGGATGGCCCAGTGCATGCCTTTTTTAGCCTGGTTGCTGGCAGGGTTAATTTCTAGAGCTCTTTTTAGATAAGAAATACTGGCTTCTGGTGACGAGACTGAGGCCAGGTATAACCAGGGTTCTTCAAAATCTGGAGCTAGCTTGACCGCTTTTAACGCCAGTCGCCGGGCCCGTTGAAGTTCGCCTCTGTTGAGGGCGTACTTGGCCTCATTTAATGCTTCGAAAGCTGCTTCTGGCAGTTTTTGGGACATAATTATTCCGGTGAAATCACTTCCCTGTTCAGGAAACACATAATTCCAGCTGTGATACCGCGGGCAACGAGGGCTGGATTTTGAGTTAACAGTTCCCGGTCTTGATTCATATATCCAGTTTCAATGATCACTGCAGGAGTATTAGGATCCACTTCTCCAAAGGCATGATAACTGGTCATATCAGCGGTGATGCGGTGATTGTCATACCTTAATCCTGTGGCTTCCGCATAGCGGTTTTTTAAGCAGGCCATCAAACGAGCGGCTTGCTCGGGGCGTTTGTTATCCGCCGCTTCGGCAATTTTAAACCCGGTCCCCAATTCTGGAATGTACTCACACGTATCAGCATGAATGGAGATCAGAGCATTACTCTGGTAGCCATCCAGATGGGAGTCAAACTCTTTTAACATATCAACCTGAATACCTTCGGCCTCCAGATATTGTCGGGTTAGATCAGCGATAGTGTAATTGATATCTACTTCCTTGAAACCACCCAGGCTTTCGGAGCAGACTGCGCCTACATCATCGCCATGGCCCCAGTGGCCAACCACCAATCCGACATGCAGGCTTAGTTGAGGAGTTGCCGCACTGGCACTCTCCCCAACTCCATTAATAGATTGTAAGGGGGATGAATTTAACCCGATGCCCGTGGCGGGCAGAGCGGTAAATAATGTAGCGGAGAGGATAGCAGCCAGCAATACGTTGAGTATACCTTTTGTGGTTTTACTCACCATTCCGTTGGCCGGCTGCCTTCCATGAGGATCAATTTGTGGTTTCATTCCGTTATAATACTGGTAAAAGGCATTCCGGAATCCAGTTTAATTTTACCGTACTTTTCGTATAGAAACAGTAAAACATAGCAGCCAGGATACCCTTAACAGACCCATAATGGACTTAAAATAGTGCAGAATCGATCATTTTTATCAAATTTAGGTCGATTTTGGTCTAGGATGGTCCATGATTCAATTATTTTGTTATTTTACTAAGGTGCAAGATTATGACCAAAAAACTCACTTCTCAAGAAGGCCAGATTCTTCTCAAGACAGCCCGCCAGGCAATTGAAAATCACCTAAACGGAGAAGTTAAGCCCCCCATTAATCTGGACGATTATCCTTCCAGTTTAACAAATAAGGGGGCATGTTTTGTCACTTTAACCATGCATGGGGTT
>Ga0209013_10001662_pt1 | contig 20428 bp, 15 predicted proteins | sample Cruoilmetagenom2_FD_187291 | JGI IMG/M metagenome (GOLD analysis project Ga0209013, IMG submission 187291) | Oil polluted marine microbial communities from Coal Oil Point, Santa Barbara, California, USA - Sample 2 (SPAdes) (version 2) | ecosystem: Environmental > Aquatic > Marine > Oil seeps ...
TTAAAAAGCCTTATGCAAGTATAATAGTTAAATTACTTGTTTAAAGGAAAGTTTAACCTTTAATCTGTTTAATATGTTATATCAAATTAAAAAAGAAAAAATATATAACCTTAAAGTTGTGGCTATAGTAACTACCGTAATGCTGTTCGTTCTCTTAAATTTTATTTTTTTGAGCTGGTTGTTATTTAGGGTTTTAGTTTAATAAATGGTAAATGAAATGCAAGAGTAATATTATTTGAATTAAAGGTGATGATTCAATATTAATTACTAGGTAATTATATGCTATTAAGGAAAACTCACCAGAGGAATTAAAAACACGATAATTTTATCGTGTTTTTTTATGCGTTTCATTAAATAATTCTAAAATTCTTTTTTTGTTACCTTGCAATTTCAAAATTTACTAAATGACAACTAAAAAAAATAAAGTAACTATAGCACAAGCCTTTAAAACTTTTATTTGGCCAAGACGAGGTATTATTATAATTGGGCTTATTTTAATTATTATTAGCCGTTTAGCTGGTTTGGTGTTACCAGGAGCTAGCAAATATTTAATAGATAATGTTATAGTAAATAAAAATTTTCATCAACTAAAACTGTTATTGTTGGTGGTGGTTGCAGCTATTGTGGTACAGTCTGTTACCTCTTTTTTACTAACTAGATTATTAAGTGTAGAAGCTCAATATTTAATATCTAAACTTCGTGTTCAGGTGCAAAAACAAATATTATCCTTACCAATTAGCTATTTTGATAACAATAAATCAGGAGCCTTGGTTTCACGTATAATGACGGATGTTGAAGGAGTTAGAAATTTAATAGGAACGGGTTTAGTGCAACTTATTGGTGGAACTTTAACCTCTGTGGTTTCTTTAATTTTATTAATTAAAATTAGCCCGATAATGACTTTATATGTTTTAGTACCTGTCAGTATTTTTGCAGTTATCGCCCTTAAAGCATTTGGGTATATTCGTCCTATTTTTAAAAAAAGAGCCATAATTAATGCCGAAGTAACTGGTAGATTAACAGAAACTTTAAGTGGTGTTAGAGTAATAAAAGGATTTAATGCTGAAAATCAAGAAATAAAAACCTTTGAAAAAGGAGTAGAAAAATTATTTTTAAATGTTAAAAAAAGTCTTACTTCTACAGCATTATTAACAAGTTCTTCCACGCTTTTATTAGGTTTGGCAACTGCTGGAATTATGGGAATGGGTGGCTATTTTATAATTGGAGGCACTATGACTTTTGGAGATTTTTTAGCATTTACCTTGTACTTGGGTTTTATGATTGCTCCAATTGTACAAATGAGTAATATAGGAAGCCAATTAACCGAATCGTTTGCAGGATTGGACAGAACTGAAGAAATTATGAATATGACTCCAGAAGACGATCCGCTAGTTAGAAACATTAAACTTTCTGAAATTAAAGGAAATATAATATTTGATAATGTTAATTTTTCTTATGAAAAAGGAACAGAAGTATTGCATAATATTTCTTTTGAAGCAAAAGCAGGAAATGTAATTGCTTTAGTAGGCTCTTCGGGCTCGGGAAAATCAACTATTGCGGGTTTAGCAGCAACGTTTTTAAACCCAACTTCTGGAAAAATTACCATAGATGGAACAAACTTATCCAAAGTTTCTTTAAATAATTATCGAAAAAATTTAGGGGTTGTTTTACAAGATGAATTTTTATTTGAAGGAACTATTAAAGAAAATATTTTATTCTCAAAAGCAGATGCAACCCAAGAAGAACTTCAAAAAGCAGTAGAAGCATCTTATGTAAATGAATTTACCGATAGATTTGAAAAAGGATTAGAAACCGTAATTGGAGAGCGTGGAGTAAAACTATCTGGAGGGCAACGCCAGCGAATTGCTATTGCTCGAGCTATTTTGGCAAATCCAAAAATTATAATTTTAGATGAAGCCACTTCTAATTTAGATACCGAAAGCGAAACCTATATTCAAAAAAGTTTACAGAAATTAATTACAGGACGAACCACTTTTGTAATTGCGCATAGGTTAAGTACCATTCGTCAGGCAAATCAAATATTAGTTATTGAACAAGGAAAAATAGCAGAACAAGGAACACACGAAGAGTTGATTAGTAAAAAAGGCAGATATTTTGATTTATACACCTACCAAGCAAGAATTTAATTCCTTTAATAAAACTTTAACGTTTTATATTTAGGGAAATTAGTCCTTTCTTCGACATAATTATAATTATTGTTTAAATTTGAATCCACTTATTTTCTATTATATCGATAACATGAAAAAATATATCTTTCTATTACTTTTTACTGCGTTTAGTATTTCTGCTTTCAGTCAAATTTTTAAGCCGGTAAAATGGACTACTTCCACAGAAAAAATATCCGATACAGAATATAATTTAGTAATAAAAGCAACCATTGATAAAAATTGGCATTTGTATTCTCAAAATGTTCCTGAGGATGGACCAATACCAACGGCATTTACGTTTACTAAAACCTCAGATTTTGAATTAATAGGAAAACCTTCTGAAGAAAAAGGACATACTGTGGATGATAAAGTGTTTAATATGAAAATTAAATTCTTTGAAAATGAAGCAACATTTAAGCAAAAAATAAAAATAACTTCTAATAAGGATATTAAAATTACAGGTGAAGTAGAATTTATGACTTGTGATGATACTACTTGTTTACCACCAACGTATGTAGATTTAAATTTTAACATTTCTCCTAATAGTTCTGCTGTAGTTGCAAAAACAGCTGTTACAGATACGCCTGCAAAAACAACTGTAAAATCTACTTCAAAAAAACCAAAAAAACCAAAGAAAGATAAAACCTTGTTAAGCATATTTTTAATTGCGTTTTTCTCTGGGTTTGCAGCATTGCTTACACCTTGTGTTTTTCCAATGATTCCGATGACGGTGAGTTATTTCACTAAACAAAGTAAGTCTAAGGCAGCAGGTATAAAAAATGCGATTATTTACGGAATTTCCATTGTAATAATTTATGTTTTATTAGGAACCATAGTTAGTGCAATTTTTGGAGCCGATGCATTAAATGCGTTATCGACTAATGTTTGGTTTAACGTGCTGTTTTTCTTGTTATTGGTAGTTTTTGCAGTTTCTTTTTTAGGTGCTTTTGAAATTGTATTACCAAGCTCTTGGGGAACAAAAATAGATTCAGAAGCAGATAAAGGAGGTGTTTTTGGCATCTTTTTTATGGCATTAGCCTTGGCAATTGTATCTTTTTCATGTACAGGTCCAATTGTTGGAACTTTATTAGTGCAAGCTGCTGCAGGTGGAAACCAAATTGGACCAATAGTTGGCATGCTCGGTTTTTCGTTGGCATTAGCAATACCTTTTGCGTTATTTGCAGCATTTCCAGGATGGTTGCATTCGCTACCAAAATCTGGTGGATGGTTGAACACCGTAAAAGTAGTGTTAGGATTTTTAGAACTGGCTTTAGCTTTTAAATTTTTATCCAATGCCGATTTAGTTTTGGATTTACACTGGTTTGAACGCGAAGTTTTTATTGCAATTTGGATTGCCATTTTTGGAACTTTAACCTTCTATCTTTTTGGGAAAATACAGTTACCGCACGATTCTCCAAATAATCACATTTCTGTAGGAAGATTAAGTTTAGGCTTGTTAACTTTAACGTTTACTATTTATATGATTCCAGGGTTATGGGGAGCACCTTTAAATTTAATTAGTGCTTTTCCACCACCACAACATTATAGTGAATCGCCTTATGGCGTTGGTTTTTCTAAATTAGGAAATGCTAATGCACAAATTAACCATTCTGAGTTGCCAGATGGAGCGCATTTAATGGCTCCTTTTGATATATTAACCTTTAACGATTACGATAAAGGTTTGGCTTATGCAAAAAAAGTAAATAAGCCTGTAATGCTTGATTTTACAGGAAAAGCTTGTGTAAATTGTAGAAAAATGGAACAGAATGTTTGGGTAAAAGATAGAGTGTTATTCATTCTTAAAAACAAAGTAGTTCTTATTTCATTATATGTAGATGATAAAAGAAAACTGCCCGAAGGAGAAGAAGTTAATTCTAAACTAAATCCTGATAAAAAATTACGATATATTGGACAAAAATGGAGCGAAATGGAAACCATAAAATATGGCACAAATGCGCAACCTTTTTATGTGTTAATTAATCAAAATGAAGAAAATTTAAACGATCCTGTTGGCTACACGCCAGATGTGGATGAATTTCTTAATTGGCTTAAGGATGGCATTTCAAAATATTAATTAGTAATAATTATAGCATAAATTGTTATCTTGGTTTACTAAATTTGTGTGTTTTATAAGGTTTAAAAAAGTGATGTAGCATGAGTGATATTTCAAAGTCAAATTTCAAAAATAATACCGAAACAAATCCGTCGGTTTTAGAAATTTATTTTCAAAAATTTAGGGAAAATATTGTTGGAAACGGTCAAACCTTTTCATCACCTTTTGGAGAAAAAGAAATTATTTATACCGATTGGACTGCCAGCGGAAGAATGTATAGACCAATTGAAGAAAAAATGGTAAATACTTTTGGTCCGTTTGTTGCTAATACGCATACCGAAACTTCTACAACCGGTTCGGTAATGACTTCAGCATATCATAAAGCAAGAAATATTATTAAACAACATGTTAACGCTAGTAATGAAGATGTTTTAATAACCAGCGGAACAGGAATGACAGGTGTAATTAATAAGTTTCAACGAATTTTAGGATTAAAAGTTTCTGAAAATTTAAAAGAATATACCAAAATACCTGACGATTTAAAGCCTATTGTATTTATATCGCATATGGAACATCATTCTAATCAAACTTCTTGGTTAGAAACTATTGCAGATGTTGAAATTATCCCTTGTCAAGATAATGGATTATTTTGTTTCAAAAGTTTTAAAAAACTATTAGAAAAATATAAAAATAGACCTATAAAAATAGCTTCTGTTACAGCTTGTTCAAATGTTACAGGAATAAGAACAGAATATCATAAAATAGCAAAAATAGTGCATGAATTTGGCGGGCTTTGTTTTGTTGATTTTGCTTGTTCGGCTCCGTATGTGAAAATTGATATGCATCCGAAAGAAAAGGAAACTTATTTAGATGCTATTTTCTTTTCTCCTCATAAATTTTTAGGCGGACCAGGAACTTCAGGCGTGTTATTATTTAATAAAAAATTATATAAAAATATGGTCCCTGATAATCCGGGAGGTGGTACCGTAATGTACACTAACCCATGGGGAGAACATGATTATATTGATGATATTGAAACTCGCGAAGATGGCGGTACTCCAGGATTTTTACAAGCGATAAAAGTTGCTTTGGCCATTCAGCTAAAAGAACAAATGAGTGTAGATAAAATTTTGGAGAGAGAGCATGAAATAAATGAAATGGTATTTAAAAAACTTAATAAAATTCCAAATCTCACCATTTTAGCAAAACAACATACTAATAGATTAGGTATTTTCTCCTTTTTTGTTGAAAATGCTCATTTTAACTTAATTGTAAAATTACTGAATGATAAATTTGGGATTCAAACTCGCGGAGGTTGTTCATGTGCAGGAACTTACGGGCATTATTTATTGCATTTAGATCAGCAAACATCAAAAGGAATTGAAAATCAAATAAGTGAAGGTTGTTTAATTGAACGGCCAGGATGGGTACGTATGTCTATTCACCCAACCATAACCAATAAAGAAATTCTGTTTGTTTGCAATAGCATTAAACAAGTTGCTGAGAATTTTGAAGAATGGGGAAAAGATTATGAATACGATGCTATAAAAAATGAATTTACTTATAAATTTGATAAACAAGTAGAAAAAGAACTTGTTAATAATTGGTTTAAATAACAACTTTTATCCTATTTCTTTTTATATATTTGGGTTTGAAATTTTAAAAAATATATGGATAATTTTATTTTCTTCGTTAAACAAGGATTATTTCACGTTTTAGATTGGAATGCCTATGATCATATTCTATTTTTAATTGCCTTAACGGTAGTTTATGATTTTAAAAACATTAAAAAAGTAATTTGGTTAATTACTGCATTTACTATTGGTCATACATTAACGTTAATTTTATCTTCTTACCATGTAATTTCGGTAAGCACAAAATGGGTAGAATTTTTAATAGCGATGACTATTTTAATAACGGCTTTAGTTAATATTTTTTATGTTAAAAACACCACAAAGCAAACTAAAACCAATATAAATTTAGTGTTTGCTTTGTTTTTTGGATTAATTCACGGACTTGGATTTTCAGGATATTTTAAAATGTTAATAGGAAGTGCACACAGTAAATTAATTCCATTACTAGAATTTGCTTTGGGTATTGAAATGGCTCAAATAGTTATTGTAATTATTGTACTTATTTTTGGTTTTATTTTTCAATCTATTTTTCGTTTTTCAAAAAGAGATTGGATATTAGTAATTTCATCTATTGTAATAGGAGTTGTTTTACCAATTTTAAAAAGAAATATTTTTTGGTAATTTTTAACTTTTAAAATATAAGTTTCTTAGTACATTCGTAATTCTGAAATAAAAATGAATAAAAAACTTCTAAAATACGATACCGCATATATGAGAATGGCTTTTGAATGGGCTAAATTATCATTTTGTGAGCGCAAAAAAGTGGGAGCTTTAATTGTAAAAGACCGAATGATTATTTCAGATGGTTTTAACGGAACGCCAACAGGATTTGAAAATAATTGTGAAGAAGCTGAAAAAACAAAATGGTATGTTTTACATGCTGAAGCAAATGCCATATTAAAAGTTGCTTCTTCAACACAATCTTGTAGAAATTCTACGTTATATATAACCATGTCTCCTTGTAAGGAATGTAGTAAATTAATTCACCAATCAGGAATTAAAAGGGTAGTTTATGCTAAGACATATAAAGACACTTCTGGTCTTGATTTTTTAGAAAAAGCAGGTGTGGAAATCACACATCTTAAAAATTTAAAATGAGCAAAAGAAAAATAAATTTACCATTATATTTAGCAATTGCCGTTATAATTGGAATAGCTATTGGTACACTTTTCAACTTTAAAAAGAAACCAGTATTATTTAGTTCAAACACTAATGAAGCTAAAATAAAAAGACTAATAGATTATATAAATTACGATTATGTAGATAAGGTAGATACCGATAGTTTGTTAGATGATGCTATTACAAAAATGCTAAGTGAATTAGATCCGCATTCGGTTTATATTCCTAAAAATGAATTAAAAAGTGTAACAGAAACCATGCAAGGTAAGTTTGTAGGCATAGGAGTTTCCTTTTTAATGCATGAAGATACGGTTGCAGTTAGTAGCGTTATAAAAGGAGGCCCTAGTGAAAAAGCAGGAATAAAAGATGGAGATAGAATTTTAACTGCAAATAACGATACTCTTTTTGGTAAGTCCATTTTAAAAAAAGCAGAAGTAAACAAAACAGAAGGAAAAACTATTTCAGGAAATCGGAAAATTTCTGATGCAGTTATTAAATCGTTAAAAGGAGAACCAGATACTAAAGTGGAGGTTACCGTTTATAGAAAATCAACCCATAAAATTTTAAAATTTCCTATTATTAGAGGTGAAGTACCAATTATTAGTGTGCCATCTTATTATAGGATTAATAAAACTTTAGGTTATATTAAAATTGATCGATTTGCAAGAACCACCTATAAAGAATTTAAAGTTGCTTTAGAGACTTTAAAATCTGAAGGAATAACTTCTTTAACCTTGGATTTAAGAGGAAACCCTGGAGGTTTTATGGATATTGCAAATAAAATAGTCGATGAATTTTTAACCGATGGAAAACTTATAGTTTTTACTAAAAATAAATATGGTGAAGTAGATAAATCTTTTGCAACGGATAAAGGAGATTTTGAAGACGGGAAAGTGTATGTTTTAATTAATGAAAATTCTGCTTCCGCTAGCGAAATAGTGTCTGGAGCTTTACAAGATAACGATAGAGGAGTTATTGTTGGAAGACGTTCTTTTGGTAAAGGGCTGGTGCAACAAGAAATGGATTTAGGCGATGGTTCAGCAGTTAGGCTTACTACCTCAAGGTACTATACACCAACCGGACGTTCTATTCAAAAACCTTATAATCATAAAGATAATACTGCTTATGAAAACGATTATTTAAATCGTATTCATAATGGAGAATTGTTATCAAAAGATAGTATTAAAGTAGATGATCATTTAAAATTTACAACGCCAAAAGGTAAAGTAGTTTATGGTGGTGGAGGAATAATTCCAGATGTTTTTGTTCCTATTGATACCACAAGTGTTTTTAGTAATAAATTATATGGAATGTTGAATGAGTTTGTTTTTAATTATGTAGATAATCATAGAAATGAATTAGCTTCTTGGAAGTTAAAGGATTTTGTTACTGATTTTGATAAATCAGATAAAGTAATTCAATCGTATTTAAATTTTATTGATGTAAAAACTCTTATTTCATCAAAATCTAAAAAGAATTTGAAAATTTACTTAAAGGCATTAATTGCTAGAAATTTATTTGGAGAAACTGGTTACTTTATGATTACAGAGCATAATGATAATGTGATTAAAAAGGTAATAGAATTAGATGGCAAAAATTAATAGTTGTTAGTTATTAAATGTTAATCTTATCTTTGAAAACAAAACCATTTCAATTTTGAATATTTCAAAAAAAATATATTTCGCTTCCGATCAGCATTTTGGTGCGCCAACTTATGAAAAAAGTAAATTACGAGAGCAAAAATTTATAAGCTGGCTAGATTTTATAAAAGTTGATGCAGATGCTATTTTTTTATTAGGAGATTTGTTCGATTTTTGGTTTGAATATGGTAAAGTTATTCCGAAAGGATTTGTTAGAGTTTTAGGTAAACTTGCTGAATTGAGCGATAGCGGAATAAAAATTCATTTTTTTGTAGGAAACCATGATTTATGGGTGAAAGATTATTTTGAAAAAGAATTAAACCTTACTGTGTATCATAAACCAAATGAATTCACCTTTAATAATAAACTTTTTTTAATTGGCCATGGCGATGGTTTAGGTCCTGGAGATAAAGGCTATAAACGAATGAAAAAAGTATTTACCAATCCTTTTTCTCAATGGTTATTTAAGTGGTTGCATCCTGATATTGGAGTTAGATTAGCACAATATTTATCGGTTAAAAATAAATTAATTTCAGGAGAAGAAGATGTTAAATTTTTAGGGGAAGATAACGAATGGTTAGTAAAATATTGTAAAAAAAAGCTAACCATAAAAAACTACGATTATTTTTTATTTGGGCATAGACATTTGCCTATGGAAATTCAGGTTTCCGAAACTTCAAAATATATTAATACTGGCGATTGGATTACTCATTTTACCTACGCAGTTTTTGATGGAAATGAATTAATTTTAAAAACGTATTCATAAAAAAAGCATCTCACTTGTGAGATGCTTTTTAATTTATAAGTTAGACTTTTAATTTAGAATTGATAATTTAAACCAATACTAAAAGTAGTTCCTAATTGACCTAATTGTTGAACTTCAGATGAATAAATAAATCTTGTTCCAGCTTGCGCAGTATTTGTTGAAGGATCCGTAGGATCTGGATATACATCAAATAAATTGTTAACTACAGCGTTCATTGTAATTTTATCTGTTAAGTTATAGGTTAAATGGAAATCAGTAACCACTTTTGATCCTAATTCTTGATCAACACCGCCAGATTGTGGGTGCGTAATAGTTACTTTTCCAAACATGGTGTTGTCTAATCCAAAGTTCCATTTGTCTATTTCTTGGTTTAAACCTAAAATAACTTTAGATTTTGGTCTTGAATTAGTTATTAAACCTTGCTCTTGTCTGTCAAAAATATTATATCCTCCAGAAGCTAATGCAGTTGGAGTTGTAATAGCGTCAAGTGTGGTTTTGTTAAAATTCGCAGCTAAACTAGCTTTAAACCCACCATCGTTTTTGTAGTTTACAACTACATCTGCTCCAGTTGTTTTAGTGTTACCAGCATTAATAAAGAATTGTACCGCTACAACATTATTATCAATTAAAATTTGCTCTACAGCATCAGAACCATCCAAATTGCCATCTAGTGATCCAATTTGAGAAGAGAATAATACACGATCATCTACTTTTATTTGATAAAAATCAAATGAAGCTGAGAAATTTCTATTAAATTTATACGTTAAACCAGCAGATACATTTTTAGAAGTTTCTGCAAATAAGCTTGGTACGCCTAATGCTTTAACTGCTGAATTATCGTTTGCTAATGTACCTTGCAATAAAGGTTCAGAAGAACCAGCTACAATAATATATTGACTATTAGTTAAATATCTTTGGTGTAATGTTGGCGCTCTAAATCCTGTACTATAGGATGCTCTAAGTGCACCATTTGAACCTAGTTTATAACGTCCATTAACTTTCCATGAAAAATTACTTCCAAAATCAGAATAATCTTCATATCTACCTGCAACACCTAATAAAAATGCATCAGAAATATCATAATCTATTTGTGCATATCCAGCAAAATTACTTCTATTCCAAGCTCCGGCCTCTGCAGGTTTAATACCGGCAAAAGAGTCAGAACCTCCTTTATAGTAAGATAAAGGATCTCCTTCAAATGCGTTAAAATACTCATTTTTCCACTCTAATCCCATGGCTAAAGAAACTTGTTCAGAAAGTTCTCCTGTAACATCAATATTTCCAACTACATTTTGTAAACGGTAACCACCTGGATGAAAAGTTCTTGGTGAAGTTCCATGATCTGCTAAATAATCTCTATTAATAGAATTATTAACGGTATAAGACACACTATTTGCTCCATAGGTTAAACTTGCATCAACATCCCAGCCTTCTGCAAAACGGAATTTAATTCCTGTAGCGTCTAAATAATCTTTAATTAAAGTTTCAAAAGTAGGTTGATACCCTTTAAAGTCTTCAGATCTAGTTATAAATTCTGCATCTGCAACATCTCTTCTCCAATATGGAGCTCTATAATAAGCAAAACTTCTACCATTACGTGTAGTATAAGCATGAAAAGAGTATAATTCTGCATTATTACTAAGAGGATGCGTTAAATTCACTTCTAAATCTTTCTTTTCCATATCTGGTTGCCCAACGTGCATTCCTAAATCTGGATTTTCTTGAGCCCATTGAATTTCATTTGGTCTAGCATCTCCAGGTAAATCTGCAACACCAGGAGTACCAGCTCTATTAGTAAGTTTTTGAGTAGAATATCCTAAAGTAACGTTAGCAGAACCACCATTACCAAAAGTAAAGCCAGTGTTAAAATCGGATCTAAAATTAAAACCATCACCTTCTTTAGTTACACCTGCTTTGGTAGTAAAAGTAGAATAATCTGTATTTTTCTTTAAAATAATATTTATTACCCCAGCAATGGCATCTGAACCATACTGTGCTGCAGCTCCATCACGTAAAACTTCAATGTGATCAATAGCAGCAGTTGGTATACTTTTTAAATCTGTTCCAACTTCTCCTTTACCAGGTGTTCTGTTTAAATAAACTTGAGCACTTTGGTTTTTACGTTTTCCATTAACCAATACCAAAGTTCTACTTGGCCCTAATCCTCTTAAATCTGCAGGGTCATAATGTGCAGTTGCATCAGAAATAGCTTGGTTTTGAGAATTAAAAGAAGGTACTTTAAAAGTAAGCATTTCTTCAATATTAGTTTTACCGCTAGAAGTTAATTCCTTAGCTCCAATATTATCTACTGGCACAGGAGAATCTAAAATTGTTCTAGGTTTCGTTCTGTTTCCAGTAACCACAATTTCATCTAAAGCCTGACTTTCTTCCTTTAAAGTTATTAAAATATCTGTTTCTGAAGTAACATACTGTTGTTTTGTAGCAAAACCCACAAAAGAAGTAGTTAACGTAGTTGGTAGCTTTGAAATTTTAAATTCAAAATAACCTTGTTCGTTAGAAGTTGTACCGTTCGAGGTATTTTCTTCAACAATAGTAGCAAAAGGAACTGCGCCCCCTTTAGTGTCAACAATTTTACCTGAAATGGTTGTTTGTGCCCATGTTAGTACAGGTAAAAATAATAATAACGATAATAATTTTAATCGTGTAGTTGATTTTTTCATATAGTATAGATTTAAATTCGAGCAAATATTAAAAAAATGTTAAAGGCTAGCAAATAAATTAATTAAAAATGCACATATTTAACATTTTTATTTCTAAATGATTAATAAATAACAATTAATATTGCAACATGTTTAAATAGTTTTGTAATAATATATAACTGAAGTTTTTAAAAGTGAAAATCCTGTTAAACATTGAGTTTTATCCTAATTTTTAACCTATTTTTAACAGCTAAAAATGAAATTTATTTGCTACTTGCACCGTGAATTTCAAGTAAATTATTTTACCCAAAAAATAAATGTAACATGTTAGAAGAAAGTAATGTATCGGTTGATATTAAAGCTATCAATGAAAAAATAGAAGTAGAAAGTGCTTTTGTGGACTTATTAATGATGGAAATGAATAAAGTAATTGTTGGACAAAAACATATGGTTGAACGATTACTTATTGGTTTACTTGGTAATGGACATATTTTGCTGGAAGGTGTTCCGGGTTTGGCAAAAACATTAGCAATTAGTACGTTGTCAAAAGCCGTTCAAGGTGATTTTAGTAGATTACAATTTACTCCTGATTTACTACCTGCAGATGTTGTTGGAACTATGATTTATAGCGTTAAAGACAATGATTTTACCATAAAAAAAGGACCAATTTTTGCCAATTTTGTGTTAGCTGATGAAATAAACAGAGCTCCTGCAAAAGTGCAATCGGCATTGTTAGAAGCCATGCAAGAGCGTCAAATTACTATTGGCGATACTACCTTTAAATTAGACGATCCTTTTTTAGTAATGGCAACCCAAAATCCTGTTGAGCAGGAAGGTACATATCCTTTGCCAGAAGCCCAAGTAGATAGATTTATGTTGAAAACGGTAATAGATTATCCAAAAATTTCTGAAGAGCAATTAATAATGCGTCAAAATTTAAATGGAAGTTATGGAGATGTAAAATCAGTAGCTTCTTTAGAGCAAATTAACAGAGCAAGAAATGCGGTTAAAGAAGTTTATATGGATGAGAAAATTGAAAAATATATTTTAGATATTATTTTTGCAACTCGTTATCCAGAAAAATATAATTTACCAGATTTAAAAGGTCTTATTAGTTTTGGAGCTTCTCCTCGTGGAAGTATCAATTTAGCTTTAGCTGCAAAATGTTATGCATTTATTAGACGAAGAGGTTATGTTATTCCTGAAGATGTAAGAGCCATGGTTCATGATGTTTTACGTCATAGAATTGGAGTTACTTACGAAGCAGAAGCTGAAAATATTACTTCCGAAGAAATTATATCTAAAATTGTTAATGAAATTGAAGTCCCTTAAGTCATTTTAATTCCCCTAAGGGGAAATTTTGAGAACGATTATTTAAACAATAAAATTAAAAGTCTTCTTTCCTTTGGAAAGCGGGTTTGAGAGATAGCCTAATGGAAACTAAAGAATTACTTAAAAAAGTACGAAAAATAGAGATTAAGACACGTCGTTTGTCGGATCATATTTTTTCTGGTGAATACCATAGTTCATTTAAAGGACGAGGTATGACTTTTTCAGAAGTAAGACAATACCAATATGGCGATGATGTTAGATCTATTGATTGGAATGTTACTGCAAGATATAACGAACCTTATGTTAAAGTTTTTGAAGAAGAACGTGAATTAACAATGGTTTTAATGGTAGATGTAAGTGGCTCGGAATTTTTTGGTACTACCCAACAATTTAAGAAAAATACAATAACAGAAATTGCTGCGACTTTGGCATTTTCTGCAATTCAAAATAATGATAAGGTTGGTCTTTTATTGTTCTCTAATCAAGTAGAATTATATATTCCTCCAAAAAAAGGAAAGAGTCATGTTTTACGAATTATCAGAGAATTAATTGAATTTAAACCTAAAAGCACCGAAACAAACATTTCTGAAGCATTAAAGTTTATGTCTAGCGTTCAAAAGAAAAAAGCTATTGTTTTTATGCTATCTGATTTTTTAGATGATAATTATGTGTCCACTCTAAAAATTGTAGGTAAAAAACATGATGTTACAGGAATACGAGTTTTTGATAAACATGAAATTACCATACCAAACTTAGGTTTAGTTCCAATGTTAGATGCAGAAACAAAAGAAGTTATGCTTGTAAATACAGCCTCTAAAAAGGTTAGAAATAGTTATGCTAGTTATTATTTAAAAACGGTAGATTATTTTGAAAAATCATTTAGCCATAGTGGAGCAGGAGTAATAAGTACTCAAATAGGTGAGAGTTATGTAAAAAAATTACTAGGATATTTTAAGCAAAAAGGAGTAAGATAGCATGAACCTCAGAAAAAAATATTTAGTATATATAATGATTTGTATCGGATTTATTGGATTTTCACAAGAAAATCCTGTGAAAACGAGTATGGATACTACATTTATTAGAATAGGAGAACAATTTCAATACAAAGTATCAGTTGATGGTGAAGATCAAGTAATTTTTCCAAAACTTCAGTTAGATAGTTTGCATAAAGTAGAAGTTGTAGAAGCATTTCCTGTAGATACTTTAAAAAATAGGTTAGAAAAAAAATACGTGCTCACTAGTTTTGATAGTGGTCAATATGTAATTCCACAGCAACAACTGATTGTAAATAATAAAAAATACCTTACCGATTCTTTATTAATAAACGTTGCTACGGTAAAAGTAGATACTACCAAGCAAAAATTGTTTCCTATAAAAGCTGTAATGAGCGAACCTAAAACAGCAGATGATTATTTACACTTGTGGTGGTTAATTTTTCCTTTGCTGGCAATTATTGCAATTATTTTGTACTTTATTTTAAGGAAAAAAGCTAAAAAGGAGGTAGTAGCCGTTTATGTTCCACCAATTCAAGAAGCTATGGAACGATTAAAAGCTTTAGATGAAAAACAATTATTAAAACAGCACAAAATTAAACTGTATTATTCCGAATTAACTGAAATAGTTAGAGCATATATAGAAAAAGACATTAACATTCCTGCATTAGAATCTACAACCAATGAATTATTAGAAACAATTAAAGATTTTAATGAATCAAGTAAATTAGGTATTTCAAAAGAAACTATTACAGAACTAAAAGAGGTATTACAAAATGCAGATTTAGTAAAATTTGCAAAATCAAAACCAATTGTAGAAGAAATTAAAACAGACAGAACATTGTCTGAACGAATTCTGCAAAATTTAAAACCCATAAAAAAGACTGAAAATGAATTGGAATAATTTTGAGTTTATGCATCCTCAGTTTTTATGGTTGTTATTGTTATTGCCAATAATAGCAGCATGGTATTTCTTAATTCAAAAAAAAGAAGCATCAACACTAACCATAGCAAGTTTAAAAGGTTTTAAAGCATCGCCATCTTTAGTTTCAAAATTAAAACCATTTTTAGCAATTTTAAGAGTACTTGCAATTGGTTTATTAATTATTGCTTTAGCTCGCCCTAGAAATGTAGCAATAAGTAAACGAACAAAAACTAATAAAGGAATTGATATTGTTATGGCAATTGATGTTTCTGCAAGTATGTTAGCCCGCGATTTAAAACCAAATCGATTAGAAGCATTAAAAAAAGTAGCTATTCAGTTTGTTAATCAACGACCAAATGACAGAATTGGCATTGTAGTTTACGCTGGAGAAAGCTTTACTAAAACCCCAATAACTAGCGATAAACGAATTGTTAGAAACACGATAGAAAATTTAAAGTGGGGAGAATTAGATGGTGGAACAGCAATTGGTATGGGATTAGGCTCTGCAGTTAACAGATTAAAAGGAAGTAAAGCAAAAAGTAAAGTTATTATATTATTAACCGATGGGGTAAATAATACAGGATTTGTAGATCCAAAAACCGCTACAGAGTTAGCAGTTGGTTTAGGAGTAAAAGTATATACTATTGGTTTGGGAACTAACGGAACAGCGTCTTTTCCTTATGCTAAAGATCCAAGAACTGGTAAATTATTGTTCCGAAACTCTCCTGTAGAAATAGATGAAGGTTTGCTAAAATATATAGCAAAAGAAACAGGAGGAAAATATTTTAGAGCTACAGATAATACTAAGTTAAAAGCAATTTACAACGAAATTAATAAGCTCGAAAAAACAAAAATAAACGAGTTTAAATATTATAATTACAATGAAAAATATAGAGAATTAGTGCTATTGGCTTTGTTCTTTATTTTACTTGAATTTGTATTAAAAAACACCATATTTAAAAGTTTCATTTAATTAATAAAAAAGATGTACCAATTAGAAGAACCAACATATTTTTATTATTTGCTTATAATTCCAGCAATATTGGTTTTATTTATTGGAGTGCTTTGGTGGAAAAAAAGAAAACAAAAACAATTTGCTCCAGCGGTTTTGTTTAATAAATTAAACCCAGAACGTTCTACTTTTAAATCTGTTTTAAAGTTTATAATGCTTTCTATTGCTATTGCTTTTGTAGTAATTTCTTTAGTAAACCCAAAAATGGGAACTAAATTAGAAACCGTTAAAAGAGAAGGAGTAGATATTGTTTTTGCGTTAGACGTTTCTAAAAGTATGTTGGCCGAAGATATTGCGCCAAGCAGATTAGATAAAGCCAAACAAATAATCTCTAAAATAATAGATAATTTAGGCAGTGATAGAATAGGTATTATTGTATATGCAGGAAATTCTTATCCATTATTACCAATTACCACAGATCATGCTGCAGCAAAAATGTTTTTGCAAAATGCGAGTCCAGATATGGTTTCTAGCCAAGGAACTGCAATTAATGAAGCAATTGACAGAAGCACTACTTTTTTTGATGATAACGAACAAACCAATCGATATTTATTTGTAGTTTCTGACGGTGAAGATCACGGAGAAAATGCATTGAGTTCTGTAGAAAAAGCAAACAAAGAAGGTATTAAAGTATATACCATTGGTATTGGCACAGAAAAAGGAGGACCAATTCCTATAAAAAATGAAGGAACAATTGTTAGTTATAAAAAGGATAGCAAAGGTGAAGTAGTAATTACACAGTTAAACCCAAAAATATTATCAGAATTAGCATCTGCAGGAAAAGGAAAATATATTGATGGCAATAAAACGCAAAAAGCAATTGATTTTATTAATAATTTATTGTTAAAAGCAGATAAAACGGAGTTTGATGCGAAACAGTTTTCAGATTATAAATCACAATTTCAATGGTTTATTGCATTTGGATTATTGTTTTTGCTTTTTGATACGTTTTTATTAGAAAAGAAAACCAAATGGATTCAAAAATTAAATCTATTTAACCAAACTAAAAATTAGAAATATCATGAAAAAATATATTGTTATTTTAATTTTATGTTTAACAAACATTGGTTTTGCGCAACAAAAAAATCAAAAAAAATTAGAGCGTATTGCCAGAGAAAATGTTAGAAAAGGAAATGAATTGTACAATCAGTTAAAGTTTAAAGATGCAGAGGTTGCTTATAAAAAAGCTCTAGATAATAATCCTAATTACCCAAAAGCATCTTATAATTTAGGGAATGCAATTTATCAACAAAAAAGAAATAAAGAAGCTGTAGGTCAATATCAATTGGTTGAAAAATCTTTTAAAAAGAAAATGAATAAAGCAGAGGCTTTTCATAATATGGGAAACACATTTATGAAAGCTAAACAATATGCCAAGGCTGTTGAAGCATATAAAAATTCTATGCGAAACAACTCAAAAGATGATGAAACTAGATATAATTTGGCATTGGCTCAAAAAATGCTTAAAAAGCAACAAAATCAAAATAAAAACAACAAAAATAATAAGGATAAAAAGAATAACAAGGATAATAAAGACAAGAAAAATAAAAACAAAAAGGACAAAAATAAAGACAATAAGGATAATAAAAAGGATAAAAATAAGGGGAAAGATAAAAAAGATGACAAAGGAGATTCAAAGAAAAATAAGCCTAAAGATCAAAAAAAGCAACCACCTAAACCTCGTCCAAATCAATTGTCTCCTGAACAAATGAAACAGTTATTAGATGCTATGAATAATGAGGAAAATAAAACACAAAAAAAATTGAATGCCAAAAAAGCAAAAGGCAGAAAAATCAAACAAGAAAAGGACTGGTAAAAAAATGAAATTACGTAAATTTTACATACTAGGGTTTTTAATAATTACAACGGAATTTGTATTTGCTCAAATAAATTTTACAACATCTGTAAGTAAAAGTAAATTAGGCGTAAACCAACGTTTTAGAATTGAATTTTCGGTTAATAAACAAGGTGCTGATAATTTTCAGGCACCTTCATTTTCTAATTTTAAAGTAGTTGGCGGACCAAGTTCATCCGTAAATCAATCTTGGATAAATGGCAAGGCAAGTTATTCTCAATCGTATATTTATATTTTACAACCTAAAAAAATAGGTGCGTTTACCATTGCTCCTGCTAAAATTGAATATGACGGGAAGTTAATAGCATCAAATTCGGTTAAAATAAATGTAGTTAAAGCGGTTGAGGTACCAAAAGACCCAAATAACCCACTTTATGTAGCACAGCAAAATATCCATTTAGTAGCGGAGGTTTCTAACCAAAAACCATTTTTAGGTGAAGGTATTTATGTGGTTTATAAATTATATGTAAGTCAGAATATTAGTGTAAAAAATTGGCGAATTACTGAAGCTCCTCAATATAATGGTTTTTGGAATCAAGATATAAATGTAAAAAACATTAATATTAAAAACGGAACTTATAACGGAGAAAATTATAGATATATAATTCTTAAAAAAGCAGTTTTAATTCCTCAACGAGCAGGAAAATTAAAAATTGAGCCTATGAAAATGGATTTTTCCGTTGGCGTACCAACTGGTAGAGGCGATTTTTTTGGAAATATGATAACCAATAATATTAATTACGATACACAATCTGCAGTAAAATATATTAACGTAAAAGCTTTGCCGAAAAAAGGAAAGCCTATTAATTTTTCAGGTGCTGTTGGCGAATTTCAACTAAATGTTACAACAGATAAAAATGTGTTAAAAGCTAATGAAGCAGCACAAATTAAAGTGGAAGTTACAGGTAGAGGAAATTTAAAATTATTTGATATTCCTAAAATAACCACACCAAAACAATTAGAAATTTTTACTCCAGAACATAAAGAAAAAGTAAATACTTCATTAATAGGTTTAAGAGGAAGCATTTCTGATATTTATACGGTGGTACCTCAATTTAAAGGAAAATATAAAATACCAGCAGTTACTTTTAGTTATTTTGATATAAAGGATAAACAGTATAAAACATTAAAATCAAACGATATAATTGTGGAGGTTACAGAAGGAAAAGAAATTCCTTCTATTACAGACACAATTAAAAATAATAAGAAACGAGTAGTTGAAAATAATAGTTTCCGTTTTGTTACTTTAAATACTGAATTTGAGACTAATAAAAAAGACGATTTTTTATACTCTACTAAATTTTATTGGTTGCTATTATTGCCGTTTTTAGCTATTCCAATTGGCATGTTTATTGGTAAAAAACGTGCAGAACGCGCTAAAGATGTATTCGGAAATAAAATACGTAAAGCGGATCGTTTGGCGAAAAAATATTTATCTGAAGCAAAAAAACAATTAGGTAAAAAAGAAGCATTTTATATTGCATTAGAAAAAGCACTTCATAACTTTTTAAAAGCAAAACTTTTGGTTGAAACTTCTGATATTTCTATTGAAAAAATTACAGAATTACTACAAAACAAAAATGTAGATAAAGCCATTATAGATGAATTTATTGAAGTTTTGAAAGATTGTGATTTTGCAAGGTTTACACCAACATCAAATGTTATGATGGAAAATGAATTTGAAAAAGCGAAAAATGTAATTACTAAATTAGATAAACATTTATAATATGAAAAATGTAATTTTTAGTTGGTTTTTATTGTTTACTACGGTAATAATAGCACAATCTCCAAAAGAAACCTTTTCTAAAGGAAATGAATTGTATAGAAATGGAGATTATTTAAAAGCAGTAGAATTATACAAATCTATTGAAGATAAAGGATTACAATCCGATGATTTATATTTTAATTTAGGAAATTGTTATTATAAATTAAATAAAGTAGCACCAGCCATATATTACTACGAAAAAGCTTTAAAAATAAATCCGGAAAACCAAAAAGCAATTACCAATTTAGGCTTTGCAAAAAGAATGACTATTGATGTTATTGATGAATTGCCAAAAACCTTCTTGCAAAAATTTTCAACTAATATAATTCAAAAAATCTCCTATAATACTTGGGCAATTATAGCTGTTGTTGCATCCTTTTTAGTTGCCATTTTCTTTTTGCTATATTATTTTACCTATTCTTCCAACAAAAAATTATTGTTTTTTAATTCAGCTATAATTTCTTTGGTTGTTTTAATTGTTACCCTGTTTTTTTCTATGGAAAATTA
>Ga0209013_10001663_pt1 | contig 20424 bp, 18 predicted proteins | sample Cruoilmetagenom2_FD_187291 | JGI IMG/M metagenome (GOLD analysis project Ga0209013, IMG submission 187291) | Oil polluted marine microbial communities from Coal Oil Point, Santa Barbara, California, USA - Sample 2 (SPAdes) (version 2) | ecosystem: Environmental > Aquatic > Marine > Oil seeps ...
AGGCCTGCACCTGGAGGGGGATTATGAGTCATGGGGCCGTTATCGGACATGGCAACAATAAGCGTGTTCTCCGCTATACCAAGTTCCTCGAGAGTCTTCCGTAGTGCGGCTATGTCAGGCTCAATGATTCGCTGATACTCCTCGCCGACCATGCCGCGTTGGATAGTCACCTTTTTCGGCTCACTGATGAAGGACATCCACAGCGGCCACCAGGCTACATAGAAGGGTTTCTTTGTTTCGGCGTTTCTCTTGATAAAACTTAGGGCGCGCTTGCGAGACTCTATGTCGAAGTCCTTGTAGTCCTTTAATTCCTGAGATCCGTTACGCCATTCGTTGGCCTGCTCACCTTTCTTGCCCTCCAGGTAGAACACATAGGCGTCATCCTGGATGAAAGTGCGATCACGCTGGTACGGATTTTTGGCAAGCAATTCCTCTTTCATGCCGATGATGGCGTTGGCACCCTCGCCTATATTGTTATAAAGGCTGGTCACCTGATTGTAGAGAGCCCAAAAAGCCTCATCGAAACCCTGGTTATGCGGGTAACTTTCCTCAATGTCTCCAAGATGCCACTTGCCGTGGAACGCGGTAGCGTAGCCTGCCTTGGAGAGCACCTCGGCCATGGTCACCTCTTCGCCACGTATTCCGTGGCTCTCAAGGAGCATGCCGATGTTATACATACCGCTGCGAACTGCGAGCCGCCCGGTGACCACAGCAGCACGACTGGGGGTGCAGCCAACTTCTGTATACATACGCGTGAACAAAATACCTTCATCAGCCAGCCTATTGATGCTGGGCGTGGTCAGGCCGCGAACCTTCTGAATCGCGGGGATACCCACGTCACCGTAGGCTGTGTCGTCCCACATAATGTGGATGAGGTTTGGCGGCCGGCCATGCTTTTGCTTTAGCTCGTCGAGCTTTGCCTCCAACGCGATGTTCTCGGCTGCCCACTTCTTTCCGTGCTGCGCCGCAAGTACATAATACTCCGCGTCGTGAACAATCGAGTCGGCGGCTTCGGCAATTGATCCCCCCATTGCTGTACCGAGAAATGCCACCATGGGAACGGCATACCTAAATCTGAAGCGCATCCAATTCTCCCGAAAGATTTGGTTTTACGTTGAGATTGGAGATGGCCTCATCGCACGAAGCGCACCTCATTATCCTGATTAGCACCTGTCGTCACGACAACGCGGTCACCCAATTTCGATTGAGCCCCCGTTCGTGCCAACGGTCATGGTTCGTAGTGATAGGATAGTTGATACTGGAATATCGGCTATTGGTCCTTAGCAGCAGCTGACCTAGGCACGTTTCTGCATCGCGCCATGCCGATCATTTTGGCGTCGCCCTCGAGTGCATGTGCGTCTCTGAGTTGAGGGGCTCTCTGCAAGACTGAATAACCGACAAACGCGCTGAGTGCTACCCGCCCACTAAATTCATCTCTACTCATCTCAATGGGCCGCAATCGCTCCGAGATAGGAATTGTTAAAGGCGGTCCTCGGTTTTTTGATATCAGTCACTCATCCTCGTTTTCATGATGCTCCCCGCCGCCGGCTCTGATGATCCGACGGTTACGTAAAGCACGCTGGATAAGTTCCTCCAGAACGGCAAATGAGGAGCAAATCTGGGCGACTGCCATGGTCGTGAAGGACGGCAAGTTCATCACGGTCGGCAGGATCACGAAGGCCAAACTTCCTATTGGAGACTACACCAAGGTCGTGGATTTTGACGGGCAATTGCCATGCGCGGGATAATCGACATCTATTCCAGTACTTTCATTAACTGCTGGAACAGGGACATGAACGTGAGCCTTTTCACCTCGGACTACGCCGACAAGATTCTGGCCGATCTCAAACGAATGGAGTCTGGTGCTTCAGTATCAGACGCACCGCTCCCAAGTACGCATCTCACGTCAGCATAGAATCACACTAAAATCCCAAAAACGATTCGACGAGAAAGGTCAGCGCTTTACCTACTGGCCCAACGGTCACCGTGGCAATTCTGGGGGGGTAAGTAGATGGGACGCTTGGCAAATATCATCAACGGCATCCATGACGCGATCTTGGTGTTTGGAGGCATCGCGTTCGTCGCGTTTGCATTGTGGGTGCTCACGCAACTCATGAGAATGGCGTGATTAAAAGAGGAGCGCGGTGATGAGATACGTCTTGATGATCTTCTTGGCCACATCGAACGGTCCGGTGATGAAGACGGAGTATTTCAACACTTTAGACGCTTGCAAGTATGCGAAGATGGTTTCCGAGTACCTCTCTGAAAAGATCGACCAGAAAGGCAGGGTCCACGCGTGGTGCATCGATCGCAATCGTCAGATGGCTAGTGACGAGTTCGGAGCCAACGAACGCTCGGATAGTTCCAGGCCACGAGTGCGGCGATAAGAGAAACGGGTTTTTGAAAGTGGACGATTAGTGCAGTGAGAGACCCTGAGATGGGTATGGATTGCGAGGTAGACCCCGGCAAGCCCGGTTCACACGCACACAGAGCCCTGGATATCACCTTTTGGCACTCAGCCGACACTCTTGACGTATAATCGCGCGCCTACTTGTGACCCCAAAAGTGGGCTCGCGATGTCTATAATTTAGGGCGTGCCCGGAACACATTGGCTCGCGATGGTGTTTAACCGCGCCCAGTCGCGCTGCTCAGCAGCCTCGTCACGATTTACGTTTCTCGCCTCGCGCCGCAAGTCGCTTTAATATGGCCACCTCGCGCGCCCATTCTTTGAAGGGTCGTGCCGGTGTGCCGCCCATGCGCGAGCCCGGTGGTACGTCTTCTTTCACATGCGCCATCCCAGCGATTTGAGCCCCCTTTCCAATCTTCACATGTCCCACCACGCCTGAGTGCCCGCCCATTACGACGAAATCACCGAGCTCCGCCGAACCAGAAATCCCCGTTTGAGCAACGATCACGCAATGCCGCCCGATGACGGCGTTGTGCCCGATTTGAACCTGATTATCAATTTTCGTTCCTTCGCCAATGATCGTATCGTTCAATGCGCCGCGATCGATTGTGGAATTTGCGCCTATCTCCACGTCGTTGCCGATTACAACGCGGCCCACTTGAGGCACCTTTAGGTGTCCCTCGGGCCCCATCGCAAATCCGAAACCATCCTGGCCAACCCGAACGCCCGCATGCAAAATAACGCGCTCGCCAACGATGGCGTGCGTGACGCTGGCCCCCGGGCCAATGTAACAATCACTACCAATCGATACTCGATAGCCTACTACTGCACCGGCAGCGATGGTCGTACCGCGACCGATATGCGCCTCCCGACCAATGATAGCGCCTGGCTCGATGATCACACCTTCATCGAGCCGAGCAGTGGCATGAACGAGGCGCCCCCCTCCGCTTTCAGTTCTGTCTTCATCGCTGGTATTGGCGGCGATTGGTCGGAGTGCATCAACGTAGAAGAGCCGTAGCGCATGCGCGAAAGCCGTATAAGGCGTATTCGTCTGGAGCACTGCAGTGTTCTTGGGCACGCGGCTGGCAAACGCCGGTGCAACGAGACAAGCGCCCGCCCGCGTTTTCGCGAGCTGATCGAGATATTTCCGATTGTCGAAGAACGCAAGATGTTGGGGTTCAGCATCGCTTAGCGGTCTGACGTCTGCGATATCAGGCAATGTGTCAGGAAAACTTCGAAGCTCTGCCCCAAGTTTGTCGGCGATAAACTGTACCGGAAAGGGGCCCGCCCTTTGGAAAAAATCAGGATGCTGCATCCTTCCTCCTGTTGGCAAGTCGCCAGAGCTTTGTCACAAGACGATTGTGCCGGATATGTGGTTGCCGCTTACGCCATAATACGAACGTCGCTCGCCTCGATTGCGCGTGGGTCGGCATTAATTCGTAATCTTGCGAAAGCGATTAGCCGATCTGCTAAAGCTCAAACGAGAAATTCCAACTTATGAAGAAGTTCCAGCAATAGTGTCTAAAGTCCCTCCTAGTTGCAGGCGGGAGTACTCAGCGGTCTCTCAGCCGACGGCGCCTGCAATCAACATGCCGTTCACAACCTCACTCTGCACCGAATCTGATTTCTCGTCGAGCGGTTCGGACGGGGGATGAAACAACTGAAAGATTGGTGGGTGTACAAGGACTCGAACCTTGGACCCGCTGATTAAGAGTCAGCTGCTCTACCAACTGAGCTATACACCCGTGCCACGTATTCCACGGCCACCCGGCGTGCTTGCGCCACGACGGCAAAGGGGCCCGCCGCGCGAGCCCCAATCATAACTTGCCTCTATCATTCCAGCCCGTGCCTGTCCAGCGCATCAGCCCACCGGGCCAATCCGTCACGTCACACCTTCTCAACAAAAATCGCGCCGCAGGCTGTGCTTAAGGCCGCATTAGTAGGTGCGCACGCTGGACCAACTCGGCAAGTACCATCGCAGAACCTTTGACTACGCAATGCATCGGGCTCTGCGTTGCGCGGACCCTGATCCCGACCTGGCGGGAGAGTGCCGCGTCGAGCTTGTTGAGCAGCGCACCACCGCCCGTTAAATAAATGCCACGCAAGCTAATCTCGCTCAAGACGTCGGGGGGAAGAGCCGCCAACGTGCGCTCTATAAAGTCGGCAATAATGTCAACCGGCTCAGAAAGAGCCGCAGCAATATCCTTAGTTGTAAGCACCGCCATCTTGGCCAGGCCCGAACGCACGTCGCGTCCACGAATATGGACCTCGGCAGCACGGCCATTCAGCATTGCCACCGCCGTCCCCGCCTCAATCTTTATGCGCTCCGCATTCGCCTGTCCGATGAGAAGATTATGCTTACGGCGCACATAGCGAATGACCGCCTCGTCCATGGCGTTACCGGCACAGCGGAGCGTGCGCGCAGCGACAACAACACCGCGCGAGAGCACGGCAATGTCAGTCGTCCCACCACCTACGTCGACGACCAACAGTGCCGTGCCGTCCTCAATTGAAAGACCCACCCCCAGCGACGCCGCCACCGGCTCAGCAACGAGATAGACCTTGCGCGCACCCAGTGACTTTGCCGTATCAAAGACCGCGCGTCGCTCTACAGGCGTTGCCCCGGCTGGCACGCAGATCAGGATGCGTGGGCGACGAAACCCCAGCATTGTCTTGGTGCGCCTGATGAACTGGCGCAGCATCTCCTCGGTCGCCACGAAATCGGCAATGAACCCGTCGCGCAGAGGGTGCACCTCTTCGATGCTCTCAGGCGTCCGGCTGGCCAGAATCTTGGCTTTGCGCCCGACAGCCAGCAACTCGCGCCCCCCTCGATACGACTGCACAGCAACAACGGACGGCTCATCAATAATGATCCCTCGCCCCGCCACGTGGACCAACGTGTTCGCCGTGCCCAGGTCGATGGAGATATCATCTGAGAAAGCGCTTTTTGCACTCAAAGGCTTATTCCATTCGCACTTTCTGGCGGCGCAGCGAACACGTGCAACGACCTCGAGACAGTGCCTTGCATAGGCTCTTAACTGAGAGCAACTCTCATGCCGAACAACCCTTTGACGGACATAAACCGGTCACTGGGTGAATTTAACGCGCAGCCAAATGCAACGGCCGCCCATCCTCTAAGCAAGCTTGGCCGGGGCATTTCGTACGAGAAAACTACCTATATTGCCTGTTGCACTTGCGCGGTTTTCTGACGCTTGACCATCAGTCGCGTAAGAGCCGAGACATAAGCACGCGCCGAGGCAACCATGGTGTCTGTGTCGGCACCGCGCCCGGTAACCATACGCCCGCCTTCCTCCAGTCGCACCGAAACCTCGGCCTGAGCATCAGTACCCTCCGTCACGGCGTGCACTTGGTAGAGGTCGAGTTTGGCCTCGTGCGGAACCAGCGTCTTGATGGCATTGAAAGTTGCATCTACCGGACCATTGCCGACCGCCTGCACGGTCCGCTGCGTCCCGTCGATGTCGAGCGTCAGAGTCGCCGTTTGCGGCCCCATCGTGCCAGCAATCACCGTCAACGACACCACCTTCATACGGTCGTGCATGTGAGCAATGCCCTCATCCACGATTGCTTCAATATCCTCATCGTAGACTTGCTTCTTGCGATCTGCGAGGCCCTTGAAGCGTAAGAAGGCATCCTCGAACGCGTTCTCGCCAAGCTCATAACCAAGCTCCTTCAGCTTGGTGCGGAACGCGTTGCGCCCCGAATGCTTGCCCATAACAAGCGAGCTCTTGCCGACCCCGACAGACTCCGGCGTCATGATCTCATATGTCTGCTGATACTTTATGATCCCGTCTTGATGAATTCCGCTTTCGTGGGCGAATGCATTGCGACCCACGATGGCCTTGTTGTACTGGACAGGAAAATTGGTCACCGCTGACACAAGCTTTGAAGCCCGCGACAGCAACGTAGTATCGATCCCGTGGTCATAGGGCAGTACGTCGTGGCGCGTGCGCATCGCCATCACGACCTCTTCGAGTGCGGCATTACCGGCGCGTTCTCCGATGCCATTTATGGTGCATTCGATCTGTCGCGCGCCAGCCGCCACGGCCGCGATCGAATTTGCAACCGCAAGCCCCAAATCATTGTGGCAGTGAGTGGAGAAGACCACCTTGTCGGATTGAGACACGCGTTCGCGCACGGCTTGGAACATCCCTGCGTACTCTTCCGGCGTGGCGTAGCCCACCGTGTCAGGCAAATTTATCGTCGTGGCGCCAGACTTAATTGCAGCTTCGACGCAGCGGCATAGATAATCGAGCGATGTTCGTGTTGCATCCATCGCCGACCACTCGACGTCCTCCACCAGATTGCGCGCCCGCGCGACCGTCGCCGTAATAATCTCCAAAACTTCGGCCTCGGACTTGCGCATTTGATGTGCTAGGTGGATGGGCGACGTCGACACGAACGTGTGAATGCGGCCGCGTTGCGCATGACTCACAGCCTCACCGGCCCGGTCTATATCGGCAAATATCGCCCGCGCGAGCCCTGCAACCGTCGATTTCTTCACGCGTTTGGCAATCGCGCATACCGCCTCGAAGTCGCCATCGGAGGCAATCGGAAAACCCGCCTCAATAATATCGACGCCCAGCGCATCGAGACAGTCAGCGACCTCTAATTTCTCTTCAAAATTCATCGTAGCACCAGGGCACTGCTCGCCGTCGCGCAGAGTCGTATCGAAGATCAATATCCGGTCGGCTTTGGCCGTACCGGCGTCGGGCTTGTCAGAATCAGCATTCATCGGTCTTGTCTTTTCCTTGAGCCAGCCTCCACTGGAGCTGGCATTCATCCATCAGCTCTCTCGACTTTTCATCCCCTGAGCGCCCATCCCGGTTATTGCCGAGACTTCCAAAGCTCAGGGGCAGATAAGGAGGAGGGTAAGAAGCCGATGGGCGCGCGCCGAAAAAGCGCCGCGGAACTCATCCGCGCGGACCTTCATTGGACCAAAGCTGTAGATCGGCTGACGCATGACGCTTTCTAGTAATATATCAGGATCTGATCGGCCAGTACGATGGATTCTCCAGTAAGCCTAAACGGTTGACGAATTGCAAGCCATGACTGGACCTGAGCGCCTATCTACAGGCTTCAGAGCATTGCACGCCATCCAGCGCGGCCTAGATGTGCAAAGTGCCTTCAGTCACACGCACCGCATTACCGCCAATGCGCACGGCGTCGAGCGCACCGCCCTCCATGATTAGCGTGAGCGTGAGATGGCTCGGACGGCCCATCTCGTAGCCCTGCTCAATCACGCGTCTGTGGATCCCGTCCGGCAGCTCGTCGAATTCACGGACGACGCCGGAAAAACAGACGGCAGCCGAACCCGTTGCAGCATCTTCGGGGACCCCAAGTTGCGGGGCGAACATGCGGGCGTGGAAAGCGGATCCCTTTCTGATGCACCGGCGCGTATAGAGGTAGGCGCCGTCCACTTCGTCGCTAGCGAAGGCTGCCTGCCAGTGGTCGCCGTTGATGTGCGCCTTGCCGATAGCCTCCAGGCTGGTTATCGGGATGCAGGCAAACGTGTTACCCGCGGTAAACCTCATGGCAGAGTGGTTCTCAAACCCGATCTCACGGGGAATGAGTCCCAGCGCATCGGCAATCCGGTCGCGCGAAGGAAGCGTGCCGGCGATTTCGGGAAGCTTCGGTGCATCAAACTCGGCAAAAGGAATGTCACCTTCGCGCATGCGTACGCCGACCCGCACCGGCCCGATAGGTTGTTCCAGTACGATGATCGAATCCTGTTCCTCGTTCACCTGAGGCATGCGCTGCTCTGCTAGCAGGATTGCGGTACCAATGATCGGGTGCCCTGCAAACGGTAATTCTCGTTCCGGTGTAAAGATGCGGATCTTGGCCGAGTGCGCAGGATTGTCGGCCTTCAGTACAAATACCGTCTCAGAAAGATTCAGTTCACGGGCAATTTGCTGCATTTGGTCTGAGGTCAGAGCATCTGCCCTATGCACCACCGCAAGCGGATTTCCGCCAAAACGACGATCGGTGAAAACATCGAGCGTCTGAAACTGCATTGGCATCATTTGGAGATCCTGGTGAAGCGGGCGCACTGTGACGCAAACGAGCGCTCGGTCAAGCGGCGAAAAGCGAACTCAATAATACGGTGGTGTAGCCGGGCATCGCGTGCGCGCCGATATCATCGCGGCCACCCACTATTACGACATCGCCGAGCTCAGGTTCTGGCTGCCGACTTACTTGGTCGAGTATGTGAGCTTTAAGTGCGTCGCTTGGAAGAACGCTGTGCCATTCCACAGCGATCGATACGTGGGGGCCGGATGTCGTCAGCAAGTAACCCTGCCCGCGCACGAGGTCATCTGCTCGAAGGCCTGTCTCTTCGCGCAACTCGCGTGCAGTCACCGCATCGATATCGATCACGCCATCGCGTACGTCACACTCCTCAATGAAACCGCCTGGCGGATAAGCAAGCCCCTCATTGATGTGGCCAGCCGTCTGGCGGCCCAGCAGGACATGCCCCTCCGCGGAGCGGATCACCGCGGAGCCGAAACCATCGCGCACACCAGCCTCCGGATAGCCCTGCGCGCGCCAGTAAAGAAAGCTTTTGAAGTCGGTGCGCAGAAAGGTGGCAGTAAATACGTTGTGCTCAAGCGCGAACGAACGCAACAGGTGTACGACACCGTTATAGAGCTTAGGACTTTCCAATCGGCGCTGTTCCCAGTGCGCTGCAATCTCATGCTGATGCTGAGCCGCAAAGGACCACGCGCCCGCCGAAACGGTAAGCGCACAAGCCTCAACGCAAAGAACGGCCTCCTGGACGAGGTTGTCCCACTCCGCTGACATGTTCGATTGTTTTCCCCAGCGCAATTGGCGCATGTGCGGTGGCAAGCTGCGATAGAGCTTCGCCCTTCGACTATACCCGTTGAGAGAAAAAGAGAAATCTTAGTTTTGCCGTTGGTGAAACACGATCTGTCCACGATGAAGGGTGAACTTCATATTCAAGCGCACGGGATGCACCGAATGATAACGCATCCAAGCCGCACTGAGATGCGCTTGAATCGAGGGGGAATACAATAACGACTGACTACAGCATCTGCTCGAGTATCGAGCGATGCTGAGCTACCCGGGGGGATCATACCCATACCGGCCGCGCTTGCATCGGCACCTGCAAACGCTGGCTCATCGGCTCTAGAACTGGCGACGCTACCATAATGGCGGCGTCGCCGGAGCGGACGGCGGAGGCTCCCCGCTTCTCTGCCGTCCGTTTCATTCGCGTGCGCTCTTTTTATGGCTTCAAGCTGCCTGGTGACGAGCACCGCACGGAAGACCCGCGCAGTCGCAAAAAACATCGCTAGCCAGAGCGTCTGCGCGGGTCATCTGGCGACCACTATGCATCCCGAAGCTTCCGCGCATTGACCCACTTAGATCAGTTAGGCTGGAAGCAGCCGCCATTCTTCGTGCCGCAACCAAAAAAGCCAAATAGTGGGGCCGAACAGCAGTATTGGCCACGCCGGCATCGCCACTTCCTGACCTTACCAGCCACCGTCATTTTGCGGCACAAGCCAGCGCGAGGGGCCTTTTTGGCTGCAGCGCCAGTCATCGTGCCCGACACAACCGAGCCGCTGAATACGACCGCAAAGGCCAGTGCGAATATAGAAAGGATACGGATCATAACGACCTCCCAAAACATACATTGAGGAATTAACTGTACACAATATCCGTGACATCCTCGCGCGCTAATCACCTCTGACTGGGATGTGCGTTGGCACGTAGCACTGCCCCCATTATTCTCTCTGCGCTTATAATGCTTGGCAGAGGCTCATCGGCCGCGGAGCATCATTGAACCGCAAGCGCATATATTCATTCACTCAGGCCGACAGCACCGCTAATCCTTCGTGAACCGCCAAGCCTTGAACTTATCGTTCGATTTATACTGCTTATACTGCCGGCAGATCTTGTGCTTCTTCTTTTCATAAGAGGCGAAGCATGCCGTTGAGTTGCGCGGCAGCTGTGCCGCGGCAAGCGCTGCACATACAAGAATACGCAAATGACGAGGTTGCCTCAGAGGGCCCTCGTTGACGGCCCTCGTTTGCCCAGGTCCACAGTTCCCGACTGCGGCTGCTTGCGCTCAGTTGCGGTCCTTATCGACGAGCGCCTTAGCCTTGATCCAAGGCATCATACCGCGCAGCCGCTCGCCTACTTCCTCGATCGGATGAGCGTCGTTCATCCGCCGCGTCGCCTTGAATTTTGGCTGACCCGCCTTGCATTCGCGGATCCATTCGGACGTAAAGACGCCGGTCTGAATGTCTTTGAGAATCTTGCGCATTTCTGACTTGGTGCGCCCGTTTATGATCCGCGGACCACTTACGTATTCGCCGAACTCCGCCGTGTTGGACACGGAGTAGTTCATATTGGCAATGCCGCCCTCATAGATGAGATCAACGATCAGCTTCACCTCGTGCAGGCACTCAAAGTAGGCCATCTCTGGCGCGTAGCCAGCCTCAACGAGTGTCTCGAACCCAGCGCGTATCAGCTCCACCAGACCGCCGCACAGGACGACCTGTTCACCAAATAGGTCGGTCTCGCATTCTTCCTGGAACGTCGTCTCGATGATGCCAGAGCGCCCGCCGCCAACTGCGGAGGCATACGATAAGAATAAATCGTGCGCATTGCCGCTCTGGTCCTGGTGCACGGCGAGCAGACACGGAACACCGCCGCCCTTTTTATACTCGCCGCGCACGGTGTGGCCAGGACCCTTGGGAGCGACCATGCCTACATCCAGGTCGTCACGCGGTTCAATCAGATTAAAATGCACATTCAGACCGTGTGCGAACATCAAGGCCGCACCCTTCTTCATGTTGGCGGCCAGGTGATCTTTGTATATATCAGCCTGAAGCTCATCAGGTGTGAGCATCATGACTACGTCGGCCCACCTGGCCGCCTCCGCTACTTCCATCACCTTTAGGCCTTCCTTCTCGGCCTTTTGCGCGCTCGATGAGCCCTGACGAAGGGCAATAGCAACTTCTTTCACGCCACTGTCGCGCAGGTTCAACGCATGTGCATGGCCTTGACTGCCGTAGCCGACGATCGCAACTTTCTTGGTCTTGATGAGATTGATGTCGGCATCACGATCGTAATAAACGCGCATGGCTCCCTCTTGGTTCTTGGATCAGCCCTAAGACAGGTTCAGGCATATTACCGCCGCCGTATCGGAACCCGGCGCCGGATGGCAGAACGGATGAACCTACTACTGGGCCGCCCGAATATTCAACGCATTCGCTCCATTAGAGGCCCGATGGGCCGCGGCCGATTGCAGCAATACCGGTACGTGCGACCAAGACCAGGCCCAGCTCTGTCATGATCTGAATAAATTGCTCGATCTTCGAGGTTCGCCCCGTAATCTCGAAGACGAAGTGCTCGGTCGAGGCGTCGATGACGTTGGCGCGAAAAATCTCTGCCAACCGCAGCGCCTCGATGCGCTTATCTCCTTTGCCGGAGACCTTGATCAGGGCCAGCTCGCGCTCCAACGAACTGCCCTCGAGTGTCAGGTCATGCACACGGTGAACGGGAACCAGCCTTTCAAGCTGATGCTTGATCTGCTCGATGACGTTCGGTGTCCCTCGCGTGACAATCGTGATGCGAGAGAGGTGCTTTTCGTGCTCGGTCTCGGTCACGGTGAGCGAGTCGATGTTGTAGCCACGTCCAGAAAAAAGGCCAATGACACGCGCTAACACACCCGGCTCGTTATCGACGAGAACTGATAGCGTACGCGAGACAACTTCCTGGATTTCGCCGGGGCCGACGTAGTGGCTCTTTGACGGGCTCTTGGTAGCGATATTGGTCATAGGCGCGACTACTTTGGTTTTTGTTCCGTCTGGGGCGAAGATGGATTGTCCCCGGACGGCATCTTGGAACCAGGAAACAGCGTTTTGTAGAAAAGAGGAAAGCCGTGTTCATCAACAAGCTCTTTGAAAGCTTCGACGTAGGACACTGGCACTTTGTAATTTGCGAACGCTGCCGTGATGCGGTGACCCATTGCATTAGCCAGCACCTGCGGACTTGGCGCGCCCTGCTGCCTGAGAGCGTCGGGCGGCACACGCGAATAGACGAGTGCAAGCACCTGCGTCTCCATATAATCCTGTGCGATGCACGCCTCGAGCGCTTTCGTATACTCCTCGGAGAGCATGTGCGTCCTATAGCAAGCATCGATGAACTCATATGCCCGGGTAGCGCCGCGTCTACGTTGCAAGGCAGCAAGCCGCGTCGCCGCATCCCTAATGTTGGCTACCTGATCCCACTCTAGGTTTGGCTCAGCCGGCGGAGGACTTGCGCCAGCGACAAGCAAGCCGGCTAGGAGCACTGCGAACGTCTGGCACGCCCTCATACCAGCACCTTGCCTTCTTCGCTGATCGCCTGCTCAACCTCTTCCTCGGTGACATCGTCACCAAGCAGCATCTCATTGTGCGCCTTCCCTGACGGGATCATAGGAAAGCAGTTCGCGAGCGTCGCCACCCGGCAATCAAAAATGACGGGGCCCTTCGTATCAATCATTTCGCGGATCGCATCATCGAGCTCAGCGGGATTCTCGCAGCTCATGCCCGTCCAGCCGTATGCTTCCCCCAGTTTGACAAAGTCTGGCAGGCTCTCGGTGTAGCTGTGCGACAGCCGATTGCCATGCAATAACTGTTGCCACTGGCGGACCATGCCCATGTATTGATTGTTCAGGATGAACACCTTAACCGGCAGGTCGAACTGCACAGCGGTGGAAGCCTCCTGTATGTTCATCAGGATGGATGCATCGCCTGCAATATCGATAACGAGCGACTTCGGGTGCGCCAACTGAGCGCCGATGGCTGCCGGAAGGCCATAGCCCATTGTCCCGAGTCCGCCGGACGTCATCCACCGGTTCGGTTCTTCGAAACGGAAGAACTGCGCTGCCCACATCTGATGCTGGCCAACCTCGGTCGTGATGTAGGGATCGCGATCTTTGGTCAGCGCGTAAAGTCGCTCCACCGCGTACTGAGGCATGATCACGTCACGCGAGTTCTTATACGAAAGGGATTTTTTTGCTCGCCACTGGTCAACCTGCTTCCACCAAGCTTTATGTGCGGCCTTGTCAAGCTGCGGTGCCTTTGATTTCCAGATGCGCAGCATGTCCTCCAGAGTGTAGGCAACGTCGCCGACGATGGGGATGTCCACGCGTACGTTCTTGTTGATCGAGGACGGATCGATATCAATGTGGATCTTCTGCGACCCGGGCGAAAAGGCGTCGATGCGCCCGGTGATGCGATCGTCAAAACGCGCGCCGACTGCGACCATAACGTCGCAATCGTGCATTGCGAGGTTCGCCTCGTATGTACCGTGCATTCCGAGCATGCCGAGCCATTGCCTGTCCGAGGCGGGATAGGCACCAAGCCCCATCAGAGTAGAGGTGATGGGATAACCTGTGAGCCTAACTAGTTCCCGCAGCAGCTGGCTGGCTTTAGCGCCGGAGTTGATCACACCGCCACCCGTATAGAACAGTGGACGCTTGGCATTGATCAACAGGTCCACGGCCTCCCGTACCGCCGTCTGCTCTGGCTTCATGCGCGGCTTATAAGTCTTGTGGGCAATATTCGAGGGACCGACGTAGTTACCTGTGGCAAATTGAATGTCCTTGGGGACGTCAACGACGACAGGACCCGGGCGGCCAGCCTTGGCGATGTAGAATGCCTCGTGAAGCACTCGCGCAAGGTCGTTGACGTCCTTGACGAGCCAGTTGTGCTTCGTGCACGGACGCGTAATGCCAACAGTATCGCATTCCTGGAATGCATCATTGCCGATCAGGTGCGTTGGGACCTGCCCGCAGATGCAAACAACCGGAACCGAATCCATCAGTGCGTCGGTGAGACCGGTGACAGAATTCGTCGCGCCCGGACCAGAGGTAACAAGCACCACGCCGACTTTGCCTGTTGAACGGGCATAGCCTTCGGCCGCGTGCACCGCTCCGCCCTCCTGGCGCACGAGCACGTGCTTCACCTTCTCCTGTTGGAAAAGCTCGTCATAGATCGGCAACACCGCGCCACCGGGATAACCAAAGATGTGCTCGACACCTTGGTCCGAGAGCGCCGCAATCACCATCTCGGCACCCGTCATCGTGCGTGCCATTATCCCACCCCATAAGAGAATGCTGCCCGACGCGATCCTGCACCAGATGCCAAAGGGCGTAACTGATCACGTCTGCCGGCTGGAACGTTTGTCCGCAAACTATGGCTGCAAAGATGAGCGGTCAATACTATGAATCAATAAATGCCATAGAAGACCTCACTAAACTTTCTATTTCTTTCTTATGAAGCCATTTCCACGCAATCATATGTCTTTGTGCCCACGTCAGCTGTCGTTTTGCGTACTGCCTCGTCTCAGCTTTGATCCGGTTGATGGCCTCCCCGAGAGAAGTCTGCCCTCGCAAATGTTGCATCAGCGGACGCACGCCGAGCGCATTCATAATTGGCAAGGAAGGGTTGAAATGCGATGCGGCAAGCTGGGCCACCTCGTCCAGGCCCCCGTGCGCCATCATCGCGTCAAGGCGCGCCCCGATGCGCCAATGTAGCTCTTCGCGATCGGGCGCAACGACCAAGCGAATCGTATCGGCCTCCTTAAGTAACGGCTCTCCGGGCTGGCTCTGCCATTCCAGCAGCGAGGCACCAGTTGCGTCCAGCACCTCCAGAGCGCGAACGATGCGCTGCGTATCGCTTGGCGCCAATTTTTTCGCCATTCCCGGATCTTGGCTGGCAAGAATGCGATGCAGTGCCTCAGCGCCCAACCTTGCTGCCTCCCCGCGCCAATGCGCGCGTACCTTATCTGGCGTCGGCGGTATTGGAGAAAGCCCCTCCAACAGGGCCTTAAAATATAGTCCCGTTCCGCCGACGAAGATGGGCCGCACGCCGTCTGCTCGCAGCTTGTCGTAGAGGCACTCAGCATCCGTCCGGTAGCGGCCCACCGAATACGGATCGTTGCCATCCACGAAACCAAAAAGTGCGTGCTGGGCGCGCTCTTCGTCCTCCTTGCTCGGGCGGGCGGTGAGGATGCGTAAGTCTCGATAGACTTGCATGGAGTCGGTGTTGATGATGACGCCATCGTACCGCTCAGCCAGGGCGAGTGCGAGACCCGATTTGCCGCTCGCTGTTGGCCCTGCGATCAAGATGGGACGCCAGTCACTCATGCCAGCAACAGGTAGCGCGCCCACGCCCAAGCGCAAGACCAAGCGTACTTGCGAGAATCCGTTGGCTCAATAGTTGATGGTAGTGCGCAACCCTAAAACCGCGCCATCCGGTATGGGCTTGGTGGGGTCGTCTGGGTCTGCCACTCTACCCCCCGGGTTCCAGAAGTATTGAAAGTCAGGCTGAAGGTACCATCCCGGAACGATTTCGGCCGTGTAGGCAACCTCGACCCCCATTCCATAGTTTGACGTGATCAGCTCGCCCGCCTCTCTCTGGCTGGCCGCCTCATCACTAGAGATACCCACGTAGCCAAATCCGATGCCCAATATGTCATCAGGCCGGGAGGACATCACTCCGAAGAATGTCATTCCGGCCTCCCAGTAGAAATCCACCAGGTTGCGGTTTGTGGGAGCGCCAATCACCCGCCCGAACACGGAGATGCCTTTGGGATCTCCATCGCCCGGCATGCGATAGATCATTTGGTCGAGGATGGCGTAAAGTCCGTAGTTACCGTCAATGATGTGATTGGAATCGCGCAAAGTTTCGAAGTTACCAAAATGGTTCCAGCCTCCGAACTTGATCGTGCCGGGGAGTTGGCCCGCACCTTGATGGTACTTGTAAGCGCCTTCGGCGAAGAGCAATGGCGGACCGTTGAATTCGAAATCCAAGCCATGTTTGTTGCAGATCTGGGCAAACACCGCGCCGCACGGCGGAGCGGGATCACCATTGTACAGGGCGACGAGTAAGGTCGTTTGATCGTTTGGGTAAAGACCCAAACGCACACCCGGCGTCGCCAGAGGATAGGCTGGGCCGCTACCTGGGAGGTCCTCCGCCGCAATCGTTGGCCATCCCCATGTGCCGTTGAGGAAAGCACCGCTGCCGTCGCTCAACAGGAACTCGGCGTCCGCGGCAAGTTGACCAAAACGAATTGAGACTTTTTTATCGAAAAGTTTCTGATCTAGGTACAGCTCGAACAATCGAGTGGACGGTAGCGCCTCAATAAAGCTTATTGGCCTGAGCGTGCCGATGTTGGAGACGGATATGCTGCTCCCGTGGATCCAATAGCCGTTGGTGAAGAACGTCAGGCCCTTCCAGCCGATCATCTTCTCCATGTCGGCCTCAACCACGACCTCCAGACGCCCAGTGTAGTGGGCACTTTGTTTGAGCCCACCGGTCGGATTACCCAGCACCTCGCCAATGTAATTGACGCCATATTGGATGCCTCGCTTGCCAAGCCTGGAGCGCGCACCACCGGGATCTGCGAGATGCTCAGGCAGGCTGGTCGAGATGGAGGGGGTAGGGATTCCCGGAATACGTCCGCCTTCTTCCTGGATTGTCTGGGCAGCAGCCGGGGCAATCACAAACGCCGCCGCGGCACACGTCAGCCCCATGAGAGCGCGGCAAACCTGCCGAAAGATCCCCCCAAAACTGACCAATGCCTTCATGCTCCCGGACCATCGATGCGCGACCGTTATTCTGTAACAAAGCGTTCGATTCTATAGATTGATCGAAATGTCCGATATTAGCAGGACCGTTTCGCCCCACCTTTCCTCTGCTTTTCCGCACGCTTTATCGGCCCGTGTGGCTTTCGAAACACGCTAAAGGCCACAGTTCGACTCAAAGACAGACTGTGGCACCGCCAGCCGGCCAGACTTGTCCGGCTCGTCAGAACCCGGTAGCGATGAAGTACCAGATCCGCCCCGGCGGAGCTGGAACGACGAGCTTAAAGCACACAGATGGAGATGGGTATGGCTGAAGAGACCGTTGTCGCTCAGAAGGGCCCTTACCAGGTTGAGCTCACTGAAGGTAAGCCCTACTTTTTTTGCCGGTGCGGGCGCTCGCAGAACCAACCGTTCTGCGATGGTTCGCACAAGGACACAGGCATCGAGCCTATGCGTTTTACGGTGGATCACACAGGCACATTCAACATTTGCGGCTGCAAGAACACTGACGATGAGCCCTATTGCGACGGTTCCCACCTGATGCTCTGAAATTTCATGCCGCGATTGTTCGCAGGGCACACACGATCAGCGCTTCGTCTTCTTAATCTCACCTCTTTGTAGGCGATCCAGGTAGGAGTTCATCTCCTCCTTCACCACCGGCATGAGAATGTAAAGGCCCGCGATGTTGACGAGCGCCATTGCGAAGATCGCTGCGTCCGCAAAATCGATCACCGACCCAAGATTCATCGCGGCACCTATAACCACAAACACGCAGAAAATAACTTTAAACGTTAGCTCCCTGTGCCGGCCCTCGCCGAATAGGTAGGTCCACGCCTTCACACCGTAATAGGACCAAGAGATCATAGTTGAGAAGGCAAACAAGACGACCGCCACGGCAAGGACATAAGGAAACCAGCTTATGCCCTTACCGAAAGCTGCGGATGTCAATGCCACACCCGTCAGGCCTCCTTCTGTGGCAACACGCCCGGCCTCGCTATTCCAGATATACAGCCCCGACTGCGGATCGAACTCCAGCACACCCGTGATAACGATTACCAGCGCCGTCATCGTGCAGATAACAACCGTGTCTATAAATGGCTCCAAGAGCGAGACAAAACCTTCTGTTATGGGCTCTTTAGTTCGAACGGCCGAGTGCGCGATGGAGGCTGAACCAATTCCGGCTTCGTTTGAGAATGCTGCACGCCGGAAGCCTTGGATCAAAGCACCGACAATGCCGCCTGCGACGCCAAGCCCAGTGAACGCTCCTGAAACAATTTGACCTAGCGCCCAAGGCACCTTGTCGATGAACATCGCGAGGATCACGAGCGCCGCACCCACATAGAGCACTGCCATAAATGGTACGATCTTCTCGGTGAAGCGCGCGATGGAACGAATACCGCCCACGATGACGAGGAAGACAATGCTCGCCATGACAAGGCCCGTAACCCAGCCCTCACCGCTCAGAATGCTGTTTGCTCCTCCCGTCACGTTGACTAATTGCGCGTGCACTTGATTGGCCTGAAACATATTGCCGCCACCCAAAGCGCCCATCACGCAAAACACAGCGAACACAACCGCCATCACCCGTCCCGGCAACCCCAACCCTTTTTCTGCGAGCCCCTTCGACAAGTAGTACATTGGTCCCCCCGACACCGACCCGTCGGGATATTCGTTGCGGTATTTCACTCCGAGCGTGCACTCGGTGAACTTCGAGGCCATGCCCATCAGGCCCGCGAGGATCATCCAAAACGTGGCGCCTGGCCCGCCGATGGCAACCGCAACCGCGACGCCGGCGATGTTTCCCAAGCCTACTGTGCCCGATAGCGCTGTGGCCAACGCCTGAAAATGGCTCACCTCGCCAGCATCTTCGGGTCGCGAATAGTCTCCCTTGACGAGGTCGATTGAGTGGCGAAATGCGCGCACCTGGATGAACCCGAAATAGAAGGTGAAGATTGTCGCCGCGATAATGAGCCAAAGAACGATCCACGGAATGTCGGTGCCCGGAAGTGGGGAGAAAATGAATTTTACGAACGGTGTCGTTACGGCGCCGACTAACTCATTTATGGTTTCGTCGATAGTTTGCGCGCGCACGCTGCTTGACGAGGCGAAGAGAAACAAAAGCATGCCCAGAATTCTCGGCGGGCCCTTGCGATCGAAGATCATGCCTGGCGTCTCTTGCGCTTCAAACTTCAGGGAACGATGACGGTGGGAACGGGTGCGCTTTGCGCTAAGCCGGAGGCCGCACTTCCAAATACACGGTTACTGAGCGAACTTGAGCGGCCAACGAAAATCATGACCGCGGTTTTCTCTTTGGCTATGGTGCAGATAATATCAACGACGTGACCATATCGCACGTCGCCGTCAGCCGTCGCGCCAGCCTGACGAACCTTCTCAAGGATCGGTTTCATGATCATTTCGTTGGCACGCGTCAATTCTTGTTGCCGCGTCTTGTGGCGCTCGACCAATTCTTCTGTCGTCAGAAAACTGTAGGGCGACCACTCCAGCACGTGCACGATCAGCAGCCGCGCCCCCTCCTTAATGGCCCGGTCAACGGCGAATTCCACGACCTGCAGGTCCCTCCCATCATAAGCGACGATGAAGACTTCTTGGGCCATGGTCCCTCCCCGCAGCGCGGTGCATACTCCCGTTAACCGGATCCAAGGGCAAGTCTGCTACCTATTAGGCGATTATTTGTAGCGTAAGGCAACGCTGTCCCCGGAAGCAAGGCAGCGCGGTCGCTAATCCGGTCTGTCCAAACCGTTCCGTCTCGTCGCAACCTCAGCTGGTTCTACACTACGACTCACGGTCGGCCACTCATCTCGTTCAAGAAAATGCACGGGTTTGCAATTGGATGCATACGGCCTTACCAAAAACGCCTAAGGGCTGGCTGCGGACAAGCCAGCGCTTGGCGGCAAACAGAACGACCACCATGCAGCGTATGCTGCTCGCTTGGTTGATAATGTTCTTGCCTCTTCTGCAGCCTCAGACGGCGAGTGCGGAAATTTTCATCGGCATTGCCACACCCGCAAATGGACCTGGTGCTGAGATCCGCCGCGCGGCCAAAGTATCAGCAGAGCGCATAAATGCCGAAGGTGGCGTACTGGGCGAGCTGATCTCGCTCATCGAGGCTGATGATGGATGCAACAGCGAACAAGGGAGCAAGGCGGCGCAATCTCTCGTAGACCGCCGCGTCGCCGTCGTGATTGGTCACCCGTGTGGGAGCTCCGCAAACGCCGCTGGCCACATCTACGCTACCAACAGTGTCGTCTTGCTCGGTATAACTCGCCACCCTGCCCTCACCGAGAAACGTGCTGGAGAAGTAATTTTCCGCGTCGCCGGTCGCGACGACCGCCAGGGCGCAAGTGCTGCCGCATACTTCTCGCGGAAATTTCGGGACAAACCT
>Ga0209013_10001664_pt1 | contig 20422 bp, 16 predicted proteins | sample Cruoilmetagenom2_FD_187291 | JGI IMG/M metagenome (GOLD analysis project Ga0209013, IMG submission 187291) | Oil polluted marine microbial communities from Coal Oil Point, Santa Barbara, California, USA - Sample 2 (SPAdes) (version 2) | ecosystem: Environmental > Aquatic > Marine > Oil seeps ...
GTTGTCGAACCAACACGCTACGTAGACGTATGAACGCGCCGGGTCCGACGCAATGCCTTCAGGATAATCCCCCACCGCGAGCGTCTTTATGACTTTCAGAGTCGTGGTATCGATGACGCTTAGCGTATTCGCGTACTGGTTGGTCACGAAGGCGCCCCCGCCGCTGAGTGCTACCGCGTAGGGCCGCCGTCCCACAGGCACCGTCGCAACCACCTTCTGATTGGCAATATCGATCACGCTCACATCGTTGCTACCAACGTTTGCCGTATAGGCACGACGGCCATCGGAGTCGATGGTGACTCCAAAGGGTCGTTCACCGACCGGAACGCGCGCTATGCGCACATTCTTCTTTACATCGATGAAGGACACTTCATTGCTATCGCGGTCGGCCGACAGGAGAAGCGCCCCATCAGGCGTGACCGCCACCCCAGAAGGCGACGCCCCGACCGCGACCTCCGTGGTCACTACACCCGCATCGGGATCCACGACAGAAATCTTGTTGCTGTACCAATCCGCAACGTAGACCATTCCATTCGACGGGTGGGTCGCAACACCCAGCGGCCCCCCACCCATCGTGAGACGATTGACGACCCGTCGCCTTTTAGCGTCAACGATAACGAGTTCGTTACCCTCGGGCGCCGTGACGAAGGCACGCTTGCCGTCGCTGGAAAGGGCAATGCCAGCGGGCTTGCCCCCTATCTTTATCTCGGCTGTCACCTTGAAGGTGGCCAGATCTATTATCGAAAGTGACTGGCCTGACTGATTGGTGATAAAGGCCTCTCGCGGCGCCGGCTTGTCACCAGCTAACGTTGTATTTGCCGCGATGATAAGAATGCCAAGCGCTGCGACCCGACTTCTCAAATAGCAACGCGAGGTCATGCACCAACTAGCCGCCAGACTCGACCTTTTCCTTGAGCGCATCAAGCCCACCGCGATAAACACCCCTCACCGCTTTTACAGCCGCCTCGTCGCTGAGTTCAGGCGGCGGATTGTTGTTCAAGAACCCGCGATAAAAGGCGCCCTTCCATTCGACGGTCGACTTGTCGCCCTCGCCCTTTACGCTCAGCATCGACGAGTAGTTCTTGACGGGCAGCACCTTCACGTCGACATCGGTAATCTCGTACTTATAGCGCTTCTTGTCCGCGTCGAACTTGATGAGCTTTTCTGCGATCGTCCCCCCCGACTGCAATGTGAGCACGCGCGTAGCATCGACCGCATTCTCCCCCTTCCCCTCCAGCTTTGAGACGGCAGGGTGCCAGCTCATGTCTTGAAAGTTGCCGATAACCTCCCAGACTGCTTCAGGCGTGGCATCGATTTCCACGGTCTCAATTACCTTTTGCCGCGTGGGTCCGTGCGCTAGGGCCGTGATGGGCAGAAGGGCAACCAGCGTGAACGCGAATACAGAGGCTCTTACCATGGGGTTCCCTTCAGAGGTCAGTGATCATCTCTCGTGTTTGCCCTGAGCATAATCAGGCGGGCGCACCTTCGCAATTGTCGCGGCCTCGGCAAAGCGCCGCAATCCAGATGGTGTTGTTCTGGACAACTGTCCGTGCTTTGTTGCGGCCCGCGCGAAGGAGACCGCATCATATGACCGCACGAGACGAGGGCGCCGGATCGGGCGAGCGCCCCACACCCGAGCTGTATGAAAATGTCACTTGTCCGTTTTGCGGGATTTTGTGCGACGATCTAGAGATTAGCCGCACAGGAAGCACTCTAAAGGTGCTCAAGAACGGCTGCGGGCGGGCACACGGCGGCTTTGAGCGGACCCTTCCTCCAGCCAAACCGATGGTTAAGGGTAAGGCGGTCGAGTTACCCCAAGCGATAGAGGCCGCCGCCGCACTAATCAAGAAAGCCCAACTCCCGCTGTATGGCGGCGTTGCTACGGACGTAGATGGCGTGCGCGCGGCTTTGTCTATCGCCGACCGTACCGGTGGCGTCATTGATCATGCTCTGAGCGAAGGGCAGTTTCGCAATCTTAAGGTCCTGCAATCCACCGGCTGGATCATGTCCACACTGACGGAAGCGCGCAACCGGGCAGATTTGTTCGTGATTGTGGGCACGGACGTGCATAAGTTACATGGTCGCTTTTTCGAGCGCATCGTGTGTACGCCTGAGTCCATGTTTGAGGACAAGCCGTCCAAGCGCACGGTGGTCTTCATCGGTGAAGGGCTCGACACCTCGGCCGCCAAAGGTCCGCGCATCGACGAGGTCATTACCCTTCCCTGCAAGTTGGACAAGGTCGGAGATGTGCTAGCAGCACTTCGCGCGCGACTACGCGGCACAGATCTTAAGGCTTTGGAGACGACCAACGAAGCAGCAAGCTCGACATCCGATTCCCATCGGCCCGGGTTCCTTTCAGCCTTGCGCCCGTCAAAACGTGCGGCTGAGACAACCTCCCCAGCCGGCCCTCAAGCGATCGACGGCGTATCACTTGCCGACATAGATGCACTCGCAGAGCGCTGCAAGAATGCGCGCTATGGTGTGATGGTGTGGGCACCGCCAGGACTGAATTTCCCCAACGCCGATCTAACAGTCCAGCAGGTTTCCGATGTCGTAAAAGACCTTAATCTCACCACGCGCTTCGCAGGTTTGTCGCTTGGCGGTAACGACGGGGTGGTCTCCGGAGCAGCGGTCGGCGCCTGGCAAACGGGCTATCCATTGCGCCTCAGCTATGCAAGCGGGAAACCTGATTACGACATCTACCGGTATTCAATCGGCCGGATGCTAGCGGAGAAAGAAGGTGACGTTCTGGTGTGGGTCGCGACAATCTCACCCGAAATAGTGCCTCCAGAAACGAACCTTCCTACAATCGTTTTAGGCACGCCAGGCCTTAAGCTTAAGCGTACACCCGACGTGTTCATTCCCGTCGGCACACCGGGTGTGGATCACGTCGGGATATTAGTTCGTTGCGACAATGTCGTTTCTCTACCACTCAAGAATTTGAAACGGGCACCACTGCCTCGCGCGGCCGACGTGCTCGCCGCCGTGGAAGCAGCCCTGTAAACGCGAGCACGATACGATGCTGATCAAGCTTTCAGGCGGAAAAGTCTACGACCCTGCCAACTCAGTGAATGGCGAGGTGCGCGACGTCTATGTCAGTGACGGGAAAATTGTCGCGCCTGATTCCGGCGCTCGCGTCGACAAAGAATACGATCTCAAGGGCCGAATAGTGATGGCCGGCGCCATCGATCCGCATACCCATATTGGTGGCGGCAAGGTTACGATCGCGCGCACGCTCATGCCGGAAGACCATCAAATAGATCAGGTGGCGCACACCGAATTGACCCGCGCTGGTACGGGACATGCCCTGCCCTCAACCATGATCACCGGGTATCGCTATGCGGAGATGGGCTATACCGCCGGCTTTGAGCCAGCGGTGCTGCCCGCCAACGCACGCCAAGCTCACATGGAACTTGGCGACACGCCCATGATCGACAAGGGCGGCTTTGTTATGCTTGGCAGCGACGATTTCATGCTGCGTATGATTTCGAAGAAGAAAGACTTTGAGCTAATCAAGGATTACATCGCCTGGACCATGCACGCGGCCCAAGCGATCGCTGTCAAGATTGTCAATCCGGGCGGCATCAGCGCATTCAAGTTCAATCAGCGCAAACTCGATCTCGACGAACGCCACCCATTCTATGACCTCACGCCGCGCGATATCGTCGTCACATTGGCCCGGGGCCTCACGGAGTTGGGCGTCACTCATCCTGTACATGTGCACGGCTGCAACCTTGGCATTCCCGGAAACGTCGAATCGACACTGGCCACCATACGCGCTGCAGACGGCCTGCCATTGCACCTAACGCATATCCAATTCCACAGCTACGACATCGAGGGTGATCGCCACTTCTCCTCCGGCGCAGCGCGAATTGCAGAGCTGGTCAACAAGAACCCCAATGTATCGATCGACGTCGGGCAGGTTCTATTTGGTCAGACCTGCACTGCCTCCGGCGATAGCATGCGCCTTTACGCCGGCGCCAAAAACGCCGACCCAAAGCGTTGGGTCGTCATGGACATCGAGTGCGACGCTGGCTGTGGCGTCGTACCCTTCCGTTATCGCGACAAGAGCTTCGTGCACTCCCTGCAGTGGGCCATTGGCCTCGAAACCTTCTTATTGTGCGAGGATCCGTGGCGCATTTTCCTCACCACGGACCATCCTAACGGCGCGCCCTTTTTCTGTTACCCGCACCTCATCAAGCTACTCATGGACCGCGGCTTCCGCCAAGACATGATGCTGAAGGTCAACCCGGACGCCCTGAAATATAGCTCGCTGCCGTCGCTAAACCGCGAATACTCGCTTTATGAGATCGCGATACTCACGCGTGCGGGCCCGGCACGCAGTCTTGGCCTCCAGGACCGCGGGCATTTGGGTCCGGGTGCAAGCGCCGACATTACCGTTTATTTCGACAAGGCCGATCGGGAAGCGATGTTCACCACACCTGAACTGGTCTTCAAAAACGGCGAGCTGATTGTTCGCGATGGCAAGGTTATCAAAGTCGTCCAGGGTGCAACCCACGTTGCGCGCCCAGAATACGACAAGGCAGTCGAGAAGCCGCTAAAAGATTACTTTGATCGATATCACACCATGCGCATGGAGAACTTTAGACTGAGTGACGACGAGATCATTGAGGACGGGCGCGGTGAGATCATCGTGCAGCCGACCAAGGCCAGGACACAATGACGGCGAACGGTATCACCATCGACGACACGTTCGCCGAGGCCTTCGGCATGAGCGCCACGGGCGTCATCATCACCGCGGACTCTCCTAAGTGGGCGCGCCAAGCCGCTGTCACCATGAGCGGGTTTGGCACCTCGGTTATTGGCTGCGGCGCGGAAGTCGGTATCGACAGTGAGCTTAAACCCGATGCGACACCGGACGGCCGCCCCGGCGTGCGGGTTCTGATGTTCGGCTTTTCGCCCGAAGCACTGATCCCACAACTCAAGAACCGCGTCGGGCAGTGTGTCCTGACAAGCCCTGGCTCCGCCTGTTATGCGGGCGTCGAGTCCGAAACGCGGATCGGTCTTGGCGCTGGCCCGCGCTTTTTCGGTGACGGCTATCAGACAGCAAAACGGCTCGGCAATAAGCGTTATTGGCGTGTGCCAGTAATGGACGGGGAGTTCGTCATTGAGGAGACAACGGGCGTGGTGACCGACGCCGTCGGCGGTGGCAACGTTTTGCTCTTAGGCAACGACCGTGAGGGTCTACTCGAGACCGCAGAGAAAGCCGTCGCCGCAATCGGCAGGGTTCCCGACGTCATAACACCCTTTCCTGGTGGCATCGTGCGCTCCGGTTCGAAGGTGGGCTCTAAGTACGACGGCATGGTCGCCTCAACTAACGATGCCTTCTGCCCAACTCTGCGAGGCGCAGCCAAGAGCGAGGTCGCGCCCGACACGGTCGCCGTGCTCGAGATCGTCATTGATGGGCTTACTTCTCAGGCTGTTGCGACCGCCATGAAGGCGGGCATCGACACAATCCTAAAAGACGGAGCGGGTAAGGGCGTTACCCGCATCAGCGCGGGCAACTATGGGGGCAAGCTCGGCCAGCACCACTATCATCTGCGGGAGTTGCTGCCATGAGCGGTCTCACGTTTCGTCTCAGCACGTATCCTGATGAGCGCCTCGACCTTTCACCGCTCACGCCGAGCCGGCTTGCTGCGACCCCGCTGGCCGAGATGCTGCGGATCGTCGTCGGCACGACCAAACGCCAACTCAAAGTGGGTGACGTCTTTGCGGTTTCGGGCCAACCTGGCGACACGGTGACGATTCAAGGTGGATCGGAACATCTGGACTTTGTCGGCGCCGGACTCGATCGCGGAACGCTAATCCTCGACGGCGATGCTGGCGCCTACGCTGGCCGCAAGATGACTGGCGGCGAACTGCATCTGCGCGGGCGCGCGGGTGCGTGGCTCGGCTCCGGACTGTCTGGCGGGCTCGTTACCGTGAAGGGATCGGCTGGAGACCATGTCGGCAGCACCTGCCCTGGCGACAGGTTCGGCATGACCGGCGGTATTGTCGTCGTGGAGGGCAACATCGGCGCCCGTGTCGGGGAAAAAATGCGACGCGGCACGATCATCGCGCGCGGGACCGCCGGCACCAATGCCGGCTCACGCATGGTGGGCGGCACTATCTGGGCTGAGAAGGGCTTTGGGCCTGGACCAGGGACCCTGCTGCGGCGCGGGACACTCATCGGCGCGAAAGTAGATCAGATGCTGCCGACATTTGCCGACAGCGGGAGCCATGATCTAGTGATTTTGCGGGTGTTCTCCCGCTTCCTCTCTGACGCTCTGGGGCCGCTCGCCCCTCGCTCTCTTTCCGGGCGCGCGCACAAATTTGCGGGCGATCTGGCAACGATCGGTAAGGGCGAGATCCTTATCGTCTCCTGACCCGGACAACTAGCCTCTAGAGATCTAAATTCTCGCGATTTCCGTAGCTATTATGCTTTCGGAACCGCATACCGCATACTGGTGGTCTGCATTTCTCAAGCAACGTCGAAAATTAACGAGGTTTAAATTGCGCAGCTGAGTGCTCCAATCCCGAGGAGAAGCAAATGATAACGATAGTGATTTCGGCATGTTTACTTGCAGATCCGAACGTATGCAGGGATCACCGGGTACCTTTGATGCGCAATATCGATCCTAGCCGTTGCGTTGAAAGTGCGCTTCCTCACTTCGCCAACTGGTCGGTCAACAACCCTGGCTGGAAGATAAAGCGGTGGCGTTGCACCACGGCCAGCGTCGAAGAGCTCTAGACCGGTCACTCGTGGGGCGGGAGAATTAAGCCGCTGATCTCCAACACGAACTTTTGGCGTATAGCGCGACCGAAATCTTTGTAGCCGTTGGCCGGTAATACAAATGAGCCCGGCCCTCCCTTAACATTTTCTCGATACCAATCTTCCAACGTCGACGCCCTTCGTTTCTGCGGCAGGTAAGACTCGACAGGCGTGTAAGTCTGAGAGTTAGCATTCTCCAGAATGGGAAGACCATTAACGGTTACGCCCCATTTAACTAGTTCGTCGCGCACGGCGTTGATTGGTTCCTTTGAATTGCAGTTGTCCTGACCGTCCCCCGACACATCAAGGACTATTTTCGCAGCAGGCGCGGGCACCTGCGGAACGATTTTGTCGGATACTGTGCGCATCATGCGCGCCATGCAGGTAAACTCGCCATCCTGACGCGGAAGTTTGCGCACACGGGCTGCAGTTGCTCGCGCTTCTGCGGCATTCGTAATCCGGGTCCATGGCAGGGTTACCTTAGGGCGGTCTGCCCAAGTCACCATGGAAAATAAGATCCCGCCCTTTGCACCCCCAATGATGCCGTCAATCACGGCCGGGTCTTCAAGCGCTTGGGCGATGCCTTCCATTTGCAGCCGGTAGCGCTTTTCGTCGACCGAATTCGAGACGTCGACTGCAACGATGAGCGCGGTATCAACCGCCTCTCCGTTTTGAGCCACTGCAAAGCTTGTGGCAAGGAGCACCACGAGGGTGGTTATAGCGGCTACGGCCGGCGTGTTGCGCACCCCCGCGCGCCACGCCTGTGCTTTGCCGCTTTGCAACATGCCCTCCATGACCCTTATTGGTTTATGGTTACGCCTCTTGCAGAAGACTACCGCAAGAAGTGTGGCCGAGACCACCGGAACCAAAGTCCGGGGACACGGCGCCTTATCGGCACTACCATTGCATTGCTGGTTAGAGCCCGAATGGATACGTGTCGGGAAGCCCCTCTAGATCCCCAGTCGCGAATGGCGTCACCGCCCGCGTCTCATCAAACCAAATGTACTCGTCAAACTGGCGCGGCAAAACAGCCTGGAAGTAGTGGCTAGCGAGTTCGGTCTCGGGACGGTAAATCACCCCAATTGCGCGCTCCAGTCGTGGCGTCTCCAGCTGCTCACGCAATCCATGCGTCATGTTGGCGCCCAGCGGCAACATGAAGTGGCAATCGCCAGTTTCCTGCGAAACAGAGTGACACTGGTACTCATAGCTTTTGGCCATCGCCGGCCGCACTAATTTCACCTCCATGGGCTCGTCCCAGCCAGAGGCCGCTGCAACCGTTCCACTGTTGGTTCCAAAACCTATGAGGTAAGCGCGGTCGCCAAACTCGCGGCGGCACAACTCACCCACATTGAACTCACCCCGGATCGACATCTCCGTGGCGGACGCGTCACCGACATGAGAATTATGCGCCCAGACGATCGCCTTACTGTTTGCCCCGTGGAAATTGAGGAGCATATTGAGCGTCTCGAACATGTGCGTGTCACGCAAGTTCCATGACTCGCGCGACCCATAGTACATAATGCGATAGTAGCGCTCAGCATTGGCGATCAGGCGTGCATTCTGTACCGCGTCAAGATAGCGTTCACCATCCCGCAATGCATACTCGCGGCGTTGCGCCAGAATTCCGGCCAGCATCACGGCCACATCTTTTTCGCACGAGCGGTAGTCCCCGGTAATGGCCGCGCGGCCGTAGGTTGCTGGGTCCGCTTGCCATGGTGTCAAACAACCGTAGCGTTCGCGCGCCACCTTGGCAGCCACAGGATCGACGTCGTCTAGATAGTCAAGGACCCGCTGTATGGAATTGTATAGGCTATAGAGATCGAGGCCATAAAATGCGACGCGCCGCAACGACTCATGACCGGCGTTGTGCCCTCGCAACCAATCGACAAATGTCCTCACCTCATTGTTGCGCCACATCCACTGAGGAAAGCGGGCGAATGCTGTCCACTCCGACGCCGGGACTTCGGAGTGACGTACATAGTGATCAATGCGCGCAGCGTCCGGCCAATCGCCCTCGATCGCGACAAAACTAAAGTTCTTTTCTGTGATTAAAGCGCGTGAGATTCGTTCACGCATTTCGTAGAATTCTGACGTGCCGTGCGTGGCCTCACCGATGAGCACGAGGCGCGCGTCGCCTATCCGTGCAAGAAGTGGCTCTAGATCGGCAGATTCTATGGAACGGAATGGCTCCGCACTGGCACCAATAGCACCGACCAGACTTGGGTCGGCTGCTTGCGTCCGCGTCGCCCCTCTCGCTTGCACAACTCTTCCATCATGCTCGCCGCCCCAGCCTTCCTCACCGAGCAGCGGAACAAAGCGCACGTCGGCGATGTCCTCCGTCTTGTAGTCATCCTGGCTCACGCGAGTAACGCGGATGAGTTCTTGCGCGCGCGGATCACTGCCGACGGGGATCACTAAGCGCCCCCCTATTTTAAGCTGTTCCTTCAATGACTTGGGGATTTCTGGCCCACCTGCCGCCACGATGATTGCGTCATAGGGCGCATGGTCCGGCCAACCACGCGTGCCGTCCGCATGGAGAACGTGCACATTATCGTAGCCGAGATCCTCCAGTTTGCTGGCCGCCTTTTGCGCCAACTCGCCAATGCGCTCAACGGTGTAGACCTCGGTCGCAACCCTTGAGAGAACCGCTGCGGCGTACCCGGACCCCGCCCCGATCTCGAGTACCCTTTCACCACCATCTAGGCCCAGCGCCTCGACCATGAATGCCACAATATATGGCTGCGAAATAGTCTGCCCTTCGCCGATAGGCAGCGGCGTGTCCTCGTATGCTAAATCACGCAGGTGAGCGGGAAGAAACTCTTCGCGTGGCACAGTTCCCATGGCCTTGAGCACCAACGGCGAGCGCACGCCGCGTGCTGAAATATGGTGCTCCACCATGTGTTGGCGTTGTTCTGCAAGATCGGGCATAGACGTTAAATGTCCTAGGCGCGCTTCCGACCGCGAGCAGTTCGGTCCTCAAGGTTTAAACATTGGCGCGCCGCGTACTGTTGCCGTTCCGCTTTGTAGCAGCCTTGACGCGGATCAATCGCTGCCGCTCATCTCAAAATTGGCGACTACAGGCGCATGATAAGATGCCGCAGAATGGATCGCCTTGCCGTAACCTAAAGCTTCATCACCTAGCCCTTCGTTGTGCACCTCGATGTTGCGGAAACGCCCGTAGAGCGCGCGGCTCGCCAGTATATGATCGAGCATTTGGGCGCGCCCATGATGCAGCACACTCCATCGGCGGTCGGCAGCAATCGCTCGATCCAATACGACGAGCGAATGCGCTGCCAATCCACTCGCACCCACGTCCTCTTCTGCTGCAATGGCAAGGCGCAGCGTTGGCCCATAGTCTTCCGCATTGAAATCACCGGCGATGGCAATGAGCTTTGTGGGGTCTTGAGCAAGCAGCTGCTCCACGAGAAGACGTAGCTCAAGTGCCTGCGCCTCACGTTTTAGCGCCGACAAATAGAACCCTTCCGCCCACCCAGCAGTGGAGCGCCAGGCGAACGGTCCGGTCTTTTGGCCTGCCACAGGGCTTGCGAGAGGTGCGCGGAGGTGCACATTGATCACCGCAAGTGTGCAGTCACAGGGAAGAGCGATCTCAGTTAACAGCAGCGGCCGGTCAAAGCGTACTGGGCTTTGCTCGCCGCTCCTGGGTTCTGCAGTAAGCCTTGTGTGGAGCGGTGGTGGAACAAGCTCATGGTGCACTTCGCGCTGCTTGACGATCGCAAACCGCGACAACGTGACAAGGTTATGCACGTCTGCGGCCCCGCGCCCGCCTCGTCCCGTCGTCGTCGCGCGCGCATAGTGCTGATAGGGCGTCCCCTCCAGAAGCCGATCAAGCGCAACCAGTTGGCGTTCGCGGCAACCGGCGACATGCTGGCCGTTAACCTCTTGCAGGCACAAGATGTCGGCCGCGACACGTTTAAGTGCTGGACGCAACACCGCCGCCCGGGTCTCAAAAGCGACTTGTGCTTTAGGCTCCAGATCAAGGCTTTCCAAATTGAAGGTCGCAAGGCGCATAGAACTGCTCGCCTACCACGACTTATCGGATTATCACTTGACCGGCATCAAGGTTACATCACCCTAGCCTAGCGATGATACTTGTCCGATCGGAATCAGATATTTGTTCCTGCTCAACCTACCCAGCATCAGTCTTCGCGATTTCTCGCCCACCTGCGAGATAGAAAGGCAGAGAGAGACAACGCCATGTATGCGCACATTTTGATCGCCACCGACGGCTCTGAACTGGCCGAAAAGGCCGTGGAGCAAGGCTTGGCACTCACTAAAATGCTTAGCTCCAAGGCGACAGCGATCACCGTCACGGAACCCTGGACGGCGGCAGTATCTGGTGAATGGGCAGTCGCCTTCCCGGTTGAAGAATATGAGAAAGCCGCCGCTACCAATGCACAACGGATTTTAGACCGCGTTCGCGAGACCGCTAAACGCGTCGGGGTTGCGTGTCAGACGGTTCACGTGAAGGATCAGTTCGCCGCAGAAGGTATCGTGGAAGAAGCCAAGGCGCGTGGCTGCGACCTGATCGTTATGTCATCGCATGGCCGGCGCGGGCTGGCCAAGTTCGTGTTGGGCAGCCAAGCGACAAGGGTCCTCACGCACAGCGACGTCCCGATGCTGATCTGCCGCTGATCAATCGCGCTGCTTTCAATCCATTTCTGCGCGCGGCTGGCGTTGCTCAGGATAGGTTGCGAGGAAGTGACGCAATGCCGAAAAGAGCTCGCGGGCATGCTCGCGATCTCCTCTTTTCAGCGCTGCGCGGATATCCTCCACAATCATGGTATGGATCTTCTCAGGCCCGCGCCGCTGCTTGAGCAGAGTTTCGGCAAGTGCCGCTGCTGCGATCTCGGGCATGTGCTCATGCTCGGCGATGGCCATGACTTCGGCCTCGGTTAGTCCGCTAAAGGCAATGCAATCTTCCAGCGTAATCATGGCTCACTCCTGCGCCCGTTTTCTGACCGCGCAGAATGACGGTGTCATTCCAATGTCATAATACTCGTTGCAAGGCGTTGATCCAGCTCAATCGGCAATGACTAGCCCTGCGCTGGGGACATTGCGGTTTTCCTACGTCGACGGCGGCACCGCGAGGACGTCTGAGGGTGCCTCTGTCAGAACCCACTCAGCGACACTTCCCAGCACCGCATGCTGCAAGCCACCACGCGCATGGGTGCCAACCACGATGAGGTCGGGCTTATGCTCCTGCGCGTAACTTAGTATAACGTCCTCTGCCCAGCCGCGTTTGGCGACAGGCACGATCTCGGTGACATTTGCATCGTACGCTGGCCCCAGTGATTGGGCGACCTCCGCTAAAAACCCCTTTAATGCAAGGCGTCGCGTCACTGCCTCAGCTTCGCGCGTTTGTTGATCGTCGCCAAGGATCGATCGCCGCGGTGAACCATGAGCCGTCAGGGCCGTGATGCGCGCCCGCGGGAACAGGCGGATCACCAGCTCCAGAGCCTTCTGCGACGCGGATGAAAAATCGACAGCGACCAGTATCGTATTGTAAGCGCGTTCGGGTTTCGCCCTTACCAATAGCAGCGGAAATGCACCATAGCGCAGCACACGATCCGCGGTCGTGCCAAGCAGGTCTTGAACTAAGCTGCTGGGGCGATGCGTGCCGATCACGATAAGGCTGGAGTTATGCTTCCGCGCCTGCTCGACAATCATCTCGTAGTCACGCCCCCGCACCAGAACTTGTGTTGCGTTGGCGACGCCTTGTGCCTGTGCCTTGGAGACCAAATCGCGCAGCACGTCGGTGGCAAAAGTATCGTGCGCAGTGGCCACCTGATGCGGCAATGCATCGCTCGTAACATGGAGAATGGTGAGGGCCGCCCCGCGCGATCGCGCCATTTCCACCGCGCGCGAAAAGGCATTGCGGCTGCGCTCGGTCAGATCGATGCCGACGAGCACACTCAACTGGGAAGGGGAAGCCACGTCGCTCATGTTTAAGTCTCCAAGTGTCCCTGAATGGGCTTACCCCACGGCAAGCATCGGACCCTTCAGACATTTAAGACGGAAGCCAGATGCCTCGGTAGCTCCTCTACCGGTGTGTTCGTCAAGTCATTGTCAAGCTCCGCTGAAACCCGTTCCCTTGTAGGTTTAGACAAGGCGGCTCTGAGGTCGCCGAGCGTCACTGGTGGCGCTACTAAGACCAGGCGGTCAAAATCGCTCTCCGCTAGACGTTCCTCGATAAGCGCCGCAAGCCGAACTGCGAAGGCCCGCTTTAGCTCACGATGTGGATCTTGAGCCGGATCGATCGCATGACGCAGCACGTTGGCAGACTCAAAAGTGCGACCCGGCCTGTCACTCGACAACTCGCGACTTGGCACATGATCGGTCGTGAGTACCCCGCCCTCAACAAGCGTCATTCCTTTGCCAGGGCCAAGATTGGCAAAAATGCGCGCGCGTGCACCATCTGCAATCAAAATCCATGTCGTCGTCGGTTTCATGTTGTGGTTCCGGATTGATGGGGCGTAGTGGGGCCTGAGTTTTGACGAGAACCACCAACCAAAAAATGACCTGCGTCAATTTCGCTACCCTTCGCCGCTAGCAGCTCATCCGTGGACGTTGGCCGGATCCAGAACGCGACATACACTATACCCACCTACCTGCTGCCTAGCTTGCGAGGCGTGGACATCTTGCGGGCCCAGCAGAACGGGTGCTCCAACAGGCCGACCATAGCAAGAGATATGATGACCTAAGTGGGCGTATCGAATATCAGCATCACATAGGCCGCAAACAGCGCCAGGTGAACTGCACCCAGGAGTATGTTTGTTCGAGCGCTCACGAACGTCACGAGGCTGACCACAAGCGTCACCGACAACAAGACGATATCCGAGCTGTTCAGCCCCAATTCGACAGGCTCGTTCATCACCCAACTGATTGTCAGAACAGCTGGAACCGTCATTCCAATGGTCGCCAGAGCCGAGCCAAGGCAGATATTTACAGCGCGTTGTAGTTGATTTTTTTGTGCTGCCTGGACTGCGCTGAGACCTTCTGGGGTCAACACCAGGGCGGCAATCAAGAACCCACCTAAAGCAAGTGGGGCGCCCAGCTTTTCAATCCCGTAATCAACATAAATAGCGAGATTTTTTGATAGAAGAACGATCGGCAACATAGCCAACAGGAGCGCTATGCAGTGATATGGGACCGTCCGGACGGTGAAACCGTGATGATCATGTGACGCCTCTCCGACATCAGCCATACCGGCAACGGGTTGTCGGAAAATGTCACTATGGGTGATTGTCTGAACACCAAGAAACACTCCGTAAAGAATGACCGACATTCCTATAAGGAACGCTGCATGCAGTTGCGACAGCTCCCCGCCTGGTGCCGACGTGGAAAACCGCGGCAGGATTAGTGAAAGAGCCGCGAGCGGTATGAGCACTGCAAGATAGGCATTTGCACCCTGCAGATTGTAATGTTGAAAGCGATGCCGCATCCCGCCGATCACGAGGGTGAGACCCACAAGGCCATTGAGCACGATCATGACGACGGAAAACATCGTTTCGCGCGCCAACGTAGGCTTGTTGGAACCTGTAATCATGATCGACGAGATAAGGGCTACCTCGATGCCAATAACCGACAAGGTCAGTATCAGTGTGCCATAGGGTTCGCCGAGGAGAGTGGCTAGGCTTTCCGCATGCCGCACAACGGCGAATGCCAGCCAAAACATGACAAAGAAGAGACCAACCAGCAGGCCTGCCGAAGTCTGCCAGACAGCGCTCGCCGGTGTCAGAAAGTCACCAAGAAGTACGACGCAAATGAGCGTCAAGTATCCGACAATCGTGGCTGCTTCACTGCGAACAAGCGCCATGTCAATCTGACCTCAATTTCTGCCGATGCTCCACGTTGCCCCTAAAGATGCAAATTGGAGCGATTGAGGCCTGAGAACGCAATAGACATTTCTGTTACCCGTTATCTGGGCACCCCATATCCGGCCGGAACGCTCAAACTTCCCATCGCGATCTGGCGTCCAACGAAGATTGGCTAGGTCATCAGGACATTTCCGCCACCGGCAACGTGGTTTCCTGCCCGTAAGAATTTTTTCTTGCTAGAGCGTGACGTAGCTCCATCCGATTCGCAAGAATCCTCCCCTAGAGATGAAGAACTAAGATGATGATTTACTTGCGGGCTAAACACTTAGTTGTCCAAGAGCACCATTGCATCGACTTTTCATTCCAACTCAAGGATTCAACATACGAATCGATGTTTAAGTCATTGAGAATGCGCTGACACTGAAACGTAGGCGTAACAAGCCATGCCGTAACCGCAGCAAGACAACAAGGTTCGGTTAGCTTGGAACAATCCAATGCGACCTACGATGGGCAGGCTATACCCCAACGATCATAAACCGTCGCACTCGAGCCGCCGGCGAACAGGAGAGACCATCTCTTCGAACCCTACCCCGAGCCGGCGACATCGCTCTTTTGCTTCGAGCGCTATTAGGATCGCCGTCCTGATTGCAGCTGCATCAGCAGGAGCCTGCGCCCTTGGTCCTGATTATGAGCCCCCACCAGCACCAGTACCTTATGAGTTCAGGGAGTTACCTGGTTGGAAGATCGCTCAGCCCAGCGACGGCCTCGACCGCGGCGATTGGTGGACGATATACGGTGATCCAACGCTCGCCTCTTTAGTACAACAAGTCGAGATCTCGAACCAGAACATCATCGCTGCCGAGGCCGCATACCGCCAATCCGTTGCCCTTGTGCGCCAAGCCCGTTCCGAACTTTTTCCATCCATCGGCCTCCGATACAGCCCTAATCGGTGGCATGAGGGGGCTGGTGCCAGCGATGCGGTGGGTGACGTGGCGGCACAGAGCACAACCAAAACAACCGTCACACTCGATACGCTGGCTACTTGGGACATTGACGTCTGGGGCAAGACCCGGCGAACGATCGAAAGCAATGTCGCTGATGCGCAAGCGAGCGCTGCAGACTTCGCCAATGTTACGCTGCTATCGCAGACCCAGCTAGCCCTTGCCTACTTCAATTTGCGCGCCGCCGAATCGTTGCAACGTTTGCTCGATTCCACTGTTGACGCCTATAAGCGCACACTCACAATTACCCAGGCACGGTTTAAACGGGGCGTCATATCGCGCTACGATGTAATAGCCGCTAAGACCCAAGTTAGGGCAGCTGAGGCACTCGCCATAAACGTTGGCATTCAACGCGCCCAGCTTGAGCACGCCATCGCCGTGCTGATAGGCCTGCCACCTTCTGACTTCTCAATTGAGCCCGAGCCGTTGGTGGAAGATGTGCCTAACGTGCCTCCTACCCTTCCTTCTCTGCTCCTCGAACGCCGCCCCGATATTGCAGCAGCCGAGCGCCGGATCGCTGGGCAGAATGCTCTTATCGGCGTAGCGGTGGCGGCATACTTTCCCGACATAAGCCTATCCGGCTTCGGCGGCGGTGTTTTGCCAAACGCCGTCTACGGCTTCGTGGGAACTTCTGCGTTTCCAATCGCAGTGGCTAACGAAGTATGGTCCGTCGGCCTCGCGGCCGTTCAGACAATCATTGATGGCGGGCTGAGAAAAGAGCAAGTGGCGGCAGCTCTCGCAGCTTACTACGAGAGAGTTGCAAACTATCGACAGACCGTTCTTACAGCCTTCCAACAGGTCGAAGATGAACTCGCGAGCCTACGTGTCCTCGCGGATCAGCAAATTGTGCAGGACGACGCGGTGCGCCTATCGCGTGAGTCGCTGGAGATTGCACTCACTGAGTACGAGGCCGGTACCGTCAATATAACTACGATTGTCCAAGCGCAGGAGATCCTGCTCTCCAACGAACAATTGGCTCTTGCTACACTTCAGAACCGATTTGTCTCAAGTGTCAGCTTGATCCAGGCACTTGGTGGCGGATGGGATGCGTCGCTGCTTCCAAGTTGGGACGAGCTTACGCACTGGCGGTCGTGCGTAAACGTGCGCGAAGTTATGCGTGGACATATAAGCCCAGAACTCCCTCCTTGCTTATAATCTAAATTCACTTCAATGCGCTTTGACACCAAGGCCTACGGTACTTATTTTGTGGCCGTTGCCTTTTCCGCCGGGCGAACGTTCACCTTGTCGCCGTTCTCAAGCGTGACCGGAGGATTGAGTATGACCTCGTCTCCTACTCTAACCCCCTCGCGCACCTCAAGAGACGTTCCTAAATCGCGCGCGACCGTAATCTTCTGAATGTGCGCCACACCATCTTTGACGACCGCGACTTGCATGCCGTTCTGATCGAATATGATCGCAGAGGCTGGCACCAAGAGTGACGGAGTTTTTCGCGGAATGTGCAGCTCAACTGTGCAGTAGATTCCAGGTGTCAGGGCTCCATCAGAATTTTCTATATCAATTTCGGCCAGCAAGGTGCGCGTACCAGGCTGTAACGCGTCGGCAACGCGTGTCACCTTGGCGGGGAAGGTGCGACCGGGCAATTCGGGAACGTGCACGATGGCCTCTACACCTGGGGCCAAACCGAAAGCTTGGTCTTGTGGCACGTAGACCTGTGTGCGGATCACTTCGCTTTCCATGACGGTAAACATGAACGTCCCACTCGTCGCATCGCCCTGCACGAGGTCGCCAATATTGACGTTCCTCTTGGTGACGATACCGTCGAAGGGAGCAAGGACGCTCAGATATTTTTTCTGCTGGCGCGCCACCTTAACCTGAGCTTCCTGGGCCGCTACATTGGCCTTCGCGACAGCGACCTGAGCCTCCTGTGCTTGGAGATTTAAGCGGTTGGTGTCACCTTGCAGTTTGCTCTCAAACCCTTTGCGCACCAGGGGGCCTTCTCGCTCTGCTGTGACGCGCGCCAGTTCCTTGTTTGCACGCATTTGCGCCACCGCCGCCTTGTTTTGCGCAAGCGTTGCCTCAGCCTGAGCAAGCTGGTGATCAATCTCAGGCGCAGAGATTACGACCAGTAAATCCCCCGTTTTGACCCGATCACCAATGTCAACGTTGCGCTTTGAAATGTACCCGCTAACGCGAGCAAAGATGTTGGCCATCGTGAAGGCCAATGTCGTGGCTGGCAATGTCACATCAAAGACCGGATCGCTCGACTTCACCTTAGCAACGCGTAGGCTCGGCACGAGATCGCGGCTCTTCTGGGCCGTCTCCATCACCTGATGATTTTGTACATAGTTACGCCAGGCACCATAGGCTAGCCCCGCAAGGAGCACGGCGAGCACCGCGAACCCTAACAGACGTCCTCCTCGACCGTGCGTTCTCGTTCGCTCAGCCGACACGTCTTTCTGGGACCGTTGCACGGTATCGTTCATACGGTGCCCTCTGCGAAAACCCCGTGCTGCGTTTTGCCATCCTGCCCCTTGCGCAGCATAGCAAAGAGGTAGGGTACGACCAGGAGCGTCGCCGGAGTTGCAAACAATAGTCCACCAATCACGGCGCGCGCCAAAACAGCATTCTGTTCCTCCCCAGGCCCGCCAATGGCCATAGGTATCATGCCTACAATCATCGCCGACGCCGTCATAAGAACAGGGCGAATTCTCGTGTGGCCTGCACTTATCGCGGCCTCAAAAGAGGTTTTTCCCGCCAAGTGTTCCTCGCGCGCGAACGTTACCAGTAAAATCGAATTTGCAGATGCGACCCCCACCGCCATGATCGCTCCCATCAGTGAAGGTACGCTTAGACTCGTTCCTGTCACATAAAGCATCACAAGAATGCCGCAGAATGTTGCAGGTAGCGCCAGAAGAACAACGAACGGTTCAGCAAAGCTCTGGTAGTTTACAACCATCAAGAGATAAACGAACACGGACGCAAATATCAGGCCGATGCCGAGGTCACGGAAAGCATTGTCCATACTTTTGATCTGTCCCACGACTTGTATGGTATTGCCAGGCTTAAGCTGCTTTTCCAAATCCGCGACGATTTTGCTGATTTCGTCAGAGGCTTTCCCGAGATCAATGCCTTGGACGCTGGCGTAGACCTCGAAGACCGGTTGAATATTTGTCTGCTTAGAATTGGTCGGAACGCTGTCCCGTTTGATGTTGGTGACATTACTCATCAGCCCCGGTATCGGCTGGCCTTTGGAGTAGGACGTGGACGGCGAAATTTCACTGGAGACAGGTGTGTTGGCTAGTTTATTCAATGAATTCACCCAGTACTGAGGCGTCTGCACCGCCAGAGGATAGGGAATTCCCGACTTTGGATCGGTCCAGAAATTCGGCGTCACCTGGACCGACGAACTTAAGCTCACATTGACGTTGTCAGCGACGTCTTTCGCGGTGAGGCCGAACTGGATGGCCTTCGCGCGATCTATGCTGGCGTACAATGCAGGCGCGTCGACTTCCTGCTGAATATGCACGTCGACAAGCCCCGGAACAGCTGCGAGACGCCGCCTAAGTTCCTTGGCCACGCGTAGATTTGTCTCCCGGTCATAGCCTACTGTGCGTACATCAATCTGAGCGGGCAAACCAAAGTTGAGGATCTGGGTGACCATATCGGCGGCCTGAAAATAGAAGATAACGTTGGGGAATGTAGCGGGAAGCACCTCGCGCAATTTACGCACGTAGTCTGCAGTTGGCGCGTGCCCATCCTTTAGCGCTATCAGAATTACGCCGTCGTTGGGACCGATGGTCGAACCGTCGGAGAACGCAAGATTATAGGCAACCGCGTTAACTCCGATGTTGTCGACAATAAGCTCAAGATCCTGAGCGGGAATGACATTTCGAATCTTGTCTTCAACCTCTTGAAAAATTCGGGAAGTCGCTTCTAAGCGCGTGCCGGCGGGTGCACGGACATGAAGCTTGATCTGACCGCCGTCAACTGGAGGATAAAAGTTGCGGCCCACATTTACAAACAGCACCGCCCCGAGCGCGAGCAATAGAATGGCGAATACTGGAACAACGAGGCGTCTATCTAGTAGCTGCGTCAACAGCCGAACGTAGCCGCTGCGCATACGCTCAAAGCCCCTCTCGAACGCCGTGTGAAATCGAGCAAATCGGCTCTGTGGCATGCCAACAGAGGCGCTGCGTTGTTCGCGTTGAAGAAGGAGCCCAATGCTGATCGGCGTCAGTGTTCGCGACAAGATGTACGAAGCTAGCATCGCGAAGACCACGGCAATTCCGAGTGGCGTAAAGAGATATTTCGCCGGTCCTTCGAGAAAGATGACAGATGTAAACACACAGCTAATGGCGAGTGTCGAGACCAACGTCGGGATAGCGATGCCTGCAGAACCATACAGCGTGGCCTCGGGCAGTGACTTTCCTTCTTCGCTCAATAATCGATGGGTATTTTCAATCGTCACCGTTGAGTCGTCGACAAGGATCCCGACCGCAAGCGCTAAGCCTCCGAGCGTCATGATATTGAGTGTGTGACCAGTTAAATAGAGTCCGACGATCGAGGAAAGAATGGCAAGTGGAATTGAGATCATCACCACAAACGTGGATCGCCACGAGCCGAGGAATAAAAGTATCATCAACGCGGTCAGTACCGCGGCAATACCTCCTTCACGAACCACGTCTGTAATCGCTGCCGTGACAAACTTCGACTGATTGAATAATTCATTTATGTTGAGGCCTGCCGGCGCTGCTGCTCGCGCTACCTTGAGCACGGCGAGCACGCCATCTACCACCGAAAGCGTCGAAGCATTTCCATTCTTGATGACAGTCAATAGAACGGCTTCTTTG
>Ga0209013_10001665_pt1 | contig 20415 bp, 15 predicted proteins | sample Cruoilmetagenom2_FD_187291 | JGI IMG/M metagenome (GOLD analysis project Ga0209013, IMG submission 187291) | Oil polluted marine microbial communities from Coal Oil Point, Santa Barbara, California, USA - Sample 2 (SPAdes) (version 2) | ecosystem: Environmental > Aquatic > Marine > Oil seeps ...
GGAGTACCGTCTGTTGGTGAAGTAAAATATCTATCTTCGTATTTTTTCAAAATACTTACTTTAATATTGTTACCATTATCCGATTCAATGCTAAACCCATCGTTTAAAGGATTTTCTTTATCTAGCCAAATAGTTCCTGATATTTTACCACAATAGTTATAGGGATGAGGATTGAACACAGTAAATACACTATTATCTTCTAATATTTCTCTATTTGCTCCACTTCCCCATAGAGTATATTCCATCCAACCACGTTTATGGAATGCACCTTTTTGAATAGCATGAAGTCTTTGTTCTAACTTCATTGTTCTCGTTTCCATTTCACGATGAACACTATCTACGCTACATCCACAAATACTATCATGAGGATGATTGAGTAATAAATATTTCCAACTTTGTTCTAAATATCTTTTTGGATATTCTTCTTCGTTATTATAAGCAAGCGCAACTAATGGCTCTGTATAACCCATTAATTCGTCTTCTATTCTTTGATTTTGTTCTTTTAAATAAGTTCTTGTTGATAAAACATTTGGGAGAATATATATATGATCGTTATCTCTAAGTTCTCCTTTGTATTTTTCCAAACTGTTCTCATCTGTTTTATTCTTTAATATATCAATGTAGTTTTCATAACTAGTTATATTAAAATCAATATTTTCATATTTTTCATTTAGTTTTTCAATTCTCTCTTTGATAGATGTAAAAGCAGGCATTAAATGGTCACCACCATTTGTTAGTAACAATTCACCTGTTGTTGAATATGGTTTAACTTTTTCTATATAAGCATCTATTAATTTTTCATATTCTGGTTGATCTATTACAGGCTGATAATATCCTTCAGGTAAGAAAATAGTAAATAAATTAGTATCATCACTACCTTCCCATATTAATTCAGAGCTTTTTGGCTTAATACCTCTCCACATAATAATATTATCAATGTCAAATCCCTTTAAAATTTGAGGCATTTGACCTATATGCCCGAATGTATCTGGCAAGTATCCTACCATTTGTAAGTTACCGTATTCTCTTGATTGTTTTGTACCTATTTCTAAGTTACGAATTAGACACTCACCTTGAACTAAAAATTCATCAGCCATTACATACCAAGGTCCAACAATTATTTTTTTATCATCTATTAGTTTTTGGATTCTTTTTCTTTTACTTTCTTCACAGATTTCAAAGTAATCTTCTATTGCCGCAGTTTGTCCATCTAAAACAAATGAATCAATGTCACCGCTTTCTAATCCATCCACAACTCTATCTATTACCTGTGTAAATCTGTAACGATATTCTTCAAAAGGTAGATACCATTCTCTATCCCAATGCGTTTGGAATACTACATGACATGAATATTTCTCTGACATAATTAACCTCTTTTCCTCGTGAACCCATTCAACTATGCTCTATTTCTCTACTACTTGAACGTCTAAACCTACTTCGAACATTCTGTTCCAAGGTAACCAACAGTCAAGTATTTCGATATCGTATTTATCATCTATAACATATTCTTTAACAAACTTCTCTAATTCTTTCTTCTCAAGCTTACTTACTTCTCCACGTGGTCCATCTACTTCGTAATAATCATATCCCATTTCTGGTAAATGTTCTAAAGTTATTACGCTTCTTGCATGGTAACAATGTCCTACGTCTTCAGTATATCTTAAAGCTAAGAAGTCTTTGTGAGCTTTTGTATTATTGTATATGTCAAATATCATACCTTGTGGTATACATGTTCCTAATGAGTTTGATGATGTATTCCATCCAGCATATCCTGCTAACTTATATAATAATCCTTTTTTACTTAATAATTTGAGTAACTGTACATCTCCACCGTTAGCATATGCCACGTCTGCAAATATACAAGGTTTATTTAAAGTATTAATTACATAATTAGCATATTCTATAGATTCTATAATATTTCTAAATGCATCATACTCTATTGTTTTTTTGTTAACCTTACTATGACGAACATGTAAATCAAGCATATTATCTGCTGGTGCATTTACCATTAATACTATATCTGCTTCATTAACACTTGATGCTACTAATCCTCCAGCTGCAATTATTTGATATTTTATACTCTCGCTTAATAATCTATCTTCATATGCAGGTATAATATGAGGAGCTTTAGAACTATTGTATCTAACATACATTAAAGGTTTAACTTCTTTGTCTTCATTAATCATTCTCGCTAAAAGTGTGTTTGCAACAGCATCTGCATCTGGATACATATAAACGCTTAATCCTACGTTTAACTCGTCTATATAATCTCTAACTAAAATTTGATCTTTTGCTGTTAATCCATAAGGAGATGAATCATCTTGAGGTATTATCATAAAATCTAATACGCCTTCATCTACTAACTTAATAGCTCTTTTGTTAACTTCAATATTAACTTTTCTACGCTCTATATAATCAACTAAATATTCTTTAGGCAATCTAGCATTTACATCTTCTAACTCTTTAATCTCTTCTTCTGATGCAATACCTAGTTCTATTTTATGATTTATATGCCCATATCTATGAATTTCACTTCCCCAATCTTCATAGTAATCCGGCTCTTCATCACTGCTTGAATATTTAGGATTTCTCATTATTAAGTTAAATCCATACATCTTCAATTTAGGGTTTGCTTCTTTTAATTTCTTTAATTGTTCTAGTTTACTGATTAATTCTTCTGCTGTATCATAATGAAGTCTTGATGGAACAATACCACTGTATAACAATGTATCTATAGATATAATAACTCCATCTGCATCTTTTGTTTCTTCAAATAACCATTTCCAAATACCTTCTATATTTCCAACTTGTTTTTTGTGTCCCATAATATTCATAGGAGGTACTACTACCTGATACTCTGTTTCTTTTGCTAGAAGCCCTGGAAAATCATAATTACATGGTCTTTCATCCAATGGGATTAGTACTATTTTTTTCATATGCTATCTCCTATATAATCAATATTATTATTTTACAAAAGGAATTTTAGTAACCTAAAATTCCTTTTACTATTGCTTTATTATTTACTTGTGTTATACCATCCGTTAGCTGCTTGTGTACTAGCTTGTCCACCTGATGTGTTCCATTTTTGAACAAACTCATCAAATCCTTCTGTATTTCCTTCCCCAGCGATAAAGTTTAAAACAGAGTCGTTAACTAATGTTGCTAATGATTTTTCATATTTTGCTAAATCTTCTAATGCAGGAGCAAAACCTAATGGTTCAAAGCTTGCAACTGATTGTGCTTTCATAAACTCATCATATGCATTTGACATATTTTCATCTTTTCTTACTCTTGCAGCCCAGTAAATTGGGTAGTTTGTTTCATCTATACCTGATAAATACCAGCTTGATCTATTTCTTTCATCGAAGAATGTTGGTAATACTGGGAAATACTTTCCATCTTGTACTGTATGATGTACTCCTTCTTCTCCAATAGTGAAGTATTTGAATGTATCTTCTGCAAATTTTGCATCAATCCATTTAATTGCTTCTTCTGCATTTTTTGCTGTTTTAGGTATAGCAGTATACCAACTAATACCTCTATCTTTCATTATACCTTGTTGTCCATCTTTACCTATTAAAGGTTGAATATATGCTACTTTAGCACCTGGTACATTTTCTTCTAATGCTGGAATAGCTTTTGGCGCATCCCACCATGCCATTACTTTCATAGCTGCAGTTCCATTGGTGAATTTTTCCATAGAATTACCTTTATTATTTACTGGCATGTCAGGATCAATTAATCCTTCTTCATATAATTTTACCATAAAATCAACATAATCTTTAAATCCTGGTTGTTCTACTTTACTTACTAAGTTTCCATCTATTTCCTTCCAGTTTGTTTCTATTCCAAAAGCACTTTGGATTGTTGGGATAAAGATGTAATCAGAACTTAAAGCTAAAGGAATCATGTCTGTTTCTTCTTTAATTGTTTTTAACGCGTTATAAAATTCATCAATAGTTTTTGGTACTTCTAAACCTAACTCTGCTAATACATCTTCACGAACACCAATTGAAAGGTTTATATTATCAGCTGAATTTTTCTCAGGAATTCCGTAGATTTTACCATCTACCTTTGCTGCATTCCATGAATCTTCTCCAATTGCTTTTTTAATATTTGGACCATATTGATCAATTAAATCATCTAATGGCATTAAAGCACCTTGAGCTGTTAATAAGTTATATTCCGGTGAATTCATTTTTATACTGTCATAAGATGTACCACCTGATATTTCAAGGCTTAATTTTTCAATAGCATTTTCTGCTGGTAGCATAAAGTACTCTACATCGTATCCTGTTTTTTCTTTTAAAGCTTCAGCAACAGGGTCTGTATTAGGGTCAAACTCACTAAATGCTCCTAAATGTTTTAATGTTACTTTTTCTTCTTTTTTTGTTTCGTTATTTTCTGTTTTACTGTTATCATCATTACCTTTTGTGTCACTACCACATCCTACAAACATTGTTGCTGATAAAGATAATACTGCTAACATGCTTACCATACGTTTCATACTTTTTTTGAATTTCATTATTGTTACCCCCTTAGGTAAATTATAATATTTATTGTAAAGCCATTAAGCACTTAACTTTATGGCTTATCAATCCTACAAGTTACTAACTAATAGTCCTTATCCTTTTACTGACCCTACAATTATCCCTTTTACAAAGTATTTTTGTAAGAATGGATAAACTACTAGTATTGGTGCTGTTGAAGCAATAATAGTTGCTGATTGTAATGATTCTGAGTTTAAGTTAAGAGCTGCATCAACATCTAATATCGGTTTTTGCGACTGTTTAATTAATTCATATAAATATAATTGTAATGGTTTTAATTCAGGTTTACTAACATACATCATTGCCTCAAAGAACGCATTCCAGTATGTTACTGCATAAAACAACCCAATGGTTGCCAAAACAGGTTTAGCGATAGGTAATAATATTCTAAACAATACTCCAAAATTTGATGTACCATCTATTCTAGCTGCTTCTTCTAAACTTTCTGGTACACTTTCGAAGAAGTTTTTGATAATTAACATGTTATATACACTTACCATTGCTGGAATAATAAGTGACCAAACAGTATTTAATAAATGAAATTCTCTCATTAATAAATAGTGAGGTACTAATCCACCACTAAATAACATTATAAAAATATACATTAATAATATTGTTTTTCTACCCTTTAAATGTGGTTTAGAAAGAGGATATGCAGTAAAAACAGTTATTGCTAACGCTACTAATGTACCCACTACTGTTATAAATATTGAAACTTTTAAAGAGTTAAGAAACTGATCGTTTGTAAATACGTACTTATATGTTCCAAACTGTAATCCAATAGGATATACGCTAACTTTACCTGATATTACAGCTTTTTCACTACTCAAAGACTTAGCTAAAACATTCAAAAATGGGAATAATGTAGTAACTCCCAACAAAGCTAAGAATATGTAATTGAAAAAATAAAATATTTTTTCACCTTTTGTATTTTTCATTTAATCACCTACCTATATATTATTTACCAAATACTTTTACCTAATGCTTTTTTACACATTAAGTTACCTGAAATTACTAATACGAAAGCTACAACAGAGTTAAATATACCTACTGCAGTTCCATAACTAAAGTTCATTTGACCTAAACCAGTTCTATATACGTAAGTACCAATGATATCAGCCACTTCATATACAGTTGAGTTATACATAACTATAACCTGTGAGAATCCTGCTTCTAAAACATATCCTAATCTTAATATAAACATTAATACGATTGTAGATGTTATTGATGGTATAGTAATGTGGATAATTTGTTTCCACTTATTAGCACCATCGACTACTGCCGCTTCATAAAGTTGAGGGTCTATTCCTGTAATAGCTGCTAAGTAAACAATTGTACCCCAACCAACTTCCTTCCATGCAGAAGTACCTACTAATATACTTCTAAATAAAGATTTATCCATATAAAATCTTATAGGCTCTGATATAAATGGTTCTAGTATTTGATTTACTATCCCTGTGCTTCCAAGTATTGTTACAAATAAACCTTGCACAATAACCCAAGATAAGAAATGAGGTAAATATATAACTGTTTGAATATTTTTTTTGAAAGTCATATTTTTAACTTCATTTAACAATATTGCTACAATAATTGGTAATGGGAATGTAAATGCTATTTTATAAGTACTAATCAATAATGTATTTCTAAAAACTTGAAAGAAATATTCATCTGAAAATACTGCTTTAAAATGCTCTAGTCCTACCCACGGGCTTGCTAAAATACCATCAAAAATATTAAAGTCTTTAAATGCGATTACAAGCCCACCCATAGGCAAGAATTTAAATAAAGCAATGAATAAAAGACCTGGTAATAATAATAAATAAAATTCATAATTTTTCTTAAAATAAGTCCAATTGTTTTGTTTCTTTATTTTAGTATTTGTACTCAAATTAACGCCTCCTTCTTTATCTGTTGTTCCTTATACTAAAACTTCTATAATTTTGCTCCTCTCTGTTTCATTCTATCTCTAACTAACTTACCATCTACTTCTCTAAAAGGTATATTGTTTTGGATAGCTATCTTTGCTGCAATACCTGTAGCTTCTCCCATGGCTCTACATGGTTGTTGAACTCTTATTGTTGACTGTGCAAGGAAATCTGCACCTATACAACGCCCAGCTACAAGTAAATTATCAATATCTTTAACAACTAAACTTCTATAAGGCAATTCAAAATATGCTTGTGATGGATCTTTTTCTACATATTGAAAATTATCATCTCCACCGTGAACATCTAATGGATAGTTAGATTGTAAAATACCATCTTCGAATTTAATATACCCTAAAACATCTTGTGTTTTAAATTGATATTCTGCGATTACTCTTCTTGATTCTCTTATACCTACCATTGAAGCAATATCTGAAATGTATGCTTCTTCAAATCCAGGTACAAACTCATTTAAGAATTTTGTTAATCTTATAATCGCTTTTTTACCTTGAATTTGTTTATTTGTAAGATATTTTGCATCTGCCACATTTTTTTGCCCACCGAGTTCTGGACAGTTAAAAGATAAATCATAAGGTTTTCCTGGTACTGAGAACACTTGAAAATACTTTAAGTCATCTTCATTTAATATTCCTTCTTCACATTTTTGTTCAAACAAAGTATTCATAGGCCAATTACCATCTCTGGTTACTGCAGTATGAAAATTTGGATATTCATTTCTACCTTTCTGACCTATACTTTCTAAATAATCGCCAAACTTATCTATATTTATATTTGACATATTAAATCTTAATGATACTGCTTGGTTGATTCCATCTTTATCTCCTGATTCAAATGGAAGTCCTGCATATTTCACTACATCTGCATCTCCCGAACAGTCTATAAAGCATTTTGCTTTAATCGCTGTGATACCATCTTTATTATGAATTAATAAAGCTTTGATTTTGTTATCATCTCTAATAACATCAATAACTGAAGTATGATATAAGATATCGCTTCCTGATTCTATTACCATTTCTTCAAGTATTACTTTTAACATTTGTGGATCGAATAATCCTTTGTTACCTCTAGCTTCCATTCCATATCCACATTCAATCATACGGTCACATATCTCTTCATCAATAGCAGAAGAATAAGGATTACCTTCAAGGTGGTTATGCATCATTGGTGTCACTAATCCCATTGTTTGTGATCCACCTAGTGATCCAAAATGTTCTATTACTAATGTTTTCAAGTTTTCTCTTCCGCTAGAGATTGCTGCTACAGCTCCTGACGTTCCTCCACCTATAACAACAACATCATATTCTTCTACAATAGGAATTTGTTTATTATCTAGTTTAATATATTCCACCTTAATCTACCTCCACTATTTATAATTGTGTTTAAACACTTTAATTGTATTTAACCACTGCTTCGTTGGCTATGGCTAAAGTATACCCCCTAAATCACCTAACCGTAAATATTTAAGTTTTTACCCGTATCTAATATTTCTTAACTCTTTATCTGACCTTTCATTTTATATCTTTTTTTCATTATATTTACATGTCTTTTTTTAATAGACTAAGTATCAATTTTTTAATTGCAAAAATAATCCCCTGCTAATTAAGCCTTTTTCTATATGATTTTATTTGATATACTGTTTAAAATATTTATCGCTGACTTTCTTTGCATATAAAAGCATCTATGTAATTAAATATTTATAGTCTAAAATTTTATTTTAAATTGGTTAAATTTTTATGTTTATTTACAACCATTTATCTATTTTTTTAGCTTATATATCGTTTTTTTATAATGATATCGATTTTTTTACTAAACATCGTATTTTTTAATGTTTATCTTGTATAATAATAATTGTCATGCTATACTTTAACCCGTAATTTACATAAAACATGTAAGGAGGCTAACTCGTGAAAATAGTAAAAAATATTACTAAAAATATGAATCAAAGAGTGTTTCAAAAATGGCTTTTATATCATCTTACGGTTATAATTTTCACACTAGCAATCTCATTTATAGTATTTCTTGTTTCTTCCTCTATTTTAGAAAAAGAAATAACAAAAGCTCACTCTGCTTCTTTAAAACAATTGAAACAATTTATTGATAGTGATATTGAAAAAATAGAAAAAACATACTTACAAGTTAATATTAATCAACAAATAAAAGAAATCATGATGTATGAATATGAGAATTTATCAGCTCATATTTTAACAATGAAAGATATACAAAAAGATTTGCGTTATAACAAATTTATGAATAAATATATATATGATTGCTATTTATACTTTAAAAATAGCGATTTTATACTTTCAGATAGTGGAAAATATGCACCAGAGATATTTCACGAGTTTATACATAACTATAACATTTCATATGACCAATGGAATAATGAAATAAACTCTAGACATACTGGTTATTATCTTCCTTCCAAAATGTCAATAAACAGTAATAAAAAAGATGTCCTACTATACATTAGGTCATTGTCATCTACAAGTAATTCACTTACGAACTTTGTAGCAGCAATTGATAAGCAACTTCTTATTAACGCCATTGAAGATACAAAATGGATAGAAGAATCTAATATATTAATAATGAATGAAAATAATCAAATTATTATAAATCCATCAAATATTACTTTACCTATGGATTACACATATGAATACTTAGAAAACGCTTCACTAGTTTTGTTTAATACTTTTAATAAAGAAAAAGTTGTAATATCACAGGTTAATTCAGACGTTAATGATTGGAAGTATATTTCCATCATACCTAAATCAGTATTTTTTAAAGAAGGTCAAAAATCACTTAATATAGCAATATTCACCTTGTTAATTTTATTTATTTTAGATGGTTATATAACTTATTACATTACAAAGAAAAATTATTCTCCTGTAAAAAGAATAATTCAATATTTAGATACTCATACAGATAAAAACAGTTCTAATCAATATGAATTTGCATTAATTGAAAATACACTTCAGCGTATAATAAACGAAAACAAACAAATAAGTTCTGATTTCAAAAAACAATCTTTAATTTTAAAGAGAAATTTTTTAGTTCGTATTCTCAAAGGGAATTTGTATGGTATTTCAGTTGAAGACTCTATAAGTCACTATAGCTTAGATTTATTTCAAAAAGACTTTACTGTTCTATTGATTAATATAGAAGATTTCAGCGAAATGTTTTATGATAAAACTTTAAAAGAAAATGATGCTAATGTAGAAATCTCAACCTTGATTGTCGAAAATGTTTTCGAAGAAATATTAAAAGAAAAATTTAGTGTTGAAGGTACGAGGGTTGATAATTTTATAGCTTTTATAATAAATATAAGTGAAAAAGAAGTGTCTACCCTTAAACAAGAACTATCAAGTATATTTAACTATGCAAAAGAGTTTATAGAAACAAACTTTAATATAGTTTTTACTGCTTATGTTAGTGAATATAATACAGGATATGATAGTATAAAAGAGTTATACGATCAAACTTTGATAGCTTATGAATATGGCAACTTAATTGGTAGTGATGGCATCCAGTTTTATTCTAATATAAATAAAGAAAAAAACTTTAATGATGAACTTAGCGTATTAGATGACGAAAAATTATTTATCAATTATTTAACTTCTAAAAGCTTTGATAAAGGTAAAGAACATTTAAACAAAATAATTGAAAACTGGTTCCACAAAGATAATATTTCTTTAGAAGTGCAAAAGTGTAGAAGATATGTATTAATTAATATGGTTATTGGCACCATAAAAAAATTATCTGAAACTGATAACAATAAATTAGTTGATAAAATTTCACCTGATGCAAAATTATTTAATTGTAATAATATTAATGAACTTCATATTCAAATTAATGAAATAATTGATTATTTAGAGGATTACTATAAAGATTACAACACTCAAAATAACATCCAAGAAATAAGCCAAAAAGCTCTTGATATTATTAACAAACATCTTACTGATCCTAACTTAAGTGTATCTATGATTGCTGATATATTAGGTGTTAGTGTTTCTTATGTATCTACATTTTTCAAAAAGAATATCGGTGTAAGCACATTAGATTATATTCATAATTTAAGACTAGAAAAAGCAAAAGATTTTTTAATTATGGGTAATATGAATATTAAAGATATAGCTCTTACCATCGGGTATAATAATAGCTTAACTTTAATACGAGTATTTAAAAAATACGAAGGTACTACCCCCGGTAAGTTTAGACAAACAAAAAAACAATAACATAACTAAGAAAGAGGTACAAAATGATTACTTAAATTCATTTTATACCTCTTATGATTTTAAACTCTTCTATTGACTTCAACTTTTAAACCAACTTCAAACATTCTTCTCCAAGGCATATAACAATCTTTAATTACTATTTCATAATCTTTATCTTTTAAATTTTCACTAATATAATTATTTAATTCCTCATTAACATATTTCGCAATTACTCCCTGAGTCTCTTCAACATTAAAATAGGTATAGTTGTATTTTGGTAAATACTTCTCACAAACTAAACTCTTAATTCGTGCACAATATCCTGCATCTTCCACGTACCTCAATCCTAAAAAATCAATGTGTGATTTTGTTTTACCATAAATATGATATATAATTCCTTGTGGAATACATGTTCCCAACGTATTTGATGAAGTATTCCATCCTGCATAACCTGCTACATCAAACAAAATACCTTTAGCCGTCATTAACTGAATTAATTCTTGATCGCTACCATTACTAAATGCTACATCTGCTATTACACAAGGTTTTTTAACAACATTTATTATATAATCTGCATATTCAACAATTTCTATTAGTGTTCTAAAAGCGTCGTATTCAATACTTTTCTCATTAAATTGGGTACATCCTAACATCTTTCCACCTGGTGCATTAACTAATAAAACAATGTCTGATTCACTTTGGCAGCTTGTTACTAAACAGCCTGCAGCTAAAATTTGATATTTTATAGTTTCATTTAACAAACGATCTTCAAAAGAAGGAATTATTGATGGAGCTAAGGTGCTTGCATATTTTACATATATTAATGGTCTTAAGTTTTTAAACGCATTTATCATTCTAACAAGTAGTGTATTTGCTACAGCATCAGCATCAGGATACATATAGACTTTTAGAGCAACATTTTTTTCACTAATATACTTTCTAACCTTTTTTTGATCTTTAGCTGTCAATCCATAAGGGGATGCATCATCTTGTGGAACAATCATAAAGTCTATAACTCCACTTTTAACTTTATCAATGACCTTTAAGTTAATTTCTGTATTTATTTCTCTTCTTGATATATAGTCTTGAAAATACTCGTTAGGTAGTTTTTCTTCAACTTCTTCAAGTTGTTGCAGTTCTTCTTTCGTTGCAATATCTAATTCTTTTCTATGTATTAAATTACCTTTTAAGAATATTTCTCTTCCCCATTCACCATAGTAATCAGGTTCTTCATCTGCACTTGAATATGTGGGGTTTCTCATGATTAAGTTAAACACAAAAATTTTTATATCTTCATTATTTTCTCTGATTTTTTCGATTATATTTAAACTTTGTTCTAATTCCTCAATTGTGTAGTAATGCAACCTTGAAGGTACAATTCCTCCATATAACAGTGTATCAATTGATAAAATTACTCCGTAGGCATCTTTTGTTTCTTCTAATAGCCAACTATGAATAGCTGCTATATCACCTGGTGATTTTTTATCGCCTAATATACTTACTTTAGGTCTTATGATATCAAACTCTGTTTCCTTACCTAACATATAACTAAAGTTATAATTACATGGTCTCTCATCTAATGGTAAAATGACAATTTTCTCACTCATAGTTTCTAACTCCTTAATATCTAGTCCAACAAATTACTACTGGCTTTCTTCCCAAAAATTAATTCTATATCTTTTGACGATGTCTTTATCTGTGTACTTCCAATGTTTAGCATATCTTAGTGCAATATTTGAACCAATCGTATTTTCCATAGATAGTGCTTTATCACTAAGATGACTTACATCCTCATTCTTACCAATAGCTTTAACTACCTCATAATCAACTTTAAATCTTTCATACCATGGTTTTAATTCCTCTAAGAATCTATTGTCTTTATAATCATCCATCAACATTTCAAAATGACGATTAAATTCATCATAATAATTTTCGATAGCCTTTATATCTTTATTAATTATACATTCATCTACTTCTGAGATATTATATTGACAAAGTATTGATGATCGATTATTATCAGCAATAAACCTTAAAGAATCTAATAATTCTGGTTGATCTTTTGTCATCTGTTTTAAAGCATATTCGTATGAAACTTCTGGAATATACTTCTCACAATTCCACATGTAGTGAGCCATAGTTATTACCGAAATCTTTGATAAATTCCATTGAATCATTGGATTTGATACCATACCAAAATGTGATTCTGCTAATCTACTACCTCTGTTTACTAATGGACCTAAGAATATCCTATCTTTAGTCACATCATTTACAGGATAGTTATCCCATAGTACTAATTCATGCCCAAAATATTCTCTTACCTTTTCACTTTCTTCATTACTAATCACTTCTGCGATTGTATTATATCCTGTCCAAAAAACTTTGATATCACTATCTAAATATTTTTTTAGCTCATTTCGATATTGAGTGTTCCAATTTTGAAAATATTCAGTCGGACACATGATTAACGTTGCATCTGAAGTTTTTGTTTTTAAAAACATATTTAATTTATTACAAATAAACGCATGCGCAATACCTGGTGACTTATAGCGTTTTGAGTTCTCACCATTTAAAGTATAATCAATGTCATCTAATAATAAACAATACTTGCTGACTCCAATTGCAAGTACTTGATCAAGTTTTGCATATAATAGTTCAAAATCATTTTCACTGAATGAAAAGTTATTTCCTGGACTTATACAATAATAAAAATCAATAAGTTCTTTATCACTCAACTCTTTTAACTTCTTTAGGTTCTCAAACTCAGAAGTTGGATACAACTCACGCCACTTATCCCTATGATATAAATCATCTTTTGGTGCGTACATAAATGTATTCATTTTATTTTCACTTAAGAATTTTATGCAATCAATCCTATTATCTGTGCCCCATGGTGCTCCATAAAATCCTTCTATTATACCTCTTAAAGCAAAAGAAGGTTTATCAATAATTTTAACAATTGGGAGTTCATTATTCTTATACATTTCTTCAATCGCTTTGATACCATATCTTAAACCTCTTTGATTTTTATGCTTAATTATAATTGTTACTGTATCTGCCTTTTTTTTGACTACAACTTGATATTCATCTGCTTGTAATTCAAAACAGTTATTAAGTTCTATATTGACGTATTCATCATTGCTTTCTATTGATAATTTGTCGTAATCAAACATTAAAGAGTTTATTTTTACATAATTACCTGATTTATAAACATCTGTGACCAAATAATCATTTATCATCTACTTTCTCCCTCCAAACCCATCTGAAATTTATTTTTATTTTATTTACTAACTTTAATTTAAATCTGATTATACATAACTTAACATTTCATTGCAACTTTAGAAAAGATAATGTAAATAAATAATAAAAAAATCGATACAACCTACTATATATTTAACACTGTATCGATTTTTTCATATTTAATTTTTTATAGTCAATTTTATATATATATTTTTTTTATAGTATTTATAACAATGGATTTTCACTACGAGCTTTTAATCTTTCCCATCTTCTATCTACTTCTTCTTGCATTCCTACTAATAAGTCACTATATTCATCTTTTAGTAGATGTCTTATTCTTCTCATCATTTTATAATAATCTTTCATGAAATACACCTTTTAAATGTGGTCTTTCAACTGCACTATTTACTCTTACGGGTAGATGATTATCACAATATTTAACAAAACATTTAAATATACTTTAATTTCTTTTACAAAAAACTGAGAGCTACGCTCTCAGTTTCATTATTTCATTTATTTGACTTTTAATGGACTTAGGCATTTCCCATTCCGTTGATTTTAAATTTGCTGCAACCTGATCAGCATTTTTTACTCCTGCAATGATTGATGTCACTTGTCTTTTTTCCATTAGCCACTTAAGTGCTAATTCATATAAAGGTTTACCTATTTCTTCTGACACACTTTTTAGTTCATTAACCATTTTAAAAATTTCTTTAAACTCATCTCCTATTAACCTAGGATTACTATTTCTCACATCTTTTAAATCGAAGTTGTTTCTACTTTTAAAATTACCAGATAAAAACCCTTGTAACAATGGACTATATGGGAAAAATGCCATCCCACTTTGTTGTACTAACGGAAATATCTCTTCTTCTGTCTTATATGTAAGATTAATATTATGATACGACTCAGCATTCCTCTCTATCATGTTATATAATCCTTGCATAGATGAAATGTCCCCATACTTCATAGCCTCTTTTGCTAATTCTACACTAAAATTACTTAATCCTATATACCTAATTTTACCCTGTTTTTTTATTTTATTCAAAGTCTCAATTGTTTCCTCTATCGGTACTCCATTATCACTTGGCCAATGGACTTGATATATATCTATATAATCAGTACTCAGTCTTTCTAAACTTTGATCTATTTCTTTTAATATACTTGCTTCACTACAATTATTTGTTACATTACCTTGGTCATCCCATATAAGCCCACATTTACTGGCTACAACAACCTTATCCCTTCTGTTTTTTATAGCTTCCCCTAATACTTTTTCTGCATGCCCGAGTCCATAAACAGGTGCCACGTCAAAGAAATTAACGCCTCCATCTATTGCTGCATGCATAGCTTTGATTTGTTCTTTGTCATCATGTCCTGTCCAAGAAGACGGCCCCGAAGCGCCCCAACAACCAAAACCTATTGCCGAAAACTCAATGTCTATCTTATCCACTCTATTATAAATCATAACAAAGCCTCCTTATAAGGTTTTCTACTAAAAAAAAGTGTGTACTCCCATTATATAACTTATACAGTTTTTGTCAATAACATTAACTTAAATCTTCTAAATTTTTTGAAAATATCAACTATTTAAAACTTATACATTATAACCAAAAACCAATTAGAATATTTTTACAACTTTCATGTTGCAAATAGCCCTCTACATGATATACTTTTTATAGTTTAGTCTTTGACTATACGGCATCGTAAAAAAATAACTAGACAAAGATAGTAGTGATATTTTCGGAGATGCCTAAATAAATTTTGTAATACAAGAAGGAGTAATAACATGATTATTGATATCGCAAAAAATATGGCAACTTACGAAAATTTATCTGAAAAATTTAAACAAGCATTTGAATTTCTTTCAAATCAAGATTTAGAAAACTTAGAAATAGGTAGATATGAACTAGACTCAGATAATTTATTTGTACTAATCCAAGAGTACACAGGTAAAAAAGAAGAAAAAGAAAGTAAATGTGAAGCTCACAAAAAATATATTGATATCCAATACATAATTTCAGGTGTTGAAAAAATGGGATATGCCCCTATTGATACGTTAGAAATAGTTGACCCTTATAACGAAACAAAAGATGTACTCTTTGCTAAATTCAAAGGTGATTTTACTGTTTTCAACAAAGATATGTTTGCTATATTCTTCCCACAAGATGCACATAAGCCAGGTGTAGAAGTTATAGAAGGTACTACTATTAAAAAAGCAGTTGTTAAAATCAAAATTTAATTTAGATTTTTAAAATAAGGTATCTATGAAAAAATAACAAAACAAAAAAGCGACGATTTTATTATTTAAAATCGTCGCTTTTTTGCTCTTATATTTTAAATTTACTAACTACTTTTCTAAGATTATTTACTAAATCATTAATTACACTTATATTTGCAGAAACTTCTTCAAATGAAGCTGTTTGTTGTTGAACCGCTGATGCTACATCTAATGTGCTATTTGAGTTTTGATTAGATATATCTTGAATCATTTCTGATGAACTTTTAATATTTTCAAATTCTGTTGTAACTTTACCTGTAATATCTTTGATTGCTATTGATTCTGATAAAGTTGTTTTTGAGTGTGTTAATATATCGACCAATCTATCTTTTAATCCTTGCATTGATTCTTCTTGTTCCTTAATTTTATCAACAATCTCATCCATTGAAACCTTAACGTTTTTTGTTTTGCTACTAATGTTTCCAACAAGGTCGTTGATTTTATTTGCAGAAACAGCTGTTTCTTCTGCAAGCTTTCTTATTTCGTCTGCAACAACTGCAAAGCCTCGTCCATGTTCTCCCGCTCTTGCAGCTTCAATAGATGCATTTAAAGCTAAAAGATTCGTTTGACTAGATACATTTTGTATCAACTCTACAATAGCCTTAATATTTTCAGAATATTTATTCAAATCTTCAACAACCTTTGATGCAGCTTTTATTTCAGCTACAAAATCACTTAGTTCTTGTGATTGTTTGTTTACTTGATTGTCTCCAAGTCCAGCAGACTCTTCTGTATCTTTTGAATATCCTAATGTCAATTCTGCTTTGTCAGTTACTATTCCTATATCTACCTTTAATCCTTGAACTAATTCACTTAAATCAGTTAGTTTAGTATTTTGCAAAATAGAACCTTCTGCAACTTCTTGTGAAGAACATGCAATCATCTCTGTTGATTTAGTAAGTTCTTCTGTTATATTTGCGATTGAATCCATATCTGTTTCAATTATTTCTGATACCTTTGAAATATCTTTTACAATATTATGAATGTCTCTAATAAATCTATTAAAATAATTAGTTAACTCTCCAAGCTCATCTTTACTATTAGTTTTAATACGTTTAGTTAAATCTCCATTACCAGTTGATAATTCTCTTAATTCACTGACAAGAACTTTTATCGGTTTTACTATGCCCTTATTAAGAATAAATCCTCCTACTCCTGATAAAATAACTGTTATTAATAATAATACCCAATTTATAATTATTGCTCTTGAGACCTTTTTATGTGAATAATGAGAATATCCTGTTACCATTTCATCGATAGTTTTCACATATTGTTGAACCTCTTTATTTATATAATTCAATGAATCTGTATCTTTTGACTTTATTATATTTTCATAAGCAGGCTTAAACGATGTATCCCATATATTAATAATGCTATTTAGCCTTACCTTAGTATCTTCATGTGTTAAAGCCTCAAGCTCATCATTTCCATAGTATATACCATTAAGTACCTCTTCAAATCCTTTCATACTTTCATTCAAAGCTTCAATAGACGCTTTATCTGATTCATATACAATTTGATCAGAAAGATGTGCCATTCTAAAACTAAACGCACGTAATCTACCTGAATCGTTAACAAACATTGCATCCTCTTCAATATTTGAATAAGTAATAAAATTAATAGTTACAATAAATAGTACCATCAAAATTACCGAATTGAATGTCAAAAAAAGTTTATGTTTAATTTTCATATTATCCCCCCTCTTTATCTTTGTAGCATTTTAATTTATATCTTTTCTATAATCTTATCTAATATTGTTATTGAGTTTTTAACTGCTATAGGCGTAAAATCTTCATAGCTTATATCTGCTGAATTATCTGCTTTATCTGAAATAGATCTTATTATAATAAAAGGAATCTTATTTAAATAAGATGTATGGGCTATAGCTGCTCCCTCCATCTCTGTACAGTAACCACTAAAATTTGTTGATATTTCTTTTTTCAGTTCGTCGCTAGATATAAATTGATCTCCACTAACTATTCTCGCGGCATAAACTTTTAAGTCGCCTTCTAACTCTTTTTCAGCCTCTAATGCATATTTTATTAAGTTTTCATCAGCTTTAAAATAACTGTTTTCCATTCTAGGTATTACCCCTTTGTCATATCCAAATACAGTTGTATCAAAATCATGGTAGACTGCATCCGAAGAAACTACCACATCACCTATTTCAAGTTCTTCACTTAATGCTCCCGCTACTCCTGTATTTATAACATATGCTACATCAAACATATCTATTAATGCTTGTGCACAAATAGCCGCATTAACTTTACCTATTCCTGATTGCACTACTACTACAGGTTTATTTTTATACATACCTTTATAATAAGATAGACTTGCTTTTTCTATTACCTTCTCTATTTTCATCTCATCTTTAAGTACTTGTACCTCTTCTTCCATTGCACCAATTATTCCTACTATATTTTCCATGTTAAATCGTCCTTTCAAATATTAATAATGTTAATTATATCATATATTATTTTAACTACAATGTTTAAGGCTACTATATCTTTATTGTTTGTTTTTATATTGACAATTAAGAATTTTCTGATATAATCATTTGCTATATACTTTTTTTCGGGGGTGATAACTATGGATTCATACGCAAATAAATACCGCAGTAATATTAAGTTATACTACTGGTACTCTACCTTTACTAATCTACTAATACTCGGGCCTATTCTTACTTTGTTTTTACTAAATAAAGGATTAAATTTCACACAAATATTGACCCTTCAATCCATATCTGCAGTAGGCATAGTTTTACTAGAAGTTCCAACAGGTGCAATAGCTGACTTAATAGGGCGAAAACTAAGCATAATACTAGGCTCACTATCAATAGCAATCAGTCTTCTTATATACATATATGGAAATAACTTTTTGGCTTTTTCACTAGCAGAATTAACCTTTTCACTGGGTATGAGTTTTAAATCAGGCGCTGATACGGCTCTTTTATACGACTCATTAAAGTCCCTTCATCAAGAAAAAAATTATAAACATATTCAAAGCAAATGTTTTTCACTCGCACTACTCGCTCAAGCTCCAGGTTCTATTTTAGCTGGTTACGTTTTTAAGATAAACGATGATCTCCCAATGTTAATTTCATTTTGTTTTATGATTATAACAAATATTATTGCTTTATTTTTTAAAGATGTAATAATATTCAAAGAAGCTAAAAGTAAACCTTCATACTTAAAACAAATAGTTGACAGTGGAAAGTTTATTATTTCTCATACCAAAGTAAAAGCATTTATTATTTTTTCAATGCTATTTAATATCTTTTTTAGAGCAGGTTTTTGGTTCTTTCAACCTTATATGAAAGAAGTTAATATTGATATAATATATTTTGGGTACATATTTGCTTTATTTAATATAGTGGCTGCTTTTAGCTCTCATATGGCAGCTAAATTTACGAAAAAAACAAAAGGTAAAACTTTAATAAGTCTAGGTGTCTTATTATTGTTATCATTTATATTGATGGGATTAACACATATATGGATAGGATTTATCTTTATACTCTTGCAACAAGTAGCTAGAGGACTCTATCGACCTATCATGATGAGTTATATCAATAAACATATACCATCAGAAAAAAGAGCAACTATAATATCTTTTGAAAGCTTACTCAAAAACTTAACAATTGCTATTACATTGCCTTTCATCGGAATGCTAATGGATAACACTACTATATTTAATGTTCATTTGATTTTGAGCCTAATCTTACTGGTATGCCTAATAATTATGAATAAATATCTTAATTATAAATTAACTACTAATAATTAAAATAATTTGTAACCTCTTTATTGAGGCTAAATATTTTATATGTTATAATATATCGAAACTACGAAGACCTATACAAGGAGACATAAAATGAACACATATAAAACAAAAGGAGTTTGTTCTAGAGAACTAAGTTTTAAGATTGAAGATAACAAACTTAAAAACGTAAGCTTTGTTGGAGGTTGTGACGGAAATTTAAGTGGAATTTCTAAGTTAGTACAAGGAATGAATATAGATGAAGTTATAGAACGCTTAGCGGGTCTTTCTTGTGGAAGAAAAAGCACTTCATGCCCTGATCAATTAGCTCAAGCTTTAAAACAATATAAACAAGAAAAATAGCCTTAATAAGGCTATTTTTTTATTTCTCTACTATTAAATCACAAGCAAATAATAAACTAGTCAATTTAACAGGC